>Ga0100379_10001194_pt1 | contig 26612 bp, 42 predicted proteins | sample CryGeymeta201503_FD_80418 | JGI IMG/M metagenome (GOLD analysis project Ga0100379, IMG submission 80418) | Groundwater microbial communities from Crystal Geyser aquifers in Utah, USA - Crystal Geyser metaG 2015-03 | ecosystem: Environmental > Aquatic > Deep subsurface > Groundwater | place...
ACAACTGCTGCGCATTGCGGATATGCTATCTTATCAAGTGCGATCTGTTGCTCAGTCTTGTTTTGTTGTCTTTTTTCTTTATATATGCTGTAAATTTCTTTACGTTTTGATGTAATGCTATCAGTAGCATACACAACAACATCAGCTCTTGTTTTTCGCAATAAGAATTGAAGTTTTAGAAGAAATCCATATATTACAAAAGTAGGCAATTCATTATGTGATAATCTATGCTTTGCCAAACTGAATTTGACCGCATGTAAAACACCACTAACATCCAGTATTAATATTCTTCTTGACATCTCCCACCTTTAAAAAAGGGGTATCCCTTTTAAAGTATACCCCTTTGTCATTAAAATAAAACTAAATCATATAAGATTATTAATCATCGGAATTATCGTCATCGGAATCATCGTCATCCCAATCATTATCATCCCAATCTTCCGAATCCTCATCTTCGTCTGCATCTTCTTCGTCTGCATCTTCTTCAAATAAAGCTTCTACTACAGCAGTTCGAATTTCAGCAAGCTTCATACCTTTGATATCAATATCAAGTTCTTGTTCTTCAATCAATTCAACAAGTTCAGCTTTTTTCATTTTTTTGATATCATCTTCTGTGATATCATCTTCGTCCTCTTCCTCGTCCTCTTCCTCGTCCTCTTCTTCGTCCTTAGGAACACTTTTTGATTTTGAAGAAGTTTTCTCTTTTACAGGTTCTTCCTCTTCTTCCATCTCTTCTTCCTCTTCTTCAATATCAAGTTTTTCAAGAAGATCATCGAACTTTTCGATAAGCTTGTCTGATAGAAGATTGAACATCTCATCAGCTTTTTCCATGGCATCATCATCAAATTTAATGCTTTCTGTTAATGAAAATCCGAGTTTTGCTTTGCCGAAATCACTAGAAGTTCCAACAGTTACAGTCAATGTATTATTTGGCATAATTTCTTTTAATTCAGTTGAAGATTCAATTTTAGGTGCGACTTTAGTTTTAGTAGGACGTTTTCTGATTGGCATTTTAATTCTCCGTTTAGTATTTGCGCTTTCTTTTTGGTTTTAGATTTTCCATTACCGTGTCGTATGTTTTTTGACATAGTTGGAAAAGCTCCTCTTCTAAATCATTGGATTCTATATGCTTAATAATTTCATTCAATGATCTGTGTTTTGGATTGCCTTTAGCATCTGTTTTTTGAGGAATAAATCCTTTCGTGTTAATGCTTCCAGCAGTTCCTGTCCAATCACCTTCATCAATCATAAAATGAATGCATGATTTTATGTTGTCTACTCCGTAATCAAATAATACAGGAAAGTAGGCTTCTCCATGTCGCCCAGTAAGTTTGTTTTTTGTGATCTTAGCTTGAACGTTGGTAGAAACAACTCGTTTACCTTCTTTCTCTCTCTTTTGACAGGCAAGCCAAATTTCATGAAAAGCATAAAATTTTAAAGCTTTGCCACCAGATCTGACTTTAGGAGTAAATTTAGCTCCGAAACCAATATTATCTCTTGTTTGAGATATTATCATGAGTACAGAACCGCTATCTGATAATTCTTGTATTCGTTGAGAAAACATTTCAGATGCTTTTTTAGCTTTACCATCGCCATAACTTCCAGTAACAGCATTGCCTTTTTCCCTTGCTTTTCTATTATCTTCATCCTTCTCTAATGCTGCTTCAGAAGTTAATCCATCAAATGAATCTAATAAGTAAATGCATGGACGCTTATCACGTAAATTTCTAGCAAGATTATCATTGAATTCTTCTATTGTCTTGCTTCGAATATTTTCAATTCTATCTGCTAATTCTTTGTTGAATAGATATGCAATATCGAATTCATTTGCATCTTCAACATCATCATTGATAAATCGAAAATTATCAAATCGAGAATCTAAAGAACATTCAGCGAAAACAGTTAAAGCAAATAAGGTGTTGTGACTGATAAAACCATTACTCCAAAATAAATGAGTTTCAGGTATGTGAACATCATACACAACTGTCTTTTTTTCCCTACAGATAACACTCTCTATCATATCAAAGTGGTATCCAGACTTATCTATAAACTTGTACAAGGATAAATCAATAGGTAGTTTTTCAAATAGATGGATAAATTCCTTTATCATCTTTTTTGATCCATTTACTGTTGATGCAAATTTTATTCTGGGAAAATGACCATCATAGTTCTTACATCTACCATTAACAGACCATCCTAATTTTACTCTAAGTTTGTCAATATCCTCCTTCATCTTTTGGACTAAATTAGGAACTGAATCAAAGTCACTATTTCTGAACTCTGACTTATTTGATATAGAGTATTTGTTGCTTCCTATCTTCTCCTTATAAATATTGAGTTCATCACCATAGAAAGAAACAGACCAATAAATATGATCTTGAAAATTAACACCATCAAATGCTCCATTTTTAGATTGTAATGATGAGATTATCCCAAAATTGAGAAGCATTAAATGTACTTGTTTGGCCAATACTTCTGATGCAGTATTGTAAGTTATTTGTCTGTCATTACCCCAACTGTCACAATCTATCAAAGCCTGTAGAAATGATGCTTGAATAGATTTTGGAGATAGTAGAATACATTCAGGAACATACTTGATACGGGCAGTAAATTTCTCAGTATTCCCAAAAATCTCTAGCATTGTCTTCCATAAATGCTTGCTAGAAATTATCTTATCATCATTAAAATTTACATTTAATGATTCACATATCTTATTGATATCATCAACTACATACCTCTTTGTGTTGGATATGTGAATGCAGTTAGTAGAAAAGTTGCCATCAGCAACAATATAACCAAGTAATCTAGCAAATCCTTCATTTATTACTTCCGGAATATTTGCTATTTTAACATTTGTTCCTGTAACTTTAACATTTGGAATAGAAGGAAGAACATCAGGAAAGTTATTAGTTCCTCTTGCAATTATAGCACAGTCACCTAGACGAATATCTTTCAATTTTTTCATCTCGAAAGTAAATCCAGGTGTAAATATCATAATTGGATGATCTTCTGTTCCTTCTAGTGAATATCCGTGTTTTGTTCTCACCTCTATTGTTTTGGATACTTCTTCTTTCCAAAAATGAGAGGTTGTATCAGATATTCCTTTTGAGGTAGATAGTTCTTCAGAATAAGGAGTGATGCCAAAATTCTTATCACTTCCTATATCATCTATTTTCTCCATCCCTTTTGAGGTTAATATATATGCATTTTTGATGCACTTACCTGCGTGAGAATCCCCTATAAGATTGATCATTTTTCCTATCAAGAATGCTCCTTCAATATGTCCAGAACATTCAAGATTAAATGTAGTTGATCCTGTAGGAACAAGTCTACTTACATCGACTTTATTTGATTTTCTTAAAGGCTTTTCATCTGTAGTCTCCTCAAAGTCTTTAGTAATCTTTCTTATCTTTCTTATCTTTTCCATAATGCGTTACCGTCTTACTTTTCTTTTTACGGTGCGTTTTACAGTTCGTTTTCTCTTTGTAGGATCTTCTTCCTCATCTTCATCTTTTGAAGATCTTGTCTTTTTTCGTGAAGTTGTACGCTTTCTTGAAGATGATTCTTCCTCATCTTCATCTTTCCACATAGGCACATCATCGCCAGTAGAAGGAAATGGAATATCATCTTCATCATCTCCTACAAGAAGTTTCATCTTCTTTAAGGTACCTTTGAATTCTTTTTCAAGTTCTTCATAAGATGGATGCATATTTACAACTTGATCAAGAGAAAATGATTGATCAAGAATTCTATCAGGAATAGGATATTCGCGCTCAATAAATCTATGTCCTAGATATTGAGTATTTTCTTTTCCTGCTCCTTTACGTGTCCAAGCAAGTAATTTTCCTTTATCAGGATCTGAAAAGTTTTCATATCCCCCACCTCTTGGAAGTTTTGCAATCTCTTCTATTTTCTCTTCCATAAAGAAATGAGAAGCTTCAAAGATTTGAATTCCCTTCTTTTCTTCTTCACGAGTATCATGCACCCACATTAAATAGACTACTCTATGCTTTGCTGACAGTAACTGCCAATCTGATTTTTCAAGACGATTAGCTTTGATAAATTCACAGATAGGACAAGGAAGCCCAAAGTTCTCATAAGGACAAACATAAGGCTTATTCATTGTACCTACATTTGCATGAACAAAAATATCCAAAACATAATCAAGATCGCCCTCGGTGGTTATTGGATGATCATCATTACCAAACGGCATATCTGGTCCTGCTTCAAAAGGAATTATATCAACAAGATGTGATCCTTCTCTACATTTCCAGAAATCTATCCCTTCAGGTACAGCTTCTTTATTAAATATGGTGGGAAAACGCCCACCTGTTGTTTTGGTGCCGGTATTATGACGATCTTGCAAACGTCTACCACCCCTCTTTTTCTTCATACGATCCCTAAAACTCATATCAACTTCTCCTTTTTCTTTTTCTTACTCTTGTCTTGACGGTATTGCCTTCATTATTCAATGATTCTTTTTGTGCTTTATACCCTCCAGTTTTAATAGTTCTTGTTTTTCTTCTAGGTTCAGAATGAAAGCCTGAAATTCTCATAGAGACTAGATTTTCTAATGCCCTTTTTCTGTGATCGAAGGCTGTTTTTGCAGCGAGCATTATATTAGCTTCTCTTGAATCGTCTATTAGTTTTCTTTCTACTCTTTGATACGTTGGCGTGTTTAAGATAAATTCTTTTATTGCAGGTTCTGTAGGCTTTGCATCGAAATGTTTTTCCCAGTTCTTTTTAATATCAGAATATAATTTTGCATAGGTAAGATCTAATTTTGATTTTGACATATCTCTTGCATGAAGGGCATCGGCATGAGCCTCAGCATAATAGAGAAATAAAGATCCTTGTTCTATCCATTCGCCTTCTAAATCTTCTGGATCTATCTTTATATCTTTCTTATAATCCCTACTCATAGCTCGTATTCCTCAAGCTCTTCCTCTTCTACAAACCATCTTTCTACTTCTACGAAAACATCACCATAATCAGCAATTAAAGATTTTGAGATCCACACTCTGTTTTCTTCAAATCTAAAGAGTATTGCTTCTCCTGTTTGAGTTATTATTCCATCATGTGCTAATTCTAAAAATTCAGACATTACTCATTACCTCCAAATATGGCTTCATAACAAGCTGAAGTCAATCCAGCCACTCCATCATCAAAGAAGTTTTTTCTAAATGGCTGCATTGCAAAAAACACATCATCACCACCATTATTCAATAAAACTTTATTGAAATATCCTAAAATAGGTCTTCTTGCTGATTCTCCATCACCTTTATAATTATTTAACAGAGTTTTAATTTTTACCCATTTATTCTTAGAATTCATATTGTCATTTAGAAGAGTTCTGCAAATATCAATTATTTCAGATTCAGTAGCTCCGGCAGATTGTAATGTATGGATAGCCCTTTCTGGATCTTCCATATCAATGATCATATCGAGAAGTTTAAGAGCTTGTCCCGCTGATCCGTCTGAAAGTTCTAAAATCTTTTCTCTAATATTACTTGTTATATCTACTTTGCCTTCTTTTTTCAGTACAGTAGTTAAAAGATTATTAAGATCATTGTCTTTCAGAGGTTCAAGTTCATAGGTGTGACATCTTCTTTTAAATGTAGGTTTTAATACTTCTGGATTTGTTGTGCAGATTATCCAATGTACATATGCAGGGGGCTCTTCAAGTGATTTAAGTAAGGCCTCCTGTGCAGGTGTGGTCAAACAATGCGCCTCATCAAGAAGGAATACTTTACTTACTCCTGCAAGTGGAGAATATCGCATACTTTCAATTAAAGTTCTAATCCCTCCAATCCCTCGATCATCAGCAGCATTTAATTCTTTCCAATCAGCATCTGAACATTTAAGGGCTCTTTTCAGTATTCGCGCAAGAGTTGTTTTTCCTGTTCCTGGAGGACCTGAAAAAAGAAAAGCGTCAGGGGGCGATGGACGTCTTAAAACAAGTCTGAGTGATTCCAAGACATTTTTATTGCCCACAAATGTCTTAAAAGATTTTGGTCTATAATCATTCTGAAGACTCATATTATACCTTCTTTTCCTTTCTGTAATCAGTGCAGGTTTCTGCCTCACTTTGAGGAGCTTTGCATGTCATATTAAATTCTTTGCACCATTCAATATCCAGATTAGAGCAATCATTAACTGGTAAATTATTTTTAATCTGCCAGTTTAAAAGAATATTGCATATAAACCTGGATCGTGAAAGTCCAAGAAGATGTGCTTCTTCTTGCAAAGCTTCCTCTAATTGATCCGGTATAGTTATTGATATTGTTTTGCTCATCATTTTATTCCCCTATAAAAGTTAGTTCTGATACTATACTATGTGATAATTGAAATGTCAATATAAAGTCATTAAGAACTTAATATTTTCAAACAGTTCTCCATTTTCTATTGAATTTCTGTTGATCACTTAACTCCTTTTCAAATGCCAGGAATTTAACAACTATTGCAATGTATGTACCACAAGTTGTGCATTGAATTCTGCCAGCTTTTGATTCTTCGTGTATTTCTGCCACGAGTATTAGAGGAGCTTCTTCAAGTGAATATTCACTTTCAATACATTCACCTTTATAAGTAGTTATCGGAATAAAAGAATCACACGAAGGACATTCAATGTATACCGTATCAAAAGACATTTAATCACCCATTAAAGTATCTTGTTCAGCCCAGTATTTCTCTATTGCATCAAGAATTTTATCTCTGGCAGTTTTTGTTAATTGAGTTAATTGATACTCTGATATTCTCCCATCAGATTCAGCTATAAAATCTGTCATCTGTTCCCACATTTGTTCATAGTACCATCCATTAGAGAAAAATACCTCCCTAACACTTAAACAATTATCACAATATTTGTGATGAAAAATCTTTGATCCGTATTTAAGTATCTCTCGTCTATAGTGTTCACCCCTTTGAATAATTCGATTACATTCATTACAAGAATGAAGCTTAATAGCTTTCGGTGTTAATGCATCGATCTGAATACACATATCACCGTCAATATCAACATCAACTGTGTGGTGACAGTTCATAATTAAATCCTATTATTTTAATATCCAATATGTGTCTTTGCAGTAATCACCATTAGTATCAAGTCCATGAACTGAGACAAGTCCTCTTCTTACTAATGATTTTAATGAATGAGTTTCACTGGATGATGTACCTTTCCAAGTAATCTTTCCATCTTTCAGTTTTTCTATCATACGCTTTTGTAGATCGGATAAGGGTTTTGCTAATGAAGCCATTTTATTCACCTTTTTAAGATTTGTCTAAACGAATTTCAGAGTGCTTTGTAGTAAATTGTTCAGGATATCGCCATTTGAGCTTATCGATATTTTCTTGCATTATATCCTCAAGATCCCATTCCTCAGATCTAATTATACACATGATATACCACATAAGATCACCAATTTCTTCTCTTATGTTTTCTTTATCCGCATCTCTTCCATAGAACATTGCTTTTTTCGCAGCATCAAGAAGTTCTCCAGCTTCTGTGGATATTCCAACAATACCGTGCAATGTGGATATGTTTAGATTCCCCACATCAAAATTAGGTGATTCTGTTCTGGCAGATAAATCTTGATATGTTTTAAGATCCATTGTATCTCCTTAAATTAAAAAACTTCTTATTCACATGATTAGATTATCGATATAAATTTTGCACTTCCTCAATAGAATATTCTTTCATCTCTGCAAAATTTCCCCCTTCCTCTTTAGACTTAGATACTTCTATTTCTATTTCCATAGGAACAATAAACCATTTAAACTTATCAACTAGCGAGGTAACTATTTTATTTATTCCTGTTGTATAGAATCCAAGTTCGTCTGTAGGAATATCAGCTAAAACAGAATCATGAATTTGTCCTATTAATTTTGTTTTCAGTTTATTTTTTCGTATAAACTTTTGAACTTCAATAAGCGTGTATACGAGCAGATGAAAACTTGTGCCTTGAATGGGAAAGTTGGTACATTGCTTTTTATCCATGTATCCTACAAATCTAAATCCAAAGAACGTTTCTATGTATCCGTATTTCTGGTAAAAAGAAACAATGTCTTTCTTCCATTGTGTGTAATCAGGAAATCTCTCATTCCACATTTTGTATTCAATTTCTTTACAGTGTTCAAGAAACGATCCCGGGCTTGGACCTTGTTTTGTCATTGTGCCAAGTTCGTAGATTCCCATATTATCAAGATGTTGCTTTACTGTAATACCGTTTGGCAATTTAAGTCCAGCATTTACAACATCATCCCATAAATTAGGTCCACATGATCCGAACCAATCTCCGTAGAATTGTGCAAATGTCCAGTCATTCTTTGCAAAAAATCTGATCATCTTTGCAAGCTTCTTTTGTTCATCTGTATAGGAAGAATCATTAAGCATTCCACTCGGCAACATCCAAAGATCTGAAGCTATATCACGATGCATATCAGTTGAAGGATCAACTAGGTAAGTATAAAAGTTTTTGTCCTTATGATAACAATTCTTCAGTATAACTCCTGCTGAAACAGCATAATTATGTATACCTTCAACATTTATATTGTATACATCTTCATACCCATAAAATTCAACAGACACAACTTTATGATTGTACTCATCTTTATATTCCTGTATAGACATATCATGAGAATTCAATAGATGTGTATTTGTACCCTTTTTAAAAGATTTACCGAATATTTTACAAACTTCATTTTCTTTACTCTTCCAATATTCTTTTTTATTGTCAGATAATTTTTGTCTATGACTTTCAGTAAATTCACAGACAGTCATTCGCAAAGACATTGCTTTCTTCTGAGCATCAGTTTGTTTTACTGCTCGTTGAGGGCAGGGAATGCCTTTTATAGCTTTACTAATTTTTGCTTTGTGTTCATCAGAGTGAGGTCCAGTAACTTTTCCTTTATGATGAAGACTTGTATGGTCTTCTCTATTCATAGCTTCTAAATTAGATAGTTTGTTACTAAACCCTTTTTTATGATGTACTACTCTACTACAGTGACTTCCACCAACATCTTCTTTAAGCACATCTATACCTATAAGAGTATGCTCACCTATTGATTTTCTATTATTAAGATTAACATAAATATAATTGCCTTTTTTCTTTTTATAGAAAGGCATTAGACTCATTCCAGGTTGTAGATTACGAAGCTCTACATATTTCCCTTCAGCTTTACTCCCGTAACGAATCATAAATTTATGATTCGGCGTTGCTTTGATTACTTTTCCATTATCAAGAGTTACTTTCCAAACTTCTTTTTTTCTCCCTGTAATTCCACCATCTGTAACAGGTGCTATTTTTATTCTCTTCTCTTTAAGATCGTATCCATAAACATATACTTTTTCCTTTTTTATTTTTTTGATTATTTGAAGTATAGTTTTTGATCCTTCAATAGTTTCAATTTCGGTGTCCCCGGTTACGCATACACTCGTTATTACCTCGGCACCGGAAAAGTCACATTCACAAATAACACAATTAGGAGAAGGTACAATTCCTTTTCTGATTAAATTTCCTACTTCAGGGTCACGTTTGGGCAGATTCTGAAAATTAGGCATACTCGAACTTGACCTATAGGAGACTGGTATATGCAGATCAAAAAATGGATGCATTTTACCGTTTACAGCTTCTCTTGCAAATTGTCCTAAATATGTCCCTTTAGCTTTTTCAAGACGTTTCATTTCTTGTAACTTATCAACAAATGGTAAATTGAGAGTTAAAAGAGTATCTTTATCTGTCTTGTAGTTTTTATTAGATGCATCAGTATAAATGGGACTTTTGCCTAGAACTTCATAGAATAGTTTGCCAAGATCCTGATTTGATGTGAGAGAAATAGTTCTTCCAAATATCTCTTTGAATTTGCGCGCCTCTCGTCCAGCAGTGAGATATTCTTTTAACTCTTCTATTCTTTTTGAAAGTTCAATTTTTGTTCTTTTGTAATAAGTCATATCAACATTAATGCCATTATGTTGTATTGTACTCATTACATGCAGTCCTTTCATAAAGAACCCATAAGCCCTTGAGAGTCCTTTCATTCCTGCAAGTTTTGCTTTTTGATCTTCATAACGCATCCATCCAAATATACAGTCAAGTCCATTATAGATTAAAAGCTCTTTAAATGGTGCTTGCTCAACCGTATTAAATTCTCCATTTTTTGATTTTAAATAAGGAGAAATAATTTTATCATAAGGACGTACACCGTAATTTACATAAGTTTGAAATTTTAATCCCGTAGATTTAGATCGATTATCGATGATGTGTTCAGACATCATAGGATCCCATAACCATCCCATAGGTCTTGCGTCAGCTCTAACCCTTGACCAGGCATCTTCGAATTTATAATTATGGGCTAGTTTCTTAATTCCTTTGTCAAGAAGAATAGTTTTCCACAATTCGCGTATGTCTTCAAATTCACTTAGAGTCCAAAATGATTTATAAGCATATGGAAATGCCCAAGCTTTTGTAGAAGATATTGCAATACCTATTGATACGATTTTATGTCCAGGATGATAAGGTTTAAGTCCTGTAGTCTCGTAATCAAACATGATCGCTTGTTTTTGCTGTATAATGCGCTCTAAAATGCGTTTTACGCTTTGAAAGTCTTTGAGTATAGTAACATACTGTTCATAGTCTTTTTGTTCTGTATACTGCAAATTTAGAGTAGCAACAGCTCTTTTTATGTCACGCTTGAAAGTACTTTTCAGATTATAATCGAATTCATTTTTTATTACTTGAACAGGATTGAATGTAGGAACTATCCAACACTTATATTTTGAATCTGGAATTCTATAAGCTCTCCATCTATTTACTGAACGATCAGAAAATTCATCTCCAAGAAGTGATTCAATTGCAATAGAACCTAAAAGAATAATTAATTTAGGCTTCAATGTAAGTATTGTTTTCTCTACCATGGGATTGCAATACTTTATATTCTTCTTTGTAGGTACTCCTGTTTCAGGTCTGCAATTAACAGCATTTATTTTCCAACAATCTCTTGAGATTGATACATTTGATTCTCTAAGCTCTTCCTTGAGAACTTCTCCTGATTCACCTACAAATTGTACTCCATATTCATCTTCTGTCGAAGTAGGAAATTCTCCGATTATTAAGATTTTCTTTTTGCCTTCTCCAGAAACTGTCATTTTAGGAGATTGACAGTTTTTATATAATCCACAGGAAACGCAATCTGCTTCCATTTGTGAAGGATCGACCCTGATCGTAGTATTTTTTGCCAATTCTCCTGCTGAGAAAAATCCCATTATTTAACACCCCATTGCTGTTATTATTGTGATTTTACTTGTTTTCACTACAATTTTATCTTTCGATACTCCTAAATTTGTATTTGTGTCAGTCAGTACCTTTAATGTTTTACTGTCAATTGAAAATGATAATTCTCCATCATAATCAATGTCCATAGAAGAGCTTATTGACCCGGAACTCACAATATTTTTAACGTATAACTTTCTATTTTTTACATCAAATTTCAATGTATTATCGTATATATCCCCTCCTTCAAAAAGTTTTTCTGATACATCAGCAATCTTTCCTAATACCTCCATATCCATTTCTATAAATCTATCGCATTTAACATTCAAAATATCAGAAAAATCAGGGTATTCCCCACTTACTGTTGGCAATGACACAATGACTCCTTCAGAATTTTTAAATAATACGTAGTTTTTTATACTTTTAAAATGTGTAGGATTAATTGCTAATGCGCCGATCAATGATTGCTTATTTAAAAGACAATCACAAAATTTTCCATCAAATTTTACTACTGACACTGATATATTGTTTGATGTCGTAATTTGATTATCTTTGAAATTGAAGCAGGTGAGTGTTCCGTGAACTGCATTTTCAGATACAGTTTTTGAACATATATTTATAGAACTTTCAAATTCATTTGGAATATCAATCCAATCTTCTTTTTCTGAAAGTGTTTTTAATCGCTTAAATACCGAAAATAATGATGTATCTGTTTCTGTATACGGTAATTTTATTTTAATTTTACCATAATTTATTTCTAATTCTTTTTCTTTAAACACGCAATCCGAATCACTGAGAACATTTAATGTACCCTTTAAGGATTTTGTATCTACAGAACATTTTGTTTTTGTCCTGTAAGGAAAATAAGAAACAAGTGATTGATATGAAGCCCACACTCCATTGTTCCCTATAAATACAGAATGATTAATAGGCGTTCCTGAATATACTGAACTAAACATTGACATTATTTCTGGTAGATTCATACAATCCTCTATTATTTTTTGACAATTATTACGTATTCATGTTGTTTAGGCAATATACGTGTTTTTACAATCCATCTAACAAATGCTTTATTAGGAGTATTTTTTAGATCAACAATATAAATGTTAAATGGATCAAATCCTGATTTGATAAGAACATTGTAAGTATCTATATGATAGGGGTAAAATTTCCCATTTTTTCTGAAGTCATTAATAAACCAACAACAAAAAGATCCCGGTTTTAATACCCTATAATTCTCATTTGCACATAATTGAAGACCGGAAAGAAATTCTTCGTATGTTTTACCTATTCCGAGTTGTTCAGGTTCGGGACCATAATTCTCTATATCCCAATATGGTGGACTTGTGATTGTAAAATCATAAGAATTAGATTTTAGTTGAGGTAGATCTGTTGAAGAACCTTCAATCAGCTCTATTGATTGTTCTGTTTTTAAAAGAGTTCTTTGCTTCCTCTCAAGTAAAAAATTTCTTATTTTTCTATTTCCTTCCATAAATTCTTTGCATATGTCAACTCCTGTGTAATTATGTCCTAAAGAGAAACATAATTCCATTCTTGAATTGTGTCCTGCAAATGGATCATAAACAGAACAATTATCAGGAGCGTACAATCCAATAATTATTCTGCCTACATTCATTGGAAATGTTGAAAGATAATTTTTTCTATCCCTTGCAACAAACCCTGTTTTTGAAAAAGAAGATAAAGACCCATCACTGAATTTTTCTTTATTCTTATGTTGACTTTCTGCGTATCCTCCTCCTCTTTGCATTCTGGATAAATCAGTATGCTTTATTTTCATATCATAACGTAAAATAGAACAGACATCTTTTCCATACTTTTGTACAAACTCATCTCTAAATTCTCTTGAGACTCGTAAATTTTTTGGTGAAATGGTCGTGTCAAAACCTGCTTCTAGCGCATCCTGCGATATAAGTCCCTTCAGTTTATTGGAAGTATTCTTTATTTTCATAAGCATTACCTAAAAAGAAGTGGGTAAATTATTTACTCACTTCTTTATATGATTTATATTAAAAATCAATTACTTAGATTTTTTTGCGGATGTTTTTGCTGCGGATGTTTTTGGAGCTGCTTTTGCTTTTGCAGATGTGGTACTTGGTTTTGCATCTGACCCTATAACATAAAAGACACCATCATCAGTTTTTGCAAAAACATCAGTTTTTCTTTTAAATAACTCATAATAGGTATTGCCCATTTCTTTCTTAATTTCACCCATTTTCATTGCTTTTGTTGAAAGAAGTTCTGCAAGTTTGCTATTATTCGAACCCACTATAAATCCGAATTCATCTTTTTCTTTTGTAGATGTTTTTGGAGCTGCTTTTGCTTTTGTATCTGCTTTTGCTTTTGTATCTGCTTTTGCTTTTTTCTTGGGTGTGGCTTTTGACTCAGCTTTTACTTTTCCCTGTACTTCAGTTTCGTCCTCATCTTCATTTGTATCAACGATGTATTTATTATAAACATTGATTGCTGAATCTGGAAGATTCTCAACATTATCATTTTCGATGTAATCAAGAACTTTATTGGTGAAGTCCCTGACGATATCATCTTTTTTCGCACCTACCATTTTTATTGTGGGCTCACCTGCTTTTTTCAAAACAGCATTTAGAGCTTTAACAGCTTCTTTAAATTCTTGTGCGTCCATTTTCTTTGCCATTGTTCTGCCCTCCCGAGCTTAGTTAGTTAGCTGTTTGAGCAATACGCTCAAATTGTTATTAAGAACTTATTAAGTTATACATAAAAAGTCAATAAAAATAACTTAAAAAAGTGAATATTATTGAAAATAATATAAACCCTTGTGATTATAAATGGTTATAGATTAATTTGTTATTCATCTTCCTCTTCTTCCATTAAAGCTGCCCACTCTTCGTCATCCATTTCCTCTTCATCATCGATTTCTTCTTCTTCTGGAGTTTCATCTTTACTAGGAATATATTTTCTTTCCAGTCCTTTTTCATTTCCAAATCTGAAAGGATAAAGAGCGCAAGTGTAAGCGGTGCATTTTACAACTTCTCCTGATTGCCATCCACTGCAATCCATACAGTGCATTCGAATAGCTTTTGCTTTCGTTATAACTCTTGTCTCTGTCCCTTCTTTTATAATATAGGTATGTTTGATCGACATTTTAAAATCCTGTTTTGAGTTTAAAAAGTTTGATGGATAAGAATAGAATAGTTTTACCCGCCCAATTTTTAGCGTCTTCTAATTTATTAATTTTCTTTTGATACTTGGACATTTTCATATCAATATATTTTAGAGAGTATTCCGCAGCCTGTATTCTCTGCTCAATCTCTGAAATCTGCTCCTCATGCGAAGTCATTTTTAATTCTCCTAACGAATAGATTTACTTACAGACTTTGATACTTTCAAGAACATCTATAACAGATTTGAAGTGCATTGTTATTCATGCTATTTCTATATTGAATTATACGCTGTATGTGCTGTTAATTTGATATTTGCAGTATAACGCTTACGCTGATATGTACAACATAAAAATATCAAAAAACGATCTTTATAAGCTTAATTTTTATAATAACTATCTAAGTAAGCTTGACCAGCTTTCAAGTCTTGTAAAACTGTACACATTTTTCCTGGAATGTAATGCTGTGATCGAGCTTCAGTTATTCCGTACTTAATTATTCCTAATTCTTTTTCTTCAGCAGTTTGATTTATTCCTACCATAAGATTAACATGTTGATTCTTTCCATAATAACCACCTTGATGAGTTGAATCAAGTAATTCTGCTTTATGTCCCTCTTTGTTTGCTTGAGTAGCAGTTATGACAAGAGCGTTAAATTCGCCTGCCATTCTAGCAAGTAATTTCCATGCTTCATCAACCTTTCGATAATCTTCAAATGACGTTTTTGAACTAATGTCCAAGATATCAATGTAATCAATAATAAAAATGTCGGGTATAAATCCATCTTTTTGATTTAATATCTCTAAATCGCGCATCATCTTATCGTATGTTAGAGTGTATTTTTTATGAACTGATAATCTCCCATATTTATTTAAAATTTCACCAATACCATTCCCTCTTCTTGCTCCTTCAACTTCTTTACGAATTGTGAAGATATCATCCTGTTTTCTGAATATCAAATCTTGATATACTGTCATCTCATAATCATGACGCCCGCCTCTCATGCATTTAGTACAGACTTTGTGAGAAGGATCTTCGATGAATTCATCACCGTCAAGAATAATAACTCCAGATTCCCTATCAGTACAATCTCCTGTTTGATTCTTTTTACAATCAAATACAGGAAAAGGATATGTCCCTTCTTCATCAACCATAGGAATAAACGATTTCATGATTCGAGGAACAATTTCTGTTTTAGTCATTTCAATTGACCAAAACAATGTTTTCTTTCTACTAAGAATTCCATGCTTATAACAATCTACAAGTGACCAGGATTTTCCTCTTTTTGCAGGAGCGTAATAACCAATGACATCTCCTCTTTTATAACTTCCTAGATATCTACCAAGATCTCCAGGGAGATTAAAAAAGTTTTTATCGTCTTCATCTCTTTGTTTGTAAATTTCTGTTAAGGTATCTATATCACCAAGATTTAGAATTACTCCAGAATCAATATCTAATGAAACTTTTGTGAAACGCTCTATTTCTTTTTCAGCCTCATCATAATCACCTTTTTCTTTCAGAACAGAAACATTGTTTACAACAATCTCCAATTCTCTTTTTCTAAAATAATCAAGAGCTGAATCCCTAAGAAAGTCAACATTTATTGAACCTTCATCGTATTGCTCAGATAACATCTTGAGCAAATCGCCTATAAGTTCTGAATCTGATTCTTTCAGATTATGTGATTCTGATTCATAAATATCACCTATATGTTTAAATGGAGCTTTTTCGTGTTCTTCATAAAATGCAATGCACCATTCAGATACTGTCCTAAGATATGAATTGGTAAAATAGTCAAGCTGAAGAACTGATTTTATTTCATCTATGAATTTTGTAGATGTTATTAATCCTGTAGCAATTCGTTTTTCTTCTGTCACTGATACTGATCTTTCAGTAATCATCGATAAGCGCTCCTTGCCTTATTTTTCTTTTCAATCGTATTTCTTTTAAGCATGATTTCTAAGAATTCATCCCGAAATGTATCTCCTGCAATATATTCAAGTTTCCATGTGTAATCATTCTTTTTCTCCTTAACATAACGAACAAAAACATTCAACATGCTCTTATGTAGGGAAATACATGCACCATCAGAAACTTTGTATTTTTCATCAATAATTTCTAAATATTTTGAAGCCTTAATAAAAACTTTAGAGGAAACAGAAACTCCATTCATCACAGTTCCTATTTTATTTTTCAATTTTTCTGATATTTCTGTTGGAACAGAATCTTTGATATGCAGAAAGCAATTAACGAGGGGAGAATGATCTGGTGCAGTTGTTTTATATTTTTTGCCGAAATAACGCAGAACAATAAATTGGTCAAAATAAATATTATCAATCTTTTTATTTAAAACTTTTACGTAATAGTCAATGCTGGATTTTATTTCTTCAACAGTCCATTTCTTAAATCGTAAATCTTGATCTGAAACAAGTTTTATATAAGGATTAGCTCCGTCAATCAATAATTCATAAATCATGTTTTGGATCTTGATCATTCCTTGTGCTTCAAGACTTTGATGAACTTTCCCATCAGAATAATACCAATGTTCAAGAACTTCTTCGATCTGTTGTTCAAGATCCTTTTGTTTAGGATTCTCTTGTTCAAGATCTTCTTGTTTAGGATTCTCTTGTTTAGGATTCTCTTGATCAAGATCCTTTTGTTCAAGATCTTCTTGTTTAGGATTCTCTTGATCAACAGCATTGTTCCCGTCTTCACGCAAACTCTGTTTGCGCTTTTCTTTAGAAAAGCTTTTTCTTTTTTGTATTACTCTTTCTGTATTACTATCTTTGCTATTTTCGCAATGTCCCTCTTGCGGATCTGCAAGGGGTCTATTTAAAGAATTAAATACGTTGCTTTCATATCTAATTTTCATTCTTCTTTCAATAACTTGCTTGCCTTTAGTTATGTCCCAAATTTCAAGAATTCCTCTTTTTTGCAGGTCGGAAATTATATGGGATATTCTTGTTGGAGATAGTCCAAAAAATTCAGCAAAATGTCGGTTATTGGCGTAACAATAACCTTTGTCATTCTTTGTTAGGGAGTCTATTTCAACAATCATTACTTTTTCTTGGAGAGATAATTCTGTTGATAGCCAAATTTCTTTAGAAATCCATATACCTTTAAAATCTCTTGATAATGTCATTTATATCTCCAGTAATGATTATTGCCTATTTCTAATGAATTTTGAACGTAAAAAGCCCTCGGAGATGACTTTGACCTTGACCAGGAAAATCGAGTACACAAATCAAAAACTCGTTAGTGCTTGGCGAACACTAATAAAATCTCGGTCAAAGCCATCTCGGAGGGCTTTTTTATTTTTATAGATTTATGTGTGTTCTCCTTTTTATTAGTAAGCTCCACAATGCCATTTGTTTCTTCGCTATAACTAATATGAACGTGATTCTAAACGATATAATACTACTTGTCAACAAAAATTTATACGCTTATTTCATTGACTTTGTACACATTCCTGCGTAGTTAGGATGCTTTTACCCTGTCTATATCTTCTTGCGAAAGTTTATCTGGATCTATGCCATCAGGCAAGTCAAACACTCGCACATCACAGAAAGGAGCCATATCATTTCCTAATCTTTCCGCTGCTCTCCTTCCTGCATCATCACCATCAAAAAGTATTTTTAATACAGAAAATTTTGACAGTAATTTTTTCTGTTCTGGAGTTAACTTTGTTCCAAATGTGGGAACACTTCCATCACCTACTCTGAAATGATCAAACAGACCTTCAACCACAATAATTGTGTTTCCGTCAGTATTCTCTATTCCAAATAGATGATGCTTAACAGAAATAATTGATTCTTCATCTTTTAGATGTTTATATCGCAAATTAGTTTCATCTGAAATATCAACGGATGTGAATGTAATTAGTCTGTAATTTTTAAGAACGGGAACAATGATTCTGTTTCTCCATTTACCTATAGGACCACAAAAATGTAGATTATATTTATCAGAGAGATATTTCCAATCATATCCCCTACTTTGCAGATATCCTGCATGATAAGGTGTTATTTTTCTTGACGCTTCTTTAGGAAGTTCAACATGAGTAATGCTATTACTTACTTTCTCTTCAAAGGATCTTAATTCTCTTGGAATAGAATCTCCAAGAATCTGAATTGCTTTGCTGAAAGATTGAAGTTGTTCAGCCAGATATTTTATGACTGTTCCAGTTGTACCACATTTGAAACAGGATATCGTTTTCTGAACAATATTGATTCCCAAATGGTTCGAATCATCCCCACAAAAAGGGCAGGATACTCCTATCCAGCCTTCTGAAACATTTTTTCCTGATTCTGTGTAGTAAATATGCAAGTCATCAAGAACACTTCGTATATCAACATTGTCAATTTGAAGCTTTCCTTTTTTTCTCTCTTTTCTTCTTTGTCGCATGACATTTTAATCCTCACACTCTTTGCATTCAATGCATGATCTAGGATATCCAGGACTCACTTCATGTTCTGGAGCTGTTTTAAGATCTCCATCATAAACAATTTCACCGCAAATTATACACAATGTACCATCTAAAACACTCTCCACTATTTTCGCCCCTATTATAGATCCTCTCCCTGCTATTCTGCCACATCCTTCACATGGATGAGTGACATGATTAAGACAGCCAGTATGATGACATGGTTCTCCATCTTTTAATATTTTCATAACTTTAGAATCTTTATAGGGAATAGCTGATGTCTCCAAGATACCTTCAGAAATATGGTTATGTAAACATTCTTCCCAATCACCAGTGCCTTTAGCATTAGTAGTTCCAGCTTCAAGATTTTTATTTAAGGTTCTTTCTATTTTAGAATCAGTTCCTTTTTCACATTGAAACCCATTAGCGCCACAAGTAAGATAAATACAACATTCGTGCCCTTGTCCAAGTCTACATGATTTTTTCTGATCATCTATCTTCATAATTGCTCCTTATAACCTCTTTTAGGCTTAAACCGAATGAATGCTTCTCCGTCAATACATATCCATATTCTGTCATCTTCTGCAATTTGAATCCCAAAATCGCAGTCAAGTTTAGATTTTTGACTAGATTCGATTGTGAGCATTCCTCGAAGATGTGTCTCTGGTTGGTCCGTAAGCACTGTAAGTTTTTTCATTTTATTCATCTCCTTCTGGAAGTTTCCAATGTTCCCACTCTTCGCATCGTTCATTTGTTCCTGTTGACCAAGCTGATTTTCCTTCTGAAAAAGTTATCATGCGTCCGTTTGATGCCCATTCTTTGAAATGACACCTATGCTTAATGTATCCACTACTATGTCCAACTAACACATGATCATTTTCCTTTAGATCAGGTAATTTATCTTGCACAACTCCGTCAATCACCTGTCTAAGTGATTCTGTCCAATCATCGCCTAGATCAAGTCTGTTGAAAACTTCTTTATCTAAAATTACGCTATTCGTGTTTCTCGCATTATTGGGATGCCCCAAAAATAAACACAAATGGAAGGCTTTTCTGCATAAAACTCCTGTTGCCCATTTTTGTCTTGCACCACCCATCCATTAAGATCTGACTTGATTTCTAGTTTTTGTTTCATTGTCCATCCTCTACTGTTGAGGCATCATAAATTATACTAGATAACTTGATCCCTTTTAAATTAAACTGATTATCGCAATAAATACATCTTAATCTATCTCCTGATCTCCAAGATTTATAACTCTTACTAAATTTTTTACACTTAGGACAACTCCAATCAGATGTTTTCCCATTATTTATTATTATAATCTCTAAAGATTCATTTAGCATAATGAGTTTTCTCCCAAAGACTACTGTTCAAAAATGTGAAAGACTAAAGCCCCTTTATTCATTTGAATAGTTCCCACATACTCACCAGATTTTTCAAGTATAATCTGTCCTGTGCCATAGACATTAAATGTTCTACTTTCTTTTTTATTTTCTGGATCAACAAGCATCCATATACAAGGCAAATTATCCTGTACTTGAACACAAAGTGTTTTAGCTCCAATAGGAACTTGTAAAGTTGTTACAGGTTTTAGTTCATATTTCCAAATTGTTTTCATCACATCTCTTTTCACAGTGCATATGGATTATTTTATCTTCGACGTTAGTGGAAATATTTACATATCCTTTTTCAGCAAGTCGATTCAGAACAGCTCCAACTCTGGAATTATTTACCAGTGTTTTTCTATGTATACGTAAATATTTTTGTAGACTAATATCAATTGGACTAATAGTTATTTTGAATTTCATCTTATATCCTTTTTACAAGTAGATTATCCCCATTGACTCTTGTAAATTTTATTTCTTGCAAATCCAGAGTATCTTAGCACCTTTACATTCTCGTCTCGAAAATCATATACTCTTGGCACTTTTCCTTCTTCTGGACGCAAAATACGGCCGACTATCTGAATCAATCTGCCACTAAATTTTATTGGTGTTACAAGAAACAACGCAGAGAGATTTGGAGAATCAAATCCTTCAGCAATAAGAGATAAAGTAGAGATTAAAACAGGACATTTACCTGATCGTACATCTTCAATGATCTCTTTTCTATCTTTTGCATTTACTTTGCCTGATAATGTATGCGCTTTTATATTCATTTTTTTCAATCTATGTGCTATTTCTTCGCAATGTGATACTCTATCAGACACAACTAATATGTTCTGCTTATTCTGCTTTAAATCGTCGCTTATAGTGTCACAAATGAACGAATTTCGCGCTTCATTCTTTGTCAAGTCACTTATAATTGACGCATAAGAAACTCCTTGCTCGTCTCCGAATCCTCTGCCGTATTTATAGCTTGTTTTCACAAGAATGATTTGTGGTTTAAGAACTGCTCCCACATCTTCAAGCATTTCTCTATCCACTTTATGTGTATTAGGACCTATATGTACAAATATAGCTTTTCCTAATCCATCATTTCTATAGACAGTTGCAGATAATCCTAGAAAATATTTAGCTGAAAATTCTGTTAACGTTTCAGTCCATGTACTAGCCGGGGCCCTATGACATTCGTCAATAATGATATGTCCAAATCTGTTAGACAATTCATCGATTTTGTTTTTAACAGTATTGATTATTCCTACAGTAATATCTTTGATGACGAATTTTCCATCGCCAATAAGACCACATTCATAATCAAGAAACTTTTTAATTGCTTCTTGCCATTGATACAGTAATTCTTTTGTATGACAAATAATTAAAGTAGGTTGTTTTCGCATTGCAATTATGCCAATTGCAGTTACTGTTTTTCCTGATCCTGTAGCAGCTTCCAAAACACCTATTGGATATCTTCTGACAACATCTCCCACAGCAATTTTTTGATAGTCTCTTAATTCACCTTTGAATTGAAAATTTATAGGTGGTAAGAGCAATGTCCTATCGTCTATTTTTACTTTATAGTTATGTTGTTTTAACCATCTCTTCATTACCCAGATATATCCACGGGGTGTCCATATTATATCCTTCTCTCTTGACACAGCAAAGAAATATAATTTTGCAGGAACATCAGATCCTACCCATACACCATGTCTTACAGCGGATAGATATTCAGGATTATCAAATGTAAGTTCTGAATAAAGTTTCTTCTTTGCTTTTTGAGGGAGATTACGAAAAGTAACTCCTTTGCCTATTCTTATGTGTACTGTTTTACCATTCAGGGCCATCATAGTAGTCCTCATTTACAGGTGGATGATTCTGATCTTGTAACCTTCCATTAAGATGCAGATCATCTAAAATAATCCAGTTTTCATTACTTTCTGGATCGCCAGAGGTACCTTTTGATTTATCAGGTGGCCATATCAAATTTATAATTCCATATAAAATAACGTCTATAATAAACATAACAGTATCCTTATTAGGGCAGCCGACCTACTAACTGCCCTATTTAAATTATTTCCAAGTCCATCGTAAAATAGAATCAAGAGTAATTCTCCACTTATCTATCATTGAATCAGGAACTACTTTTCTAAGAGGTACAATCTGTACTTTCACAATCTCAGGAAATCTACTTGCCATATTTTTTCTTTTGAGATAATCAAGAACTGTCTTCGGAGAAATCTCACTGTATTTTTCAGTTTCAGCAATAACAAGTTCATCTCCTGAGCCATTAGTATAAGTTCCCTTAGCAGTTAATCCTAATTCTGCCTTAATTTTACCAAGTCGCTCATCAAGAATCTTTTGTTCCTTTCTGATTCTACATCCTTCTGCCAACAACAATGCTTTTTTACCTTTCAATATTTCTGACATTTTATTTCCTCTTCTACGAGATAATTAGAAAGTTTCTAGGCTCGTTTCCTACGTGAAACTTTCTTTTTTGGCTTTTCTTGTTCAATGTCGAATGATCCGGGTTGTACTTCCTCAATGTGATTTGCGAGTATCATTTGAATATATGAAGAAAGTGAACGACAGTCCTTTTCTGCAAGAACTGATAATTTTTCTTTCATTTTTTGTGGATAACTAAAACTTAATCTTGTAGCAGGCATTTTTATTCTCCTTTTGTGTTGAATTTATACAGTATAAATTAAAACATTTTTATATAAAAGTCAACACAAAATAATTTAATCTATTATTTACTAGGATTTGGAGATTTTGTGATGGACACGAAATCCCGAACAACCTTATTTCTTTCAATTACAGGAATAAGTCTGAATGACTTCCTAAGTATTGACGTTTGCATTTGTACAGATTGTTCAGTTCTTTCTAATTTCTGACCTATTATATAATTCGACATTTGATCCATTTTCATTTCAGCAAGTCGAATTATATCTGTTTCACTCCACGGCTTTCCATGATTATCAGGAAGCAATGTCTTTTCTTGTTCCAGAATTTGTGTAAGTTTTGCAACACTTCCCACAATTCTGTTACTTCTAATTTCAACGACTCCTTCTTTTGCCATGTATCTGATAATATCAGCGGTGAAACTGGTACTAATATTTCTCATCCCTGTTACTTCTTCTACTTTTTTGATTGATATGTCTCCTTTGTATCTCACAACAAGGTCAATGACACACCGAACAATTGAATCAACTGCTCGTTGAATCTTTGGATGAAAACTATCTACTTTACTTGGCAAAAGTCTGAGATGTGTACTTTCTACGACCATTTCATTTCTCCTTAGCAAATGAGTTTATGTAATACTTCTATCAACAATTCTTTATGAAACGTTGAAATACAGGTTTTTCGCTCTTCTGATTCCTGAGAAATATCATTTAGCATTTCAGCTAAAGTCCCCATTTTGACTTTCTCTATCGAGTATTCCTTTTTTCCTTCTTTGAATTTAATTCTTGGGCTTTTTTCTCCAGGCTTTGTTATGATCTTTCCAGATCTATCTTTATATCCTATTTTCCCTATTCTTTGAAGCTTGCTGGTTTTTGATTTTATATCTCCCAAAGTAGTATTGTATTTCTTTGCCAGATCAGCAGCCGAGTATTTCTCCGAATTGAAATCATTGATTAGATTTTCCTCTGTAAGCGTTTCTGATGATAAAGTTTCTTCCATGAATATTCTCCTTTGCGGTATTATACCTTTACAAATACGTATTCATAGTTTTCATAAAAGGTTTTATTCTTCCCATTTTTTAGAATTCTTTTTTCAGGATCAACTACAGTATGTCTTCCATACACAGCAGTAGGTATTCCCTCAACAATGTTTCCAGGGATATAAACTACATCCCCCTTTTTTAAATCTTTCCATAGGGTTTTATTTGCGTGAATTACTTTCTTTCCAAAAACAGTGTTTCTACCGGAAGATTTTTCACGATCTATGTAAATATGCTCTATCTTTTCCATTAGTAACTCCTTGTGATTTGATTTTCTGTAGCCCAAACAAAGTTCCCATTTTCAAGACGAATTCCTATTTCATCTTGTTCATTTTTTTCGATGATTATCCCTTTAATAGAATTATTGTACAGGACTATTTTATAATGCTCAGGTCCTTTTGCAATTCTACAAAGAGCATCATACCATGAAGTGTATCCGGGCATATGATCCCAGATATAATTGATAAATTTATCTTCTTCAGGTGTAACTTTTTTACCCCAATTACACCATTGCGCTCCAGCTTGCAAAATCTCTTTTGCTCTTTCAGGTGTCATTAGTCTTTCCTCATTATTAAAACACTGTCTTTTCCTAAATCATCGGTGAATCCTATAACAGCTAATCCGCCGATGTAAGCAAGTAAACTACAGTCATTGTTATCTCTCATAAACTCATTTGCACAATCAATACTGACCAATTTACATACTAAACACCATTTCCCATTCAATTGATTAGCATAGTATTGATTACTATACATATCCCATGTCCAGGAATGTTTCATATGTATTCACCTCCAGTCTCATCAAGAACTGAATCAATCAAATCAACAGGATTCAATCCATTGCCATTTTGAATAATAGATACTACTCCTTTTTTAGATAATGCTTTTACTTCCATATCTCCATAATCATTAGGATTATCAAGATATTTTACTCGCATCATCCTAACGAATTCGTGTTGATCAGGAACCTTTACCTTATATTTCATTTTAGTTTTCTCCTTTTCAAAAACCTCTTGAAGGACTTCTTTAACTATTTTTTTCAAGGCTGTTTCAATATGGGTATCATTGCAGTCCTTTTTGTACAACACAGTCACAGCAAAATTAGATAAATTAGCAAGATGAAACAGATCCCAAGCAAATCTAGTTTCTGGGTCTTTACATACTATATCGTACATATTCTTTCTTAGTGAATGCACAACAGGCATAGGAATACCTTTAATCTTGTTCAACATGTGGTCATAATCAGCTCTTTGAATTTTCATAATTTCACCTTTTTATTAGCTTTCAATTTTATAATCTGCTCCTTATTGCAAATCTCATAGATTTTATCATCCGATATCTCAAGTCGAATCAGATAGGCAAGTTCCGTAGTAGTACATCCAGGAGGTTTGCTATCTACTAATAAATCATCAGAACTTATAATAACTCCGAATGATAACAATATGGCAAGTATTTCCATTATTCTTCTCTCCTTTTAATCATTATTTTACCTGAATCAGACCCCATAGGTTCACAGTCAAAATAATTACCAAACCATGTGAGATCTTTTTCAGATACTTTTTTCAGTACCTCCCATTCATCTACAAAATGATCAAAGAGAATTTCTGTAGATCCGTAAAAGGATTTATAACCGTCACATTTGAACACAGGTCTGTTCCAACTGTCTATCCCATAAAACCGGACTATTTTAATATTATCCCTCATACTATTCCTCCCTGAGAATTAGCATTCACACCTTCTCCCGTTCCACTCTGGTGTTTGGCATCGGTACTTTTCTAATCCCGATAACCTTTGCACCGTATGCCTTTGCTTCTTTTTCAGCCCACTCTTCCACCTTTGATAATTCTCCCTGAACTATCTCAGTATGCAGAGTAGTTCCCAGAAGTTCCACTTCATATAGATCTTTCATACGTATTCCCCTCCGATCTAATCAAGAAGATTATCAATAACGTCCACAAGGTTTAAGCCATTACCACTTTGTTTCACAGCAACAACATTTCCTTTATACACTTTAACCGAAACTTCTCCCCAATAACCCTGATACATTTCCTGCATCCGTTTACAGAAAATGCGTGTATCCTTTACTTTTACTTTATATTCCATCTTATTCCTCCACCAGTACAAAAGGTTCATCTACATAATTAGGGAATCTCTCCCAATCTCATATGGTATATTCATTTCGCAGTAACAGAACATCACTAAGAGTGTTTTGTGCTTCCACAAGCCTTTTCTCAAGGAATTTAATCTTGTTCGTTGTCTCATTAAACGCTTCAAGAATTGCTTCTTCAGGTGTAACACAAGCATACTCCTTAGTAACAGTTTTGCTATATCCAAAAGCAGGAGAACTATTTATCCAGTAAAGTTTTACGGTCTCTTTTTCCACTTCAACCGATACTACTTTGCCTTTATATACTTTGAAGATTTTCATTTTCACTATTCCTTTAATATAAAAGGTTCATCTACGAATCGAGGAAACCGATTAGAATCCCTACCAATACGAAACGTCTTATTGTTAACCAACAACATCAAGTTGTCTCCGTCGATAGTGATACCATACTTATCCATCAACTCTTCAATCTCCTGAATCTGTTTCCCAAGAGGGGAATCTTCTTTCAGAATTTTTCTACTCATGATTTCAACACTGCACGATAGGTTATGACCTTACCATTCAAAT
>Ga0100379_10001228_pt1 | contig 26089 bp, 16 predicted proteins | sample CryGeymeta201503_FD_80418 | JGI IMG/M metagenome (GOLD analysis project Ga0100379, IMG submission 80418) | Groundwater microbial communities from Crystal Geyser aquifers in Utah, USA - Crystal Geyser metaG 2015-03 | ecosystem: Environmental > Aquatic > Deep subsurface > Groundwater | place...
CATATAAACAATTTATTAATAAATAAACTAATAACAAACATAATCAAATAAATATTATAATAAATACTAAAATATAATAATAAATATTATAAAAAAATATATTATAATAAAAATAAATGTAATATGTTAAAAAAATATTAAATTAAAAAACTTTCAAGCTTATTTATTTCTTCTTTGATTTAGTTTTTGTGGGGGGAATTTTTTCAGCTTTCTTCTCTTCTACAGGTTCTTCATTTTCATTTGCAGTTATTTCTGGGATATCAAACCTGTACTTTTGCTTAACTTCCTTACAGAATTTCTTCTTATAGAAAGTTGGAGCGTGGCTATCAGAAGTAAAAGCTCCGAATTTCTCTGTTATGTTATTCATCTCATTGAAGATTCCGTTTCCTTCGTCACCAAACATGTCGCTTGCCATATTCAAAAATTGTAAGTGCATATTTTGGTATAATTTCATCATCTTATCTCTTGCTACATTCTTAATAGTAACCATGTAGTTCCATTTTCTTAAATATTTCTTAGCTTTTCTGAATTCACTGATTTTCTTATCCATCATTGCGATCTTTAAGAAGTATCTTAGTCTGAGTCTTCTGACTAATTCTAAATTGTTAGCAAAAATGTTTTTCAGCGTTGATAGTCTGAACATATGTTTTAACTTGTTAACTTTGTTTGGAGTGTCTAATTCATAAAGGTACTTTTGGTATAAATTCTCTAAAAACATTTTTCCTGGAAGTAACTTTTGCATATTCTTCTTGATTATGCTTACAAACTTCATTTCTCTGTACTTAGACCAAAGTTGTCCATATGCCCATAACTTTCTCTTTCTTATAAAATCTTGAAGAATTCCAAACATACAAGTAGCAGCAAATCCTTCTCCTTCTTGAGCTCGTGCTTTCTCCTTTGGAGTATCTTCAATAGAGAAGGACATACATTCAAAATGTAATGATGTTGAAGCTCTTTGAGAGTTTTTATCCTTGCTCAATGAGTCATATTTGAATAATGAATTAGAGAAATAGTTTTGAGATAGTTTATCAATAAATAATTTTTGGAAGAAAGGTCGGAAGACTCTTTTATCTGCATTGTCAATTTTTTTGAAGAATTTATTGATAATATTGTAGAAGTATATAGCATGCATTTTTTGATTGAATACCTTTTTATTTTGAATTGCAGTTTGCTTATTAGAATCTTTTAATAAAGCAAAGAATTTTGTAATTCTCTTTTTGTGTTCATAGAACTCTTTTAGTTGATGGAATGCATATTTCTCTCTGATTTTCAAAATCAATTTGTGGTATCTTCTATAGGTAAATAAGTTAGCCATAGTTTCTGCAGAGTTAATTTTATGTCTTCTGACAATAGCATCAAACATAGCAGTTACTTTTTCATCATTATTTTTCATTGCTCTAGCTTTTCCGAGCCATCTTCTTAAAGCAATCAATTTGGTTAAATTTTCTTTTCTCTTTTCGAAGTTTCCAAATAACAATTTAACAAGTTTCATTGTTTTTAATGTTTTTAGTCTGTGTACAAATTCCTTCCATGCGTTTTCTAATATATGTTGTTTGTATTGTGCGAACATTTCTGTAAAGTTCTTTTTCTTTCTGATTTGTTTCATAATATCAGTAACATCAAAACTGTTTTCATATTTACTTAGTCTGCTCATCCAGTTTTTCCATTTTTTCATTGCTCTGTTTCTTAGTAAATATTTTTTGGTGAATGCCGACATACTTTCAGAAGCTTGCATAATTTTAATTTTTTTGGTAATACTCCATAGATTTAGGAAGTAGAATCTCTTTTTATCGGAATGTTTTAAAGCGAGATTTTTAAGCATATTATCCATGTGGTCCTTAAGTCGTTTTTGGGAATTTCGTTTTCTGAATAACTTCCAGTACTTTCTAATCATATTAACTGCCCATGACATTTTCATTTTCTCTGATAAGCTTCTCCAGAGACCAAACCTCTTTTTCATGAATCTTCTTATAATCTTCTTTCTAGTGTTATAAATAACACCAACATTGTTTAATAAATCGAAATGATTACACTTATAATGGAACTTTCTAAAGATATAACGCATAATTAATGGAACTGCTTTAGTAAATCTTTTATCATTATCATAATGTTTTGCATATGGTTTTAAGTTCTTTCTGATAAAAACATTTAGTATAGTAAACTTCTTAAGTTTAGCTTTAGATAATAATTTTTGTTTCTTTCTATAAGCTAATAACTTTTGTTTTAAGAAAAGTTGAACATCTTGAGCAGCAGAGTTAAGTTTAATTTGGATAGCTCTCTTATTCCATTCTCTTAAGCATTTATGTTTGAATCTGGCATCTCTGTCTGACATCATTGTTAAAATAAACCTTAATCTTTGGATTTTGTATAAGACTTGACCCATTTTTCTTCCAAACATGAAGTTTTTAAATTCTTTTTGAATCTTGAGAGCACCTGCTTCTCTTTTTTCATTACGAAGCTTGATATTATCAAACATGTCTCTTCTATAGCTTGTTATCTTTTTGTTAATTCGTTTGGCTAAGAATTTATAGTAATTCTTATCAGCATACTTCTTAATAGCTTTAAATGACTGCTTAAAATCATGTTTATTTAAAGCTTTTTCTACAGCTTCGGCAGCGAGATGATTTTTATTCTTTTTATTATTACCTTTAATTCTTTTTGCTTTTAAGTGGACAATTGTTAAGAAATGTTGTAAAACTTTAGCAGCTTCAAATGTGTTCATTAATTTAGATTTCTTCATCCATAATAGTAATGCAGATTGGAATTTAATTTGCATAGTATTGTTAAATTTATCTCTGAGCTTTGTCATTATTCTTTTCTTTCTCAAAAGAGGGCCGGTACTACATCTAGCAAGGAATCTTCGAACATTTTTAATGATAAGTAAATTTGCTGCCATTCTTCTGTTTTGAATTTTAAGCATTTGCTTTTTCCAATCAAGTAAGTATTTTCTAATATATAAACTCTTTAATTGATCGTCAATATCGCTAAATCTTTTAACAATAAAGTTTTTAAGCTTTTTAGTAAGGATATCATATTTCAATGCTTCTATCAAACGTCTTAATGGATCAACAGTAACAGCTCTCATTAATTTTTTGGCTTTAGCTCCGTTTTTAAGAAGGTTTGCATTTCTAAGTTTAGCAAATTTAATAAAGAAGTCCTTTATACTTTGTCTTTTGAAATTTTCTACTCTTTTTCTAAGGAAGGCTTGAATTACTTCTGTGCTGTCGATTACATCTCCCATTTGAACGATTGTTTTCCATCTTTGGAAGAATAAATTTTTCTTGTCTTTGTCAGTTTCTGTATACTTTTTCATTTTTTTTATTAGTAAGTCTCTGCATTTTCTTTTTAGCCTTAGTTTTTCTTTAGATTCTACAATTCTCCAGTTAGTTTGGATTCTAAGAGCCATTTTCTCGACGTAATCAGTGTTTTTTCTAAATCTGAAGAAATATCGTTGGAGGGTAGAGTAGTAGTTGTTGAAGTTAGCGTTATTGGTTAGCTTAAATAATAACATGTTTCTAATAGCGTTGTTTGCATAGTCTAATATATTGTTTGTGGCGTATCTTTTAACATATTTGCCTGACATATTTGATAAGGTTCTTTTTAGGGCTTCTTTACTATCGAACCCTTTAACAAAATCTTTACATATTTTCTTTACGTAATATCTTTTAAACATTTTCTTAAGATTCATTCCTTTTCTTTGTCTTTCCATATTTTTTCTTGATGTATTTCCTTTCCAAATTGAAGAAATTAAGTTAGTAGCTTTCTGTAGACTAATATTCTTAGCCTTAGTTTGCCAGAAATGTAAATATATTTTTTTCTTTAACTCATCATCATTTGTTAATCTAGCCATCATCTTAGTCGCTAGGTATGATTTTCTTACTTGGGCTCTCTTCTTAAGAAGTATTAGTTTTCCCTTTACCATTCCTTGAATTCTAATAAGATTGTCTAAGTAGATTGCTTCTGCTGTTTTACGCCATTTTCCAACGTAGTAGGGTAAATAAAAGTTTTTCATGCATTTTAGGATTTTTGGTAGGACATCACCTAATTGTCTTAGTCGAGATTTCCATTTGGATGAGTCTTTGATGAAATTAAATGGTCTTTTATAGTATATGTCTTTTAGAGTTTCGTATAGGATATTACCTCTTTCTTTGTTGACTTTTGATGAAAATTTCATTGCGTCTTTGATAAACTTCCAACCATATTTTCTGAATTTATTTCGGATATTATCCAATGCTCTTGCATTGTTCATGTTGTTTAATCGACCTCCAAGCCATCTTAAGATTCCGTTGGCGGCCTTTTTTACTGCCATTTGTCTTGCGTTAAGTCTCCATAATAATAAATAAATCTTTTGCTTATCCATTAATTTTCCAACTAACTTAAGTACAACCTTATTCATGAATGCCTTTTTACGTTGTAATAACTTCTTAAGTTTAATAGCAAAGAAACGTCTACATAAACTGTTAATTAAATCAGCAGCAGTTCTATTTTGAGATCCTATTAAGTCAGCGTACCATATTTTCATATATTTTCTTAAGAATTTATGCTTAAGTTCTTTTGGAATATCTCTCATATTTCTTAGTAATAATTGCATTATTCTCTTCTTTTTTGAATGTTCCTTTACGTTATCGAATACGATTTTGTTAATATGGTTTTTAGTATGATCAACAGCATTTTGTAAAACAGAACGTTTGGCACCAACTTCTTCCATTTTGTTTCTGATGTAATTTTGAATAGTTTTTACATTTGTAGAGAGTTCGATCATATTTGCTTGGAAAGCCCATTTCATCATTTTTATTTTAAGTTGACCTTGCTCTTTGTTTGCGAGTGAGTTCATCATATAACTCAATCTTTGGAATCTTAACATTGATAGATTTTTAAAAGCTAAAGCAAGTCCATTTCTAACATACTTATGGATCTTATTGGCCGATTTATGCTTCAACTTTTCTCTTTCTTCAGCAAATCCTAAAAGCTTACTAACAGGTATAGTAATTCTCTTAACTCTTAAGGGACCATTAATATGATCTTTAAACATTTGAATAAATCTTCTATCCATATCTTCATTAATTAATTCAACTTGCTCTCTCCATTGTGGGAACTTCTCTTGGAGACCTGCTTTTTTCTTTGATTCATCATACTTATTAACTAGTTTTTGTAAGTCTCTTACAAATTTAACTTTTTTAGCCTTTCTTGCGATATTATCCCAGACATCACGGTTATAAGGTTGCCTTAATCCTTTTTCTAGTAAGTCAATTCCAAATCTTATAGTCTTTAAGAAGTCGAAATTGCCTTTATTTGAGGCAATTCTCCAGAATAAGAATTTCTCTGATAGGGCTAGTTTGTCTTTCATTGTTTGACCCATGTTGATCTTTTTGAAAATGTTCTTCGCAATTCTGTGCTTTAGCATAAGAGTTTTAATTTCTCCGATTTTCTTATTCCATGTATTAAAGGCCCAAAATAAGGCTCCTTTTTGTGTTCGTTTTAACCAATTCATTAATATCTTCTTGGCAATAGGAGTTTTATCGAATGCTCCTGCAAACATAACGTTTTGGTAGAATTTTTTCCAAGGATGTCTTTTGAGACGATAGCGTAACTTTTCGAAACCGAGTGTAATTCTGTTGAGATTTTTATAGTACTTTTCCAAATCATTATGCCATTTATGGAAATGCTTTCTTAAATTAAGTCTAGAGTTATTAGCGTACATATTCTTCATTAATCCTAATTTTAATTCACATTTAGTCTCAAATAGATTCATTTTCTGTGCTTTGTCTTCCCAAATTCTAAATACTCTTCTTAAGGCTAATTTTCCAGAATTTTTAACGCTAGGCATAAATAGTTTTTTAAACATATTAGCTTCTAATTCTTTAGTTTTTTGGTGTTGACTTGTTTTTAACCAACGTTTAAAGTAGCGTCTTTGTAAATAATTTCTTAAAGCCATTGATTTACAAATATTAGGGTTAAATCTTACTAAAGCCTGGGACATAGTACAGCCAGTAGGTACTTTAAGATGCATCATACCGGTTTTCTTTTTAAATATCGCCCAAGGTCTTCTAGCCATAAGTCTCTTCAAAGTATCTTTAGCAACCATAATTGCGGTGTGATTTTGAATTGTTACATAAACTTCTCGCTTTTTGAACTTCTCAAAGGCTCTTTGTTTTAACATTCTTTTTCTCTTAGTATCATTTAGCTTTAGCATATTTTTGAATATAGAAAGTTTTACGTCTTTTACTTGTAGTTGGGCTACTCTTTTTTGCCATAATCTTACATAATTACGTAAAGTATGTCCTTTGCATAAACCTTTTTTCTTGAATAATGCCATTGAGAAACGTTTTTTTAGTACATCCATACTTGTTTGCCTTAAGTTTTTCATAAAAGTAGGTTGATTTTTGAGAATGTTGACTCTTTTAATATGTTTGACTAATTGAGGAGTGACCTCTTTTTCATATTCATTAATTTGATCTGTTATTGATGACCATAATTTAAATCTTCTTTTGAGTATCTCTCTAAATTTCTTATTGTGGAGATATTTATGAGTTTTTTGTAGGACTTTTGCTCCGAATATATCTTTCATTGACTTAGCCTTTAATTTTTCGTATATGTCTCTCCATCTTTTGAAAAATGGCTCTAATGCTCTACGATGATATTTTGTTTGTTTTAATAAGGAATTACGTAAGAATCTTTTTTGGGCATACTCCTTTAATTTTGGGACTATAAAGCCTTGAAGATATTTTCTTGCAAGTACACTGAATAAAGTATTGTTCATGTATATAACATGTCTTAAGTCAATATCTTTTTTAAATTCGTTCTTCTCGGACCATCTTCTAAAGAATTTAAGGCAACGTTTAAGTTGTAGGGCTTTTTGAGTTTTGCCATATAAATTATTCATCATTTTAGCTTTGACGGCCATAACAGCAACAGCGTCTGATTTTCTTTTCCACTTACGTAAGTTCTGTTGTAAATATCTCTTAGTAAGATTTTTATAGTTAGGTAGTAACTTGTCGAACAATTTCTTCTCTAAGTAGAAAGGAGATGTCTTCTGTCTACATTTATAAAACCAAAATACTGGAGTTCTCAATGTCTTCATTAGGGAATAAACTCTCATGTGATTAATAGCTTTTTTAAGATTTTTTCCATCTAAAGGCTTGACATATAACACTTTCATCCATCTTCTAAACCATTTTTCTTTAGGACCTATTATATAATTTTCGACTAACATTCTCCTTATGTTTCTTATTACTCTTGGTCTATTCTTATCATCAAATAGTAACATTTTCTTCCACCATTGCTTGAATTTTGACTTTAATGCTAATTTTTGGAAACCTTTATTAGATTTTAGGAACGCGTTAGTAGCTTTCTTTTTATCATTTTCTAATGCTTTGAATTTGGCATTTTTTAATAGCTGATGTACTATTGGACGTCTCATATGATTATTAACTAATTTTATTCCTTTTACAACATCGTATAAGTCTAAAGGACGCTTATAGGCATTTTGCTTCCATTTTCTGAACCACTTAGACATTCTTTGAAGATGTAACTTCTTAGAGTATTTTCCGTTAGTTTGTTCGAATATCCTTGCTTTTAATTCCATTGTTTTAGCTCTGTCCTTTTGTAATACCCATAACCTCCATAATCGGATTTTTGCGTTCTTCTCCCAACGTTTCTGGAGCTTAGAGCCAAATGGCATGATTCTCTCGAATAATCCTCTGTAGTTTTTAGTTCTCATCATTAAAGTAAAAGGTAATCCTAAGTATTTTCTCTTTAATGCATGTACAAATATTGGCATTCCTTTAGAAATATCAGGTAATACATGTGATCCGAAAAACTCTTTGTATCTCCATAGTTTAAATCTTTTAATAAGATTGTCTCTTTCCATTCTTTTTGTAAGTTTTTGAGTGTAAGCGGCGCAAATTTTTCTTTGTAAGTTAGTCATATCAGCATCTTTTTTCATTTCGCCTGCTCTTCTTCTCCATCTTTCAAAAGCGTGACTTATGTTATAACGAGGTCTGTTAGCTCGTTTGTAAATTGAATGAATGATTCTTCCCCTAGTATCAAGATTCATCAATTTCTTCATTTGAGACATAAATCTAATTCTTCTATGATTAATTTGATTATTTAATTTTTCTGCTCCTTCATATATGTGAACATATTTCTTTTTATGGTCGTCCATTCTTAGTAAATGAATTTGATTTTTCCATCGATTGAAAAAGGAATTTAGACGTTTTGACTTAGATTTAAATAGTTCTTGGTTAACAGCCATTCTCATCAGTTGATGTCTTAAATCCTTTAATTCGAGATCTTTGCATCTATCTTTCCATCTAAAGAGGAAATGTCTTTTTTTTAGTTTTTTGCCGTTTACAGCGAAGTCAAGAAGTTTGTGGTAAGCCGTTAGTAAAATTTTATTACCTCTAGTTGCTTTAAATTTCTCCCAGAAGTTTTTTCTTAAGGCTAGGACATTTGCTTTTATATAGTTGACAACAGAGTCACACATATTTCTGTTTCTCATGAATATTGCGTGGAGTGTCATTCTTGCTGGCTTCTTGTATTTCCATTGTCTAAACTTAGTTTGTAATAATCTATGCACAAGCGACTTTGTAAACTTCTTCATAAACTTACTAGCCAAATTACCATCTACAGCTTTAATTCTTAGGTAGTCTGCATTCTTTCTCCAGATAAGTAAGTAATCTTTCCACTTTTTCTTCATAAACTTTCCTCTAAATCCTAATGCCTTTTTCATGGCCTCTTGACAGTTTTCGAGATCAACTTTAGCGTCAAATGCTTTAATAATATGGTAGAATGTCTTAAGCCTACAAAAACGTTGGAAATGAGGAAGACCCTGTTGAATATCAAATAATGTATGTTTAGGTAAATTTCTATGCCATTTATTGAAATAAATGAACAATCTTTTAGTTCTTAAGCCTAATGTAAAGTTTTTCATAAAAGAGCCAACCATTTGATTTTTTAAGTCTTGCTTTTCTAAAAGTTCTTTGATCTTTCTATACTTTTCAAAATACTTTCTTAATAAAATTTTGTTTAAGAATTTGAATTGTTTAAACATAGCTTTTACTGCTTTTGATTTAATTATATCGAGGAGATACTTTTTGATGTCAGTATATATTAACTTGAATGCTTTTCGTCTTGAGTATTTAAATAAGCCACCAGAAAGGTCAATAGTTGCCTTCATTTTTTGTCTGTTGAAGTCAGCGTCAGTTTCTTGATTTTTAAATGCTAGTAAAGCTGCTTTTCTTCTCCAATCGTTAAATCTTCCCATGAGGAGTTTTCGAACTACTTTGGATCTGTTACCTCTTTTTAAGCTTTTTAAGAATAGACATGAAGCTTCTAGTCGACCTAAATGAGATGTGATCTTTTTCCATTTGCCTAAATATCTTCTTAGAATATTAAGTTTAAACTTAGGCATTGAAAAGAACATATTATGAAGTAACCTTCCTTTAACACCATTATTTGCAGCAAATAATTGAGGCATACCTTCTCTAAAGACTTTTCTCAAAATTCCATGTTTTAATTGTGGTAGTCCATCAACATAAGGTGTAATATCATTGACTCGGAAAACATATTGTCTCCAACGACGGAAATACTTATTTTTTGCATTTTGATCTCTTTTCTTAGTAGTTCTGAATAAGAATCTCTCTCCTATATTGTCTTTAAATTCCTTGACAGCTAATCTTTGACTAGTTGCCTTCCAAGTATTGAAGAAATGCTTAAGCAAGGCAACTGTATAATGATCAGCGTCTTTGATTAGTCTTCTTAGAAGTCTGTCTTTGAACCCTTTTGGAGGGATTTTTCTTAGTTTTCCGATTAACTGATGGAATAAAGGTTTCATAATGTTATTTTTAATAACAGTAGCACATAGGAATTTGTAATTATCATCCATTGCTCGTGAGGTTTTGTACCATCGTCTCATAAATCTCCTAATGTTTGTTTTGGCTTTTTCGTTGAATGAGAATCTTAATGTTTTGTTGAAGATTTCCTCCTTCATTTCGTTAATTGGAACAGTATATATTCTATATAACAACTCATGGAATTTTCTTAGCTTAAAAAAATGAATGACTTTCTTTAAGAAGTTCGCAACTAGCTTTGACTTGGTTACAGTTTTGTTCTCATGTCCATGTGCGAAACTTTTTATTTTATTCATTCCATGGACAAGTTTCTTCTGATAAATCTTATCAATGAGATTACAGCATCTTTTCTTTTTATCTCTCATGTTTTTCAAAAAGTCTAAAATCTTTCTTTGGATCCTAATAATGTGGAATAAACTGTTTCTGATCCAATACTTATGAGCAAATTCCTTTTGTAATTTGGCGAAATATTCCTTTCTGATTCTATCCCTTAGTGGAGTGTTTACTTTTTCAACAAATGCTTTGGTCATATAAGTATAGTAGATAATGTCATAGAGGTACTTCCTATACCAAAATCCTCTCCATATTGATTGAATCTTGACGATGCTTCCTTCTAATCCTTGGAAACTGTTAAGGATGTCTCTCCACCACTTTTGGATGATTTTAACGGCACCCTGCCTCAGCTTAGGGTTGAAAGTCATCTTACTCTTTTCCTTTTCTTTCTTTTTTTCTCTTCCGAATTTCTTTACTTCGAATTTTTTAGGTTTTAGCTGGCTGATACCTAAGTCGACTACTCCTCCGGACTCATCTCCTCTCATTACTTTTGTTATAACCCTGTCTTCGCAGTTAGGGCCTCTACTGGCTATCATAGCGAAAGCAAGTCTTGAAAATTTCTTTTTGCTATTGGGGCTGTCTCCCTTCTCTCCTGAGCGTGGGCTCTTTTTTTTGTCAGGTGAATTTCCGCCTTTCTCCTTATTGTTTAGAAGAATAACAATTAGTCTGTTTGCGTTTTGGACTGGCTTCTTCTTTTCTAAGAATTTTAAGGACTCTTTTTCTGATTGCTCAATTAAATTAAATACCTTGGTGTTTTGAGCTATTAATCCTCCTTCTTTTTTGCCTTTTGTAAATCCTTTTTTTTGTTTAGCTTTGAAAGTTTTTGTTGCTTCTGGGTCTTCTTCATCAGGAACATGGTCGTAACTTCTATAGTAAAGTTCTCCTTTTTCTTCATGTTCTTGGCTTCTTGCATTTCTGTTAAAAGAGTTGTGATTATAATCTTGACCTGGACTCCTGTCAACAAAATTCTTAATTTTATTCATTTGGTTCATATGTTCTCTTTGTCTATCTTCTTCGTTCATATACCTATCAGAGTCTTTTCCTCTATTTGGGCTCATTTTGTTACCTATGCTCTCTTCCCCTGACATGTAGTCGGGTCTCTGCATATTTTTATTTTTATCGAAGGTATTCATACTTTTTGTTGATCTTTTTTGGACTCTTCTTGGGATATAAGAGTTAGTATCTGATCTTTCGTCTCCTGAGCCTGTAGTTACGAGACCATCCGAGTTTTCCCTGGTCTTTCGGTCTTTCATATTTAGGGTCATTGATGTTAAATCGTCTTTTTTAGCATCTTTTACGTTAAAGTTGTCTCTTACGGAGGCCACTACTGACTTTTTATTAAAGTCTGGACTACGGTTTTGGTCTCCGCCAGTATTTGTTGTTTGTCTCCCTTGTGTGATAGGTGATTGATTGTGTCTGTTAAAATTATTGGAACTATCATAAGGGTCATAGAGGTAAACTCCTCCTTCTCCAAATCCTGATTTTTCTGTCTGTGAGTTATCTAAGTCATCATAATTATTATAATTTTTGCTTCTATAACTTTCCTTAGGATTCTTGGGCGATAGATTATTATAATCTTCCTTCCCTTTGTTCTGTCTGTTCATAGTAAATTATTATTTATATTTTAAAGTTATTAATTAATTATCAATATTAAGGATATAAATTGTTATAGAATTTAATATTAAAAATTAAAATATAAAAGAATATTAACTTCAAACAACTAATAACGTTAAATACAAATAAAAATTAAATAAAATATATTATATAAACATAATAACAAGAACATAATTATATTTTGTCTAATGTTTTTATTTAAATCAAATAATCAAAACAAAAGTAAAAATTAAATTAATTATTATGCTTTAACCTAAAACATAGCTTCTTTAGCTAGTTTATTTATTTTTTTAATTCCTTACTGCTTTAATTCATTATTTCTTTAATCTGTAAGTCAAACAATTCAAGTATTCTCTTTTCTAAATAAGTAATTTGTGGCTTAGAAATAATTTTCAAATAACTTCTTTTCAAGCTATCAATATTTTGTTCGTCTAACATAATAGCCTCTTCATTGATATTGAAGAATTTTTTGTATTCTTTTGTTTCAATTTTGGACTTGGTTAATGAAACACTTGGTTTTGAAATGAAGTTCATTAAATTAAGTGTATCTGTATCAAGTAATAGGTATTTTATAATGTCAATTTCTTGCATTTTTTTCATGTATGTAATTAAATCCATGTAATAATTAAACTTTGATTCAGATGTCTCATAGATTAATTGTTTTTTCTTAATACTCCTGCAACAGAAGATAAGACAGCATATATCACTTACATTGATATTGAAAGGATTTTTTGGAGGAGGAAGCTTCTTCCTTCCTGAATCAGACTCCTTATCAGAATTAATAGAATATAGTCGTTCTTTTAGGTTAATTTTATCAACCTCATTATCTATATTGATATCTATAACTTGTTTAGTATTTACTTCTTCTTTTGGAGGGATAGTTTCTTTGAAAATTTCATCCTTTTTAACTTCGAAATCCATACTATCATTATCTTGATCAGGAGATGCTTTTTTGAATATTCTTTCTTTGTTATAGGTTTCTTCTATTATTTTTTTGATCTTTGGGTCGTTGAAGCTGTCATTAAGGTAAGATAGGGTCTCTTTGTTTTTGTCCTTAATATTATCTTTATACTTTAAAATTCCATTCATAACATTCTGTTTTGCTTTAAATGTATTTAAGATAGTCATAACAATTCCTATTCCAATTAATAAATTTAGTAAAAGTCCACTCATACTAGCAAGAACTTCAGGTATTTTTTGATATGATCTTTTTACTATTTTTTGTAAGTTTTGAGCTCTTAAAAAGAATTTAGCAAGGTTAAACTTATCATCTAATGTTGACGAGTCCCTTTCTGCAATACTTACGGAGATTTCTTCTTTAAGGGCTAACTTCATATATGTTGTATTTTTGAAATTGGGCGTGAATACGTTTTTATCGACGTCGTATACGAATTGTTGATAATTAATATTATTCCTTTTGAAATAAGGCAAGTCAATATAAGTATAAATGGATTCTATTGAATAAAAAATAGGAGTTACATCGTCACTTACATCATACAGAGTTTCAATATAATACATAGAAAGCTTAAACTGATTTGCTTTAAAAATAGCCTCGACATTTGTATAGTTTTCAGTTACCCATGATTCATTCAAAAATGTATTAAATTCGAAATAAGCTAAACTTGGGTCAGTATAAATTCCATAAATTGAATAATTTGCAATATTATCAAAGCAGATAAAGTCTTCCATTTTTGTCCTATTAAACAATGGGTCATCAGCTTTTTGGTAAAAGTCTTCACGAATGCAAGGTCTTCCTGCAAAAGATGTTTTATTTTTTCCGTCAGGAGTAATACTAACATAGTTAGTATAGTAATTAATTAAATTATCTAAGCCATGTTTCGATATACTAGTGTCATTATCAAATGTTAGCCTAACAGCAAAGGTAAAATTATTCTGTCCAAAATTTAAAACAGGAGAAGGATTAACCGATTTATCAATAACCGCGACACTGAAATTAACACCACTTAAGTAAGAATAAGCTGCAAATGCAATATAGGTAACAGCGATAATACAATACATTAAAAACCAAAAGCCTCCTGTTTCAGACTGAAATCTATCAGCTTTGTTAACACGAAATAAAAAAGTAACTCCGAAATAGTCAATCTTCTTAAGAAGTTGCCCTATTTTGCCACAACAACCCTCTGAGTTCGAGTCATTATCAGCCATAATAAATTAATATGAATTTTCTCTAAAGAAAATATAATTAATATAATATATAATAATATTATTAATATATTAATATATAAATACGAATATTATTAATTAACTGTAAACAATTTTTTCAAAAAATTATCATTTGAGTATGATAATTAAACATAATTATTTTAACATAAAATTTATACTAATTAATTTATAAACTTTTTTATCTTAAGGAAAATGTCCTTAGCTAGACTACATATAACTCTTACAAAACAAAACTAATAATAAAATGAAAACCATTCAAACCTTAATCAGAACTGCTGATCTCTATGGTACTCATTTCAATTTTCGTATTCAAGACAATTATAAATTCAAAACAGAAATAGGAGGAGTCCTCTCTATTATTACTTTAGCTTTGTTTATCGCAAGTATATTTATATTTGGAGATAATTTTTTCCACAGCCTAAACCCAACGACATCTTTCGAAAAGGGAATTTATAAAGACGACGATGTCCCCTTGAATAACTATACTACGACTAAACCTACTGATGAAAAGAGTTATTTTATAATGGTTGTGAGAAAGAGTTATTTGAAAATGAATAAATTTGTATTAAAAAATATGGACAGTAAAGGATCTATTGATGTCCCTTTAGATTCAAATCCTAATAATATGACTAATGAAGAGATTAAAAACAGAACCGGAAACCCTAATTATGATTCAAATTATCTTGATATTCTTTACTTTAACATTAAAGATTATAATTTAGGTTCAAATTACAAGAGTCTGCCAAATTTTGGAACAATATCAATATCATCATATTCATGCTTTGACAAACCAGAGTATTTTGATAAAAGTTTAAATTGCACCAAGGAAAGTATTGCAGATTATAAACTCAAAAATCCAAGTGAAAGTATTGATATTTATATACCGAGAGTTGGGTTTGATAAGAATAATTATAATACTCCTTTAAGTCTGAAATATTTTTCGATTAACTACTTTGTTCTAGCAGACACACTGGTTTATGATAACATTAATATGATTCAGAATGTTGTTTCAAATGATAACGGATGGTTTACTCAAAATTTAAGGAATATAACTAACTTCGGATTTTACACAAGAGACCCAACATCAAAAACTGCTATTAGTACAAGAACAGTAAGTAAAGTATCTATAACTATATTAATGTCTGATGAATTCTACAAATACTCAAGAGTTTATGTTAAACTACAAGAACTACTTGCTGAAGTACTAAGCATAATGAAGTTTGTTTTTAGCTTTTTTGATATGGTTAACATGTTTTTAAGAAACTATAGACTAGAACTATTTATTGCAAATCATTATTTTACCTATGAACCCCCTGGAGATGAAAGTGAATTAAAGTATTTGAAACATGACTCTGGGAAGGAGATGAAAAACATGCAAGATATGAAGGAAATGAAGGAAATGAAGGAAATGAAGGAAATGCAAGATGGAAAAGGTAAGTTTATATAATAACAATTTAGAATTGGTTAATAATTATGTTTGTCCTGATAATGGATCTGATAAGCCTATTAATCTGAGGGTGAAGAGTATAATTAACGAGAATGAAAATAATTCGAACAATCAAAGTAAGTTTAAGTTATTTATATTATAGGCAAAAGTCAAAATAAATCTGAGTCAGATAGTGAACAATCAATTTCTTCTATGAATGAGAAAAAGGAAAAAGACAAACCCCCTAAAGAAGTCAATAATAACTCGTTGATGGATAATACATCTTATTTCTCATATATTAAGGCATATATTAGTAATTACTTTGTAAATTCAAGCGAGAATAACAAAAAAACAAACAGTTTTAAAAACTGCCTCTTAGTCACAAACAAAGTTTGCGATGTAGGTAAAAATAAAACACTTACTTACTTACTAACTTATCCATTAACTTATTAATCTACATTAGACTACTTACTCCAAAAAAATTACGAAAACGAAGTCTTCAAACGAATGATACTAAACGATAGTCAAATGTTAGCACTTAGCAATATTAACAAAATATACATTTCAAGCTCTGATGATGAAGAAAAACAAAATGAAACATTAATAAAGTACTATCCTGATATATTACTTGAAAAGGAAGAAAAAGATGCAAAGATAATTGATTACTTTTTTGCGAAAAAGCGAGAAGATAGTCAACTTAATCATAATGATGAAATTTTATACGGTTTATTAGAAGAAAATATTAAAAATAGTATAATGAAAAAACTTAAAGAAGCAGAAGAAGAAAATAATTCAATTAATTTACACCAATAAATTTGTTAGGACCATGTAAATGAATGATGTGTTGTGAATGAAATTGTAGGAAGTAAATTGTATATTTGTGTATGCATTTATTTTATAAATTATAAATTACTAATTATATAAAGTTATAATAATATTTTTATAATATTTTTTTATTATTATATACTTAATAAACTTAATATTAATAAACTTATTAAATAAATTATTTAGTTATGAATTATTAATAAAAAAGTGGGGATTGGGGATTGGGGATTGGGGATTGGGCCCAATCCCCAATCCCCAATCCCCAATCCCCTTTACTCATATTAAATTAAAATAAACTAATTAAACAATTCATATAAATAATTACTAATTACATATAAATTATCATATTAAACAATAAAAATTATATTCAAAATATAAAAATAATAAATTCATTTTACTAAATATTAAGTTAATTTTGCTTTTGCTTATTTAAGTTATTTAAATAGTTTCATGATGTGGATATTTTAAGTCATTATTTAACTCTGTAGCTCTCATATGAAGAAAATTCCTAACTCCAAATATATCATTGTAATATTCTAACAATACATTATTAGGGTTCTTTCTCACCTTATAAAAGTTGTTTAAATATGCTCCAATAAAGATTCCTATTGGCATTACCATATAAAAATTGTCAATATATGATTTAAATAAAAAAGGATTTGCTTTTTTATATTTGAGAAAAGTCATCATTGCAATAGCAGAGACAATTCCTGATTTTAATGACTCATTGTTGTGCTTTTGATAATTAATATATCTTTTGTTAAGTTCAACTATTTCATTTTCAGCTTTGGGATTAACCTCATCATAAAGAGAAAGCATCTCAGTATATTCTTTTAAGTAAAAGGCTTTTCTTAATTGATCTGACAAATACATTTTTTTTCTTTCTGTATTAACTGCTTCATCATCTGGATTTAAATTAAATGATTTTTTAATATCTGGTTGATTATGTGCAACTTCTACTGAAAATCCGGGAGTATGGGGAGTAGGGGTTAATTCTACTGGTCTATCCCATACACTACTTACGAGTGAATTTATTCCATTTTCGTTAGACATACTTTAAATTATAAAATAAATACTAGAAATTATATTACTTAATTAACTTATAATAATAACTTAAAAACTAAATAATATTATAAAACGATAAAGTAAATATTAATCAATTTAAATCTCTGTATTTATAAATATAGTTGATAAATAAGTTCATATTATTACTTTACCCTATATATATATGCATACAATAGAAATAAAGTAATAAGCAAAGTGAATAAAATCTACTTTGTATTTCCTTCGTTTGAGTTTCTGTAATTGGCTCTTGGAAATTTTTCATTTGTGACTTCAGGAATTTTACTGAATTTGTTTAAATTGCTCTTATAATCACTTACAATGTTCCCATTGTTTATTACTTTAGGTTTCTCAATTGAAAGTTCTTTAAACTCTCTTACTAGTTGTACATTTTGTAGTTGACCATTTGGTTCAGTGTTAATTACTGAGTTAGGATCTTTATTCCTATTAAAGAATCTTGGAATTGGAAGGTCTTCTGTTTCCGATGTTTGTTTTGAGTTGTTAAAGTTATTATTATTGTTATTGCTATAACTTTTATGACCGTGACTGTTATAATTATTATTAGATGAGTCCCCAGATTCTAACTTGTTATACTTATTGTTATTATGGTTACTGTTGCTATTACTTTTATACTTGTTATACTTCTGGGTGTAGTTATTGTTATGGTTGTTAGCATACATCTGTTCAAACCAATTGGGAATAGGTTGCTTTAATTTTACTAATAGGCCATATAAATCTTTTAGTAACATAAAATTATCCTCATTGAAGAAAGAAACAGCGTTTCCAGCATTTCCACATCTTCCAGTTCTTCCTACTCTGTGAATGTAGTCATCGATGTTAGTTGGTAAGTCATAGTTGAAGACGAAAGCAACGTTTGGGAAGTCTAATCCTCTACTTGCTACATCGGTTGCTATTAGAATGGGAATTTCGGCATTCTTAAATTTGGTTATTGCTTCCTATAATTAATATAATAATTTAACATGGTTAATAATGTTTACCTTTCTCTTGTCTTGGGATTTATCTCCGTGAAAAGCAATTGTACTATAGTTAGCCTTACTTAGATTATAATGGAGATTATCTACACCCTTTTTAGTATCCAGGAAGACTAATAATTATTATTATATTTTTTAATTCAATTAATATTACTAATAACCAGCCCTTTAATTTTTTGAAGCATTTCATGTAAGTAAAATAATTTTTCATTTTCTTGTAAGTATACTAATTCGTGATTAATATTGGCATTTTGAGATTCTTCGTTTGCCCCTGTTTTAGAAATATAGTAATAATCATTCATAAATTTTTTAGCGATTCCTCTTACTTCAAAAGAGATTGTAGCACTAAACATTAAGTTTTGTCTAAGGGACTTATCAGGCAGATCTTTAGTTATTAAATTTTAAAAATACCTTTTCCGAAGATAATTGCATTTAATTGTTGCTCAAATCCCATTTCTAAGATTCTATCTGCCTCATCAATGATAAAATATTTTATTTTCTTGAGTAAAATCAATTTACTCTCAATAAAATCTAAAAGTCTTCCAGGAGTAGCAACGATGATATCCATACCGCTTTTAAGTTCACTTATTTGACCACCATGAGGTACCCCGCCATAAATCTGGGTTACTTCAATTCCAGTCTTATGTAACAATTTTCTTGCTTCTTTAAAAATCTGTTCTGCTAGTTCCCTAGTTGGGACAATAATCAAAGCTACTGGCGCCGAACATCCAGATCTTATATCTAAATATTAAATATAAAAGCTTACCAGAGTCATTTGGTGGTCCTTCATGAAGCATTTTATTAACAATTGGGAGAAGAAAAGCTATAGTCTTTCCACTACCTGTATAAGCGCAGCCCATTAGATCAAAACCTTCACTTATATGATGAATAGAGTATTTCTGAATTGGCGTCATAAAACTAAATGATAGTTTTTTCAAATTTGCTTGAAGCTGGTCATGAATTTGAGTAAGCTGAGAAAAGTTGTCGAATACCAAAGGATTTTCTTCAACTTTATTTTGAAACATAGTTATCATTTCAGTTAATTTTAGCTGTTCAAAATCAAACTCTATAGTAATAATAATAAATATATTAGAATAATACAGTACCTGTTCTTTTTTTGATGTTTTCGAGATGATCTCTGAAAAATTCTTCATTTTCATTTAGAGTACTTTGTTTTAATTCTCCATATCTATTATAACGATTGCTCCAGGTTTTTTGGTATTGTATTTTATTGAAGTCTAAATTGCGATTGTTATTGTTATTTCCAAACTGGTTCTGATTCCTATCTAATTGGCCATTGTAATTATTATAATTGTTATTAAAATTATTATTGTAAGGGTTATTGTTGTAAGAAGGTTGTGAGTAATCTTTTTCGTAAGTGTTATTGTTATTAAAGTTTGAATTGTTGTTCCATTGTCCTTTTGTTGCTAAATTTTAATGAAATTTTACATCTATAAATTTTATTTTCCATATTCATTTTTATTATAAAATATGAGGTAAAATATAATATTAATATTAAAAAAAGTATTTACACGTTTGGTATATTAAATTAAAATATAAAACTTGCATAATAATAATTCATGTCATATTTATAATAAATAAAAAATTGAAGGTAATTGATTATTTTTGAAGCTTCTTATTTTGATAATTTACTTTTAAACATTTATATTATATTATATATTATTTATTATAATAAAGAACTAAATATTATATAATAAATAACATAAAATTAATAAAATTTAATTTATAATTAAATAAAAAAACTATATACAAGGTCTACTACAGTTAACTTATTAATAAACATTGTGTTTTGCATCTATTTCTATCCTGAAAGATCTTTTTAATTTCTCCTAATATCCTGGGAATCGAAGTCCTTTAAAACAAATGCGATTGTGAAATGTATTGCTACTTTTAAGTAGCCTTCCACAGTAATTAATTAGCCATTTTTTGTCTTAGCATTTCTGACGCTAAGATCGTCGATAATTTGGGCATCTGTTAAAGGTTCTTGATCAGGTAAGGACTTTTTTGATAAATTTGAAAAATCAAAAGTTTTCAGTTTAGAGCTCAGAGGACTAGGAGTTTTAAAAAAACAATTAAAATCGTCATTTTTACAAAAGCTTGGGAAAATAGAAGTATCTCTAACAGATTTATTCTCATTACCATAGCTACTTTGGAAATAGTCAAAGCCTGCGTCTCTGGAATTTACATTGTCTTCATTATACGGAATATGATTTTGAAAAGGATTAATTGGTACTTTAAACTTAAACTCAGCTGGGCTAGTATTGTTTGCCTGGTTATTTTCGACGTGAGATTCATCTACTAAGGTATCATTTTGGGCTTTATTATCTTTATTTTGAATCACTTCAGTTTGTTGTATTTTTGTGTTTTGCTCATGTTCTTTCATTCTTAGTTTATTTTGGAAACGCTCAGCTTTTTTCATGTCTTTTTCTGCTTCGCTTATTACTTTTTTTTCTCTGTTTGTCTTTCTTGATAGTAATTTTTCTTTGTCTTGTAAAGCTTTGTTAGTAAAAACTATTTTTTGATTATCTAACGATGGAGTTAAGTTTACTAGTCCTTGGTTCTTCAAATAGATGTTCTTTAATAGCTTATTTAATTTTGATTGTTCTACAGGAGGTAAGTTTTGAATTACATCAGTTTTTATATATTTTAACTTATTTGATGTATTTGCTGTAGTAGAATTTGCATTTTCATTTATTATATTTGTATAATTTGGGTTATTAATTGAGTTATTCCTAGCATTTAGATGACTGTCTATCCCGATATTATGGCTAACATTTGCTAAATGACTAGGATTCATAAAGTTTCTATAATTATTATTTAAAGAATTGATTGACATATTATCTGAGTTTGTGATAGTCCCTGTGTATCTGTGAGAAGCATTATCTGAACTCTCATCAGTATGAAAACATGTAGTAGCCGGACTTACAGAAGCTCGATCGGATTTATCTCTTAAGTCTAAATAGTAACTTTTTTTATCAGAATTACCAGTATTTCCTGTGTATGAGCTTTTAGTTTTGCTTTTAACTGAGTTTAATGGCTTTTCAAATTGGAATGAGCATACGCTTGATGAGTCTAATACATCTTGTCCAATCTTCTTAAGATTTTTTTCTACTAGTTTTAAAGAACTCTTAATTACTGAGGGGTTAAAATCATCTGTGTTCGTGGATTTCTTAGGATTAAGACTGTCTGAAATTATATTAAATGGATTTATAAAGGGCCTTGAGCTTCCATTTGTTAATTGATCGTCATCGATCTGTGAATTTTTTTTAATGTCATTAAAGAAGTTTTGTTGGGTCTTTGATTCTAAGCTGTCCTTTGTAGACTCATTATTCATTGTTTTTAGCATATTAAGGTTGTTGGAAACGCCATTAGAAGGGTTTGAAGACCCTAATTTTTGGTGGTCAAAATAACTATTTGCATTCAAATCTTGTTTTTTGGCGGAAATTATACCTTCAACTATAGAACTAGGCTTTGACGCTGGTTTTATTTGAAGATCTTTACTAGACTTATCTCTACTCTTACTATTTGTATTTTTCTTTGATTTGGTCATCACCTTCAGTATCGCTAAATATTCATCAAGGATACTATTTTTAGCAGGTACTAAAAACACAATTATTTCTTTAATTTTCTTTAGCTTTTTTTCAGTTATATTATGTTCAAAGTTAGTATCGTGAAGGTTTTTTGCTATTTGGTATAACTTTTCATGTTTAAGGAACGTTCTGGTTGAGTCATCCACTATACGGTCAAACTCTACATTTAAATTTAAAAAATTTACCTTCAGTATTTTTATTAAATATGATGTTTCTAACACGAGTAAGATTTGTCCTCACAACTCTTTTAATTATTTCTCTAACATAATACTTAAAATCAGAGAAATACTCATTTTCATCCTTTAAGTAGGAGATAGCATGCATTTTATTTATTAAAATACTTATTTATTTTATTTTAAATTTTATTATATTATTTATAACTTTATTATGTAAGTTGTAAAACTATGATAAATATGTATAAAGGTTTATTTTTATTGCTATTTTTTATTTGTCTTTGTGTTTGTATAATATATTTTGATTAAATATACTATTAATGGTTGTATGTTTTATGTATTATTAAATTATTAATTTACTTTATTTATTTTATGTAATATAAATTACTTAATGGAATAAATATACTTTAATACGTTTTTTATTTTTATGATTATTTTAATTATAAACTGATGCTTTTTAGTATATTGTTATTTTTAATAGTTTTATAATTTATATAATTTATAATGTTTGTATTTGGTGGTGGTTCAATAAAAGAAAAAAAACGAATCATATTTAAAAATCCAGACGGATCTTATACTCATTGTATGATCAATTTATAATTTTATATAATTATAAATAATAGGTTACAAAGACGGAGAAAGAGACTCTGTTAATACAGCTAAACCCAACGTAATACAAAGTAATCAAATCCCAAATAGCAATAATTATGACAGTCTAACTATGTCCGATGAAGACTTGCAATACGCAATAGAAAATGCAACAAGACTTAACATTGTAGATGTAATTGAAGAAATTTTAAGTGCCTTTGTTAGATATAGAATATTATTTTTTGTTGTATTTATTATGGAAATGACCTTCAATAGCTTTTTGATGTATTTGACATGGCAAAAAAGAGAATTTACTATGCATTTAATGGAAAGTTCATATAGAGGATTTCATAAAAAAGAAGCTCATTATATGTTTTATACTATTTTTATTTCTATGGGCTTAGTGAATATAGTATTATATCCATTAGGAATGATTGCAATAATAACTAAAAAAATAAAGCTTATAAAGTTTTTTTCAAAATTTTCATTGTACAGTTCGTTAGTTATCATATTCATGGTGTTTATTAATTTGTAAGAATATATTGTAATATTTAGATTGTTTATCTTTATCTTCATATTTAGATTGATTATTTACGGATTTACAAGGTTTTTAGCTAATTTATTAGTGTCAATAATTCTTCTTCCGAGAGCGTCGCAAATGAATCAAGACTATAATACAATTTAATTAAATAAGAATCGAAATGAAATATATATTAAGTTGTAAAGTATAAATTTAACAAAGTTAAACTACAATATAATGATAGTAATTTATAGTATAATAATTAGATATTTATAGATATTAAATTATTTGATAATTTGTTAATACTTAATATGTTAATTTTTAATTAAAAGTTATAAAAGTCAAACTTATACTCTAAAACTTCAAGTGTTTTTGTATCTAATAATGCAATTGTTTTTGTTTTTTGAAAACTTGGTACACTTATTAATCTTGTTTGTCCATTATTAATTAATTTAGTTTCGAATCTTGTTTGATTACCAATAAAATAAACATTTGGAATTTCATCTATTGTAAATGGATCTACATCTTTGAAAGGATAAGTTCTATAGTTAATGTTAAAATTAGTTAAAATAAGTGATACTTACTTAAATGTGTCAGAAGCTGTTGGACAAAGATTACCCCACAATATTGTTTTTGTCATTAATTCAGTATTTGAATCACTAATATGAGTATAACTTCTTATATCATCAATATTACTTCCTAAAAAATTTTAAAATAAAAGGATATAAATTATCTACCTGAAGTAGCCAAATAAACATTTTCTCCAAGAGCAAATTTATATGGACAAGTTACAAATTGAATTGTTCTTTCATTTGATGATTTTGGGAGGAAAAAACTTTTAATAGGCTTTCTTGGATATGAATCATCTGACATATCATCACTACCTGGCATTAAATCTATCTGTACAGTTGAACTTAAATATTTTAAATATTCATCAGATTCATCATAACTATCAGATATTGCTTTATAAGCTTTATTATTTGAATCATTATATTTATAAGAATTTTTAATTATATTGTCAATATTATCAGGGCTAGTTATTAAATTTCCTGCAATTATTACTTTATTAATTCGTTTTACAAGGGAAAACATTTTATCAGAAGAACTTAATTTTCCTTGTAAGAATTCCACTAATTGATTTCTTGATAATTTAATTGTTCCATCATGATCGTCATGTCCAAAACCTAAATCAGAAGTAAGAACAACTAAATAATTATTAGAGTTAATCATAGTTTCTAATGGATGACTGTTTAATTTAATTTCATTTAAGTTCACTTCTTGATTGTAGTAACATATATCTTCTAAAACAAATAATAGTTTATCATCTAAATAACCTCTAAATAATATAAGAATAAGTTTTACTAAAAATTTATTCTTACTTAATTGCTGCGAAGACTCCTGAACAAATATGAGCATTTGTCATATTTTCCATTACAATTTCACTAATTCTTATTCTTCCTGAGTTATCTTCTATGATTAAAAAATCATCAGTTTCATTAACAAAGTCAGTAACTTTTTTTAAACCAAGGACTGATTGTAAACCAAATAATATATTTGGCTTTTTCTTCATTTCTTTGTAAAATGAGCCAATTATAACTTGAGGTTTCTATTTAATTAATAAAATTTAATAAATATTTAATGAATTATATATTACTTTATCTTGAACTTCTCTAATTTTTTCACATATCGTTGTGGTTGGCCATTTATTTTTGGCATTTATCATTAGTTTTTGTCTCATTTTGTTAGCTCTTGTATTTTGATTTAAATAAAACTGGTTATGAGTTGGCGCCAAGTCTTTAATAAATTCGTTTGATTCATTAATGTAAGTATTATCTGGTGTTCTAATAAACTTTTCTTCTTTATGTGTTACCTTTGAAAATAATTGTAATTTAGATTTTAGTAAATTTATATCCGTTTTAATAGAAAGGTCTTGTTTTTTATGTATATTTTCATAATCATCTATTTCCATCATTATATTATATTATACTAATTATTAATTAATATTATGTATTATATAATATTAATTAAATGTTTAATACTCAAATTAATATATTCTTAATTTATATAAAAGTAAAATATATTTATCTATACATTTATATTTACATATTATTTAAATTAAACTTATTCACCATTACTACTATTTATAAAAATCAAAAAAATTCTAAATATCAATAAATTATTTATTATAGTTTTTCTCTATTAACGAAGTAATATGTTTTGTTAAGGCAAAACTACATGTCCATGCAGGTGATTGAAAGTTAATGAGATGATAATGGTTCTTACTATTCTCTATAACGAAATCACTTTCAAAAACACCAGTTTTCAAGTTAATAACAGGGCTTCTAACTAAAACTTGAGTTTTATACTTATTCCTAATGATGTCTCCATAGGCATACTTATCATAAATCTGAGTAAATCTTTGAATTCCACTTTCTTTTCTATTATTAAGTAACTCATCAATTAGTTGCTTATAATAATTGATTTTGAAACTTCTAATATACTTATTGAAAGTACTTAAATTTTGCATAAAGGCATTTTTCAATCCTCCTGCTTCGTAAATTGACTTAATATTAAAATCAACACTTGGTCCAAACTTAATTGTATTATAGTCTTGCATTGTAATATGTAATCCTAATGAGAAAGGACTTGGTACAGGATAAATTAGTGTCTTTGGTATATCACTAGTCTGAACATAATCATAATAAGCTTTTAAATGAATACTTGTAAAGTCTTTTGCTTGATTGAAAAGATGAGCTATGCTATCACTGCTTGAACCAGAACAATTAATAAACAAATTACATTCATATTCATCATTATTGTTAAGTTTTAGCATTACATTTTTGTTTTTGTCATTGTTATCAACTACTTCTTTGCGATTCATTAGATTAGCTATTCTTGAATTTAAAACGA
>Ga0100379_10001249_pt1 | contig 25918 bp, 23 predicted proteins | sample CryGeymeta201503_FD_80418 | JGI IMG/M metagenome (GOLD analysis project Ga0100379, IMG submission 80418) | Groundwater microbial communities from Crystal Geyser aquifers in Utah, USA - Crystal Geyser metaG 2015-03 | ecosystem: Environmental > Aquatic > Deep subsurface > Groundwater | place...
CAGAACAGCAAATATCACAGCTGCTTCTAAAAGTCGAAATGCCGAGGCATAGATTCCGACTTCAAACTCTCCATTCTCCAGAAGTCGGCCAAGCATCACCGAATCGATTCGCGTATAAAGACCCATGAGAAAGAACAGAATGGCAAAAGGATAGGATTTCTTCAGCATATCGAGGAACATCGCCTTATCGAAGAAAAAACGAATCTTACCACCATTACGACTTAATACCCAAAGGGCAATTCCTAAACTCCCTAGGTAACCACTGAACATGGCAAAAAGGTAATGGTCAAGACTAAAGTGCTCACGAATTTGAGGCAGCCAAAGAAAGGCCCCACAAACAATTCCCATGATTAATCGATCGATAACAGAAACCACCGCATCCGTTTTAAAAAGGTGTAAGCCTCCAATGGCACTGCGGAAAAACAGCATCATAGACATGAGTACGTGGTTTAAGCCAATAAACATGACCACCTTAAAATGCAGGGCATCATAGCCCATTAATTTTGCCGCAATAAATAATACGAGAAGGTATACAAGAGTAAGAATCAGCTTAATACTCCAAACGGAGGGGAACAGGTCACGCAGCGAATCAGGGTCCCCAGCTACCGTCCTATTGGTATAATTGCTCAGGCCAATATCAAGCAGGATAAAGAATAAATAGCTAAAGTTAAACGACTCAAAATACACACCATAAGCCTCAGCACCTAGGGTATTTTGAACTGCAATTTCTATCACAAAAACCCAAAAGAGTTTGATTAAGAGATTCAGCACCACGGAAAAAGAAAAGTTCGATAAAAACGAGCCCGACATGCGCTTCGAAAATACATAAAAATAGAAGCACCAAATTCCAAAATCGCAAATCGCTAATGGTAGAGGAAAACGAAGTGTTCGGTCTAGAGGACCAGAACGCTATTTATGAACAATTCACAAATCATAAATGAGTGTATTGCAACGTTACCCCTTGGAGTCAGCACAAAAATCTGCACATTTGCAAAGCATGAAAAAAGTCTATTGGATACTGATTCTGGGCATTATTGGTTTTGGGTTTGGACATGGTCAGGAAAAATACCTTCCTGAATCTCACCAGGACATATTTATAGGGATGAGCATGGATTCCTTCATTTCTGTTAAGGGAAATATGCTGGTTGAAAGCCGATCCTTTTCGGGAAAACCCCAACTTACGGAATATCCAAAGGTCGACACCTTGTTCACTGAAACACAATACCTATTCGACGACAATAATGTTTTGTATGAAATCATTATCGATTACAAAGACCATTTTGAACTCTATCAATACCTGCTCGACCTTTATGGAGCCCCGAATGTCGATAATAAAGAATGGTTGTTCAAACTAGAAAATGGCAAGGAACTGTATATTTGGGAATACCTTAACCGTTGGTGTATTGCCGATGGGGAAACCTATAAATAATGCGGATTGCAGTAAACGCACGCTTCTTGCTCAAAGACCGCTTAGAAGGTCTTGGTCGCTTCAGTCATGAGGTGCTACAGCGCATGGTGAAAAATCATCCTGAGCATGAATTTATCTTCTTTTTTGATCGTCCTTTTGCGCAAGAATTTATCTACGGGCCGAATGTTATTCCTGTATCAGTATTTCCACCAGCAAGGCATCCATACTTGTATTATATTTGGTTTGAATGGAGCTTGCCCCGGCAGTTTAGGAAATGGCAACCCGATGTATTTTTTTCTCCTGACGGATTCTTATCGCTCTCAACAGACATCCCTCAAGTACCTGTTATTCACGACTTAGCATTTGAGCACTATCCGGAATATGTATCCAAAACTGGGGCTAGCTATTATAAAAAGTATTTCCCGCAGTTCGCTACAAAAGCCAGCAGAATTGCGACCGTATCGACCTACAGCAAAAATGACATCCATAAAACTTATGGAATAAAGAAAGAAAATATCGACGTAGTATTCAATGGCGCTTCGTCCAATTTTCAGCCGATAGATGCGGATCAATTGACTGTCTTTCGTCAGGAAAAAATGGAGGGCAAACCTTGGCTGGTATATGTTGGATCCTTGCATCCTCGGAAAAATATCCATCGCTTATTAAAAGCATTCGACCAATTTAAGCTGCACGATAAACAGGAGTACCAATTGGTGATCGTCGGACGAAAAGCTTGGCAAACGGATGAACTGGAGGAGGTTTATACCCAGATGAAATACCAAGAAGACGTACACTTTACCGGTCGAATTAGTGACGATAAGATGCTTCCCTACCTCTGTGGAGCCCGTGCCATGACCTACGCCCCCATATTTGAAGGGTTTGGGTTACCTCTTCTCGAGGCATTTCAATGCGGAACGCCAGCGATAACTTCAAATAGCAGCTCATTACCTGAAGTAGCAGGGGATGCGGCACTTTGTGTAGACCCTCTATCCGTACATGAACTCGCCCAAGCCATGCAAAAAATTTGCACCGACGATACCCTGCATGCCGATTTAAAAACAAAAGCGCTAAAGCGGGCCAAGGCCTTTTCTTGGGATGCTACGGCTGAGAAGGTTTGGCAATGCTTGGAAAAAAGTATTTTTGATCGTGCTTAAATCGTATGTGCAAAAAGGACGCATGGAGGCTGGCTGTGATGAAGCCGGTAGAGGCTGTTTGGCAGGACCAGTATTTGCTGCAGCGGTGATACTTCCGCCACGCTATAAAAACAAGTGGCTCGACGATAGCAAAAAAATCAAAGAATCCCTGCGCAGAGAGCTTCGTGAAGAAATTCAGGAAAAAGCCATTGCCTGGGCTGTGGCGTCTTGTTCTCCTGAAGAGATTGATCAAATCAATATTCTCAATGCCTCTATTCTAGCTATGCATCGTTCATTGGACCAATTGAATCCTAAGGCCGAATTTATTTTGGTAGATGGAAATCGGTTTAAACCCTACGAGGACATTCCGCATGAGACTTTTATAAAAGGAGATGGACGCTTTTTAAGTATTGCCGCTGCTTCTATTTTGGCCAAGACCTACCGGGATGATTATATGGAAAAGATTCACGAGGAATATCCCGGGTTTGAATGGAATGTCAATAAAGGCTACCCCACTAAATTCCACCGAGCCTATTTGATAGAAAACGGACCAAGTCCATACCATCGGAAATCTTTTCGGCTTAAAGAACTTCAACAGATTCAATTGCCATTATGATGGATTGTTTGGTCATTTATAATCCCTTTGCTAATGGTGGCCATGCGAATCATACGCTAAAAAAAGTAGAGGCCTTTTTAAAGGAAAATTCGATTCCTTATTCCTCTACCCTCACGCCAGGATCCAAGTCTGATCTAGCCCCTGATTATTCAATATTTCAGCGCATTCTATTGGTCGGCGGAGATGGTACCTTACACCGACTTCTGAATTACTGGGGCATTCCTCCAATTCCAATTTGTTTGATCAGTGCCGGTAGCGGAAATGATTTTTCACGGCTTTCTCACCAAGGTGCTAATTTAAATATCCAGCTCCGTCAATTCTTAGCCAATCAAGTATACCCCTGCGATTTGGGAAGATGCAATGGCGTTTGGTTTGCGACAGGTATAGGGATTGGTTTTGATGGACAAGTTGCCCAGACGCTTCAGAAAAACAGTCGCTTTAAAGGACATCTCGCCTACATGATGGTGGTTATTATGCAAATATTTAGCTATAAAGAAACTAAGATGACGGTGAAGCATGATCAAGGCTTAGAAAAGGAATTAGGACTATTGCTTACTGTTGGCAATGGTTCCGAGTTTGGAGGGGGCTTTAAGGTAACTCCAAAGGCCAGCTTTAGAGATGGTATATTTCACTGCTGCTGGATTCAGAAGATTAGTTTGTGGCAGCGCATCATCCATCTATCAAAAGTGGAAAAAGGCACGCATGAGGCTCTACCCTTTGTAAAGATGTTTGAAACCCGTTCACTCAAGCTTCAGTCGGAACAAGTGCTGACCTGCCATATGGATGGAGAGGTTTATCGATGGAAGGAATTTGAGGTGTCCATGCATGCTGGCAGCCTCAATCTTATCGGTTCACCGGGTACTTAAACTTCCATCGCTTCCATAAAAAATAACTGCCAACCAAAATCAGGATGGCAATAAACTGGGAATGGGTGAGGATACCATCGATGATATATCCTCTTGCTTCATCGCCGCGGTAGATTTCAGTGATGCTTCTTCCCACTCCATAAATAATCGCATAAAGCAGCATCAGTTGGCCATGGAAAGATTTGCGAGAATACAGGTAAAAGAGCAAGGCCACAATGGAAAAGATGAGCAAGGCATCATAGATTTGTGTTGGGTACAGTGGTGTATTCAACGGCTCAGCTGAGGTCTTCGGATCTGTAAAGCTTATGCCCCACCCGGTATGGCATACTTTTCCGTGACAGCAACCAGACATGAGACAGCCCAATTTCCCAAACCCATGCACCAAGGCTCCTGAAATTGCAATGGCATCCAGCATTGGCATAACAGGGAGTCCTAATCTTTTGAAGCGCCATATCAACACGGGAATTCCGACTAAAAACGAGCCGTAAAATACGAAGCCCGATCCCATATTATGAAACATTTGGGGTGGCTCATTGAGGTAACGACTGATATCTTCAAAATAGAAAAATACTTTGCCGCCAACGAAAATGCCAAGGAAGGCCCAAAGGAATAAATCAGAAATACTATCATGACTCAGCTTCAATTCTTTCCGGCGTAGCCAAATCGCAAAGTAGGCAGCAATAATTCCGAGAAGAATTAAAAATCCATAGCTATAGAGGGTGATGTATTCGGGAAACAAGGAAGTTAAAAAACCCGGCGTTTTAAATCGAAATAAGGTAGGATGCATGGTTATTTCCCGAGTTTTGAAATGATTTCTGGCAAACGAGCGAGGGCCGCCATCTCTCTCAATATTTTTCTATTTTCTTTTGCTGGCGAACCGAAATAGACTTTGCCCCCTTCGAGTGATTTTGAGACGCCTGAAGTAGCCATTACTACGGCACCTTTACCGATGACGATATCTTTGGTTACTCCAACCTTACCCCAGAGAATTACATTGTCTTCTACCTTCGTTACCCCGGCAATCGCTACTTGGGCGGCGAAAATGCAGCGCTCGCCAACGATGGTATCATGACCAATATGTACCTGATTATCAAATTTAGTATAGGCACCGATAACGGTATCACCAGATACTCCTCGGTCGATGCTGCAATTTGCACCAAGCTCCACCCAGTCGTGTAAAACAACCCGTCCACAGGTATGCATCTTATTGAAATTGCTATAGTAAAAAGCATCAGAACCTATGCTACTATTGGCATGTATGATTACATTATCACCAATAATCGTTTCATCATATATCACCACATTGGGATAGATGAGGCAATTTTTTCCGATTTGCACATTGTTCCCAATCACCACCCCATGATGAATATTGGTTCCATCACCAATACGTACATTTTCGCCTTTGTCGAAGCGAGTATTGACGGGAAGCGGCGTGGGTCTAAAATATTTGGCCAAGAAAGTATAGTCACGAAATGGGTCCTCCGACACGAGCAAGGTTTTTCCTTCCGGGCACTCAACTTGTTTGTCGATAATAATGGTTGTGGCGGCGGAACCCAATGCCTTTGCATAATACTTCTCGACATTCACAAAGGTGATATCCCCTGATTCAACCATGTGAATTTCATTCAATCCGGTAACGAGGAAGTCGGTTGGGCCGATAAATTTTGCTTGAATAAGATCCGCAATCTCGCTCAGGCTGTAGTTTTTTGGGAATTTCATGTGTAAATCGTTTCAAATATCTTTAAAAAAGCATTGCGAAGCCGTATTTTTGACGCTAATTTATAAACCATGAATAGCGAAGGATTACAAACAACTGCACTTAGTGACTTACATATTTCTTTAGGGGCCAAGATGGTTCCATTTGCTGGATATTTAATGCCTGTACAATATACAAACCTGATTCAAGAGCATCTTCAGGTGCGCAAATCAGTAGGAGTATTTGATGTATCGCATATGGGTGAATTTTGGCTCGAAGGCGACAAGGCGCTAGACCTCATTCAACTTGTTACGTCGAATGATGCTTCTAAGCTTGTTGATGGAAAGGTTCAATACTCTTGCTTACCGAATGACAAAGGTGGAATAGTTGACGATCTATTGGTTTACCGTTTTAGCGAAACCAAATACCTATTGGTAGTCAATGCCTCTAATATTGAGAAAGATTGGAATTGGATTAGTAGTCATAATTCCTTTGGTGTGTCGATGACGAATGCTTCCGACGATTATTCTTTGCTTGCCGTACAGGGTCCAAATGCAACTGCCGCCTTGCAAAAGCTTACGGATACTGACTTGGCTTCGATGGAATATTATTCCTTTAAACTAGGCACTATCGCTGGTTTAAATGATGTCATTATTTCCGCAACGGGCTATACCGGTGCTGGCGGTTTTGAATTGTACGTAAATAATGCGGATGCCCAAAAGCTGTGGGACGCAGTATTCGAAGCTGGAAAAGAGTTTGAAATCATGCCTGTTGGGTTAGGTGCCCGTGATACTTTGCGTTTAGAAAAAGGATTCTGTCTGTATGGAAATGATATCAACGATGAGACTTCTCCGATAGAAGCAGGGTTGGGATGGATTACCAAATTCACCAAAGACTTTATCAAATCAGACCACCATCTAAGCCTAAAAGAAAATGGCGTGAGTAAAAAATTGGTAGGCTTTGAAATGATTGATAGAGGGATACCTCGTCAGCATTATAAAATCTGTGATGAGAACGGCAATACCATTGGTGAAGTTACCTCCGGAACGCAAAGTCCTAGCCTTGGAAAAGCCATTGGACTTGGTTACGTAAGCAAAGAATTCAGCAAGGCTGGAAATACAATCTTCATCGAAATTCGTGATAAACAGCTCAAAGCTGAGGTTAAAAAGATTCCTTTTCTATAAATTAGCAGAATGAAACGTTTGAATAAAGTTCTTATCCTTGCATTTGTTGTGACATTCGCGGGCGCTTGTACCAAATTACAAGAGAGCCCCGAGCCTGGTTCTTCAACCGGTGCAACCAATACTGGTGGCGGAAATACGGGTGACCCTGATGTTTATTTAGGTCTTTGGAAACAAACAGATAAAACATTGGATGGCGCCAGCATTTTTGATGCGGACAATACCTTCATCGTAAAACTCGACGCTGCGGCTACTGCTGAGTGGACTTATACCATTTTTGGCGCTGTTCAACCTGCAATACCAGATTCTTACATCTTGCAAGATGGCCCACCAGTGACTATTAATTTTACAGATGCGGGAACACGAGAAGTAATATCAAAAACAGGCTCACAAATCGTTTGGCAATACAATGACCCAAATGCAGCGGGTGCCTTGGTTGTTGAGACACTGACGAAACAATAGAAAAAATATATGTTATACTGAAAGCCTCTCCATTTGGAGGGGCTTTTTTATTGCTGCGGCCATTGCTATCCAGCTAGGCATTATGGAGGTGAGCGCTTGGCGCTCCTCTTTTGAGAAAGCCGCCTGATTGGTTCGCTGCACCACCCGATTTAACGATTCGGTCAATCCATCAGCTGTCGAATAAAAGCGAAGAAACTCTGAACTTAAAAAACCAGCATGCCCTTGCGGAAATCGCCCCATACTTTCTTTTCCAGACTCTAATAGAAAATCTTTAATATCCGAAAGGGGGACCTGATTAAGGTCTTGATAGAAGTGATCCAAAGCCTCAGGGAATTGCTCAATAATGAGTCGATCGAGCAATACTTCTGAGAGAATATGGGCCAAGAACCATTTGCGCTGTGCCAGGAGGAGTCCTTGAGATTGGAGTTTGACTAAATCCTTTTCAATTTCTTTCGTTGACTCATTAAAATAGCCGCAATCATGAAACCATCCATCTGCTTCATAATGCTTTTTGCAGCCCTCCCAAAGGCCAATAAACGGTGAGTATGATTGGGTTTTTCGTTCCCATTCTAACTTTCTTTTGCCTAGGGCGGAACGTGACCAATCAGGAAGAATTAAGCCCGTATTATGATAAGGATCATCCGAAGCGTAAAAGAAATGATGCGCAAGAAAATTCATAAAAAAACCCCGGTGATTAGCCGAGGTATATTTAGTTATTAAGCCATCTTCGCTTGAAGGTTGGCATCGAGTTTATCTAAGAAATCTTCTGTGTTCAGATATTTATCAGAAGAAACTTTATTTCCATGTATGCATACTGCCAAATCTTTGGTCATAAAACCAGACTCGACTGTTTCGATACAAACACGTTCAAGGCTTTCGCAGAAATTAATCAAGGCTTGGTTTCCATCTAATTTACCACGGAATGCTAAGCCACGAGTCCATGCAAAGATTGAGGCAATCGGATTTGTTGAGGTTGGTTTTCCATCTTGATGTTGACGGTAATGGCGTGTTACCGTTCCATGGGCCGCTTCCGCTTCCATCGTTTTGCCATCAGGCGTTATTAAGGTTGATGTCATCAATCCAAGAGATCCAAATCCTTGGGCCACCGTATCAGATTGTACATCCCCATCGTAGTTTTTACATGCCCAAACGAAATTTCCATTCCATTTCAAGGCCGCAGCTACCATATCATCGATCAAACGGTGCTCGTAGGTAATTCCTATTGCATCCATTTGAGGCTTATACTCCTCATATACCTCCGCAAAAATGTCTTTGAAACGACCATCATATTTTTTAAGGATGGTGTTTTTTGTGGAGAGATATAATGGCCATTTTTTGCTAATGGCTTGGTTGAAGCATGCATGGGCAAAGCCGCGAATAGACTCGTCGGTATTGTACATGGCTAAGGCAACTCCATCACCTTGGAAATTATATACTTCACGTTCGATTACCGTTCCATCTTCCCCTTCAAACTTGATGGTTAACTTCCCTTTTCCTTTGGTTACGAAATCGCTTGCACGGTATTGATCACCAAAAGCATGACGTCCGATACAGATTGGTGCCGTCCAGTTAGGAACCAGGCGTGGAACGTTTTTCATCACGATTGGCTCACGAAAAACCGTTCCATCCAAAATATTACGGATCGTCCCATTCGGAGACCTCCACATTTGCTTCAGTTTAAACTCGTCAACGCGTGCTTCGTCGGGGGTGATAGTCGCACACTTGATGCCTACATTGTACTTCTTTATTGCTTCTGCGGCGTCTACCGTGATTTGATCATCGGTTTCATCACGTTTCTCCATTCCAAGATCATAATATTTAATATCTAAATCGAGGTAAGGAAGAATCAATTTGTCTTTGATAAATTTCCAAATGACGCGCGTCATTTCGTCGCCGTCCAATTCTACAACTGGGTTGTCTACTTTAATTTTAGCCATTGCAATCTTTCATGAAAGAGGCAAAGATATAATTTGCAAGGGGTAACGTCCTAATCTGTCAACGCAACTTCTGGTATTCGCGTAATTTTTTATCAAAACGAATGACGGCTTCTTTGCGACTAACCAATCCATAATAGGTAGAAATATAGTAGGGGAAAGGTTCTTTCATCTGGTTGAACTGGTAATCGTAAATCACCAAGCCAAAGCCAGAAGAGGAGCCAAACGCTTCACTGTATGGGCTGGCAAATTCAGCAATGAGAATATCCGTGCTGTCACCTACCAAATCTTCGGCAATTGAACCGTCTTTATTCAAAAGTATTTCAGTGTATTTTTCATTCGCAATAGCCCTACTTACGGTATCATAAAAATAGCGCACTTCACAATAGGCAAAACCTTTTTCGAATGCTTCGATCGTGCCTTGATTCTCTGCTTGAACTTCTTCTAAAAGTTCATCTGCATCGCGGGTATACCCTCTATCTCGGTAGTATTTAATCTTCTTTGCTTCCGTTTTTAATCGCACCAGCACCACCATGTTTTTCTTTTGCAGGCGAAAAATTTCTTCTTTTTTGGCTGTTTCAATTTCCGACACTTTTGCATTCGGCTGATTAATTTGAAACCCAATGCCAATCGCGTATTGACTAAACCGTCCAGCGTTATACGCAGCGTTGGCCTCATTTGTGAATGAATACGTATACTCCGCCGAAATCATCCAACGAGGAGCTAACTTAAGACTGGCTCCAACATTGAGATTGAGGTCGAATCGACCAGGGGCAGATGGGTCAACCCCTAATCCATAGTAAGCAGGATTATCTTCCTTCTTATTCACTGACTTATTCAATAATAGACTAGGGGTTAGTCCGGCATAAAAGCCCCAAGTCCTTTCCGTTCGACTCGGATAGAAAAATACACTTAGCGGAACATCGAGATAATACTCACGAATTCGTTGAGTGAAAACCTCAAAACTATCCGTCGCGTTCCTAGAGTAAGCCACTGTATTCAGCTTTAAGCCAAAGCGTAGATCATACTTTGGTTTCAATCGGTAAGACGCAAATGCAGCAAACGCACCATGGGAGTTTGCGATATAAATATTCCGATGGGTAGGGATGCTCGAAAGATTAGCATAGGCAAAGGTCGTAAATGACCATTCCGGAGCCATCGTTTCGGTTTGCGCCGATACGGGACTTGTCATCCAAAAGCAAAAAGCCAGAATGAAAACTTTGAAGAAGCGGTTAAATTTCTGCACCTTGTGGCAAATATCCATAATTATTCAAGTGTGGTTATTAATTTAGCTGAAAATTTCTACCATGGCCTTTATAAAACGAATTCTTGTTCCGACCGATTTTTCTGAACCAGCAACAAATGCGTTGCGGTATGCTCAATTGCTTGCTGGATTGACCCAAGCTGAGGTTAAGGTACTTCATATATTTAATGTTCCTGTTGTTGACCCTTATATGCCCGGTGATACCCTTGAATTATTGATGCAAGAAGTAAAAGCCGCGAGCGATGCCAAGTTAAATGACTTACTCGAAGAGTTCCCAGGTATAACGGGAGAAACCATGCATGGGTTCGTTGTAGATGATATTAATCGTTAGTCTGAGGAATGGCAGGCCGACCGAATCGTCATGGGAACCACTGGTGCAAGCGGCGCGAAGGAAGCTTTTTTCGGGAGTAATGCCTTTGGAGTCATGAGTCATAGTCCTATGAAAATGCTGAGCATTCCAGAAAACTATACGGATCATAAAGCACCCTCAAAATTGTGCTATGCCTCTGATTTTACAGGGAGAGAAGAACTTTCATTTCAGATATTCGTAGAACTTGCGAAAGCTTGGAATTGTTCCTTAGATATTCTTCATGTGGTGAGTGATGAGCTAGTTTATACCGCGGAAAAGGCCGAAACCATCTATAACAAAATTGCGAGCAACTGCAATTTTGACCGCATGCATTTCGAAGAAATTAATAGCAATGAAGTAACCGGAGCCATTGAGGCCTTTGTTCAAAGCAATGGCACAGATATCCTTGGAATGGCCATTCACCGCAGAAATTTACTCGAGCGATTATTCAGCAAAAGTAAAACCCGTGCCATTGCACATCATGCTCAGATTCCTTTGCTCTCTATCCGAAAGAACTAATCACGACGAAGCTTTTGCATTCAGCGGCTAGGGAGTAACTTTGCGGCACATGCTTACAAAAGATAAAGTTTTAGAGGCTTTGAGTCAGGTGATTGAGCCTGATTTAAGAAAAGACCTCGTTTCTTTAGGAATGATAGAGAATCTTTCTATTCAAGATAGAAAAGTTCGATTTACAATTGTCTTAACCACCCCGGCCTGTCCGCTTAAAGATTTTATGGCAAATGCCTGTGTGAATGCTATCACCTTAATGGTGGACAAAGGGGCAGAAATTGAAATTGATTTCATCTCTCGCGTTAATACTGTCCGTCACGAAAGTGATGTATTGAAGGGCGTTAAGAATATAATTGCCGTCGCATCTGGTAAAGGAGGGGTCGGCAAATCCACCATGGCGGCGAATCTAGCCTTGAGCCTTTCACAAGAAGGCGCCAAAGTAGGCCTACTTGATGCAGATATTTACGGTCCCTCAATTCCCACACTTTTTGGGGTAATGGAAGCACCGGAGATGCGGGATGAGAATGGGAAAACTCTTATGATTCCAATAGAACGTGCAGGAATAAAGCTGCTTTCCATTGGGTTTATGATGCAACCTGGGCAAGCTGTCGTTTGGCGTGGACCTATGATTTCATCGGCAATTCGCCAATTTATGAACGATGTAGCTTGGGGAGATTTAGATTATCTGATTATAGACCTACCACCTGGCACTGGAGACATTCACCTCACGCTAGCTCAGCAATTTCCGATAACAGGAGTTGTAATCGTGACCACACCGCAAGAAATGGCTTTGGCCGATGCAAGGAAAGCCGTTGGTATGTTTCGCATGCAAGGAGCTACCGTGCCGCTTATTGGTGTAGTGGAGAACATGAGCTATTTCAGTCCTGAGGATCAGCCAGACAAAAAATACTACTTATTTGGGCAAGGTGGCGGAGAAAAACTATCATCAGAAACAGAGCTGCCTCTTTTAGGTGAAATACCATTTATTGAGGCTGTTCGTGCGGCCAGCGATGCCGGAATAAATGCCTTGGTCAATAACAAGGAATATAGCGCCGCGTTTGCTAACTTTGCCGGAAACGTAGCCAGGCAAGTTGCCGTTAAAAATGCTGGAATTACACGTTAAAATAAAAGATGGAGACTACCGTGATTAAAGATAAAGTTGAAGAAGTGTTAGATACACTTCGCCCCTTTTTAAAGGCCGATGGTGGAGATGTCGAATTGGTTTCTATTGAAGACCAAACAGTAAGCTTGCGCCTCTTGGGTGCCTGCAGCAGTTGTTCCATGAGTAATATGACCATGAAGGCTGGAATTGAGGAGGGAATTAAAAAAGCCATCCCAGAAATTCTTCATGTGGTGGCAATCGACTAAGCAGCCTTGCCTAATTCATTTTCGTCCTTATTTTTGCTTTCCATAATTAAAAATCTTATACCATGATGCGTTTAGCATTTTATAGTTTTCTTGCCCTGTGTTTATTTAGTCAATCACTACAAGCACAAAAAAGTCCATTGCTTTTTACCTATGGATCCGATTCTGTTTTTCAGGATGAATTCGAACGGGTGTTTTTGAAGAACAATAAAAAAGAAGAGCAAACCGATTCTAGTGTCCGTGCTTATTTGAACCTTTATATCAACTTCAAGTTAAAGGTGAAGGAAGCAGAAACTTTAGGGATGGATAAAAATCCTGCGTTTCAACAAGAACTTGCTGGCTACCGTGAGCAACTTGCCCGATCGTACATGACCGACACATCGCTTACCTCGAAGCTGGTAGACGAAGCCTATGAACGCATGAAGTCCGAGGTAAACGCGTCACATATCCTGATCTTGGTTAGTCCGAATGCCTTGCCAAAAGACACCATGAGGGCTTATAATCGAATCAAAGATTTGCGCAAAAAAGCAATGGGAGGCATGGACTTCGATACCCTTGCCTATTACAACTCTGAAGATCCTTCTGCAAAAACCAATTATGGCGATTTGGGCTATTTTTCTGCTTTCGATATGATTTATCCCTTCGAAACACAGGCCTTCCAAACCGAAGCCGGAAATATCTCCCCAATATTTCGTACCGAATATGGCTACCATATTTTAAAAGTAAGCGACAAACGTCCTTACCGTGGTGAAGTGAAAGTGGCTCATTTGATGCTCCGCCTTAACACCAACCCCAAAGAAGCTGAAGTTCTTGAAGCCAAAAGAAAAATTGATTCCATTTATGTTCAATTGAAAAGTGGCGCTGAATGGACCTCGTTGGTTCGCAGTTATTCAGAAGATGGCAGCAGCAGTGGAAATGGAGGAGAGCTGAATTGGATTCGCACCAATTCGCCTGTTGCCAAACCATTCCGTGAAGCTGCATTTTCGATAGCCAATGTCAATGAATTCTCGGAGCCTGTATTAACCGAATTCGGCTGGCATATTATTAAACTCCTTGAAAAAAGGCCACTAGCTGCAAAGGAAGACATGATTGACCGTTTACGCATGCAAGTGAACCGTGAGCCAGAAAGAATGAAGATGAGCCAAGAAGCCTTAGCTACTCGCTTTAAAAATGAGAATGGCTTCAGTGAAAATACTGCGGGCCTTGGCAAAATCATCAGCAAAATGGACTCCAGCATTCTAAATGCTACATTCAAGGCGGATAGTGTGATAGCTAAAGAGATTGTTCTCTTCCAAATTGGCAATAAAAAAGTAACCAATAAGGACTTTTACAGCTATTTAGAAAAATCTCAAACCAAACAAGCTGACGTGAGCATTTCTGGAGCGGTTACGGGTATGTACAAGAGCTTTGTAACCTTAGAAGTGCTCCAATATCAAAAAGACCGTCTAGAAGAAAAGGAACCTGATTTCCGTCATTTGATGGAAGAATACCACGATGGAATCTTGCTCTTTAATTTGACTCAGGAGAAAGTATGGAACAAAGCGGTAGAAGACACCACTGGCTTGAAAGGCTACTATGAGCTTCATAAACAAGACTATGTTTGGACTCAGCGCGTAAATGCCAGCATTTATGAGTGCAGTGATAAAAAAGCATATAAGCTTACCAAGAAGCTGATCAAAAAAGGATTACCTGATGTCGAAATTTCTCAGCAGGTAAATGAAAAGAACCCATTAAGTCTCGTTATCAAACATTCCAAATTCGAAAAGGGCGAACACGCACAAGTTGACCAAGTAGACTGGAAAAAAGGCATCCACAAAGTAAAAACTGAGGATGGGAAATACTATATCATTCGCATAACCGAAGTGCTGCCGGAAGGACCGAAAGCATTTAAAGAAGTGAAAGGACTAATGACAGGTAAGTACCAGGACGAATTGGAAAAGCAGTGGATTGAGCACCTAAAAACCATTTATCCCGTTCAAGTGAATACCGATACCTTAAACGGAATTATCCAAGATTAATGAAAATACAGGCTACAGCGACACTTGTGATGTTGGTCATGCTCGCTGCCTGTTCATCACCAGAAACAAGCGCTGAGGAAGAAGGGGCACTCGCTCGGGTTTATGACCGTGTGCTTTTGATCGATGACCTGCCTTCTGACTTAAGGTCAAAGGCCAAAGGGAACGACAGTTTGTCTTTGCTGAAAGTTTATGTGAACAACTGGATTCGTCAACAGGTGTCATTGCACAAGGCCAAGGAAAACCTGACAGAAGAAATTCCAGATATTGAATCCAAGGTTCGTGACTATAGAAATAGTCTGGTCATTTACGAATATCAACGTGCGCTATTTGAACAGTTGCTCGATACAACCGTTGAAATGAAAGAGATTTCCGCGTATTATGAAAAAAATCAAAGAAATTTTGAACTAAAAAGGAATATTGTTCGTCTCAGGTATGTGAAGTTGCCTTTGGAAGCAGAAAACATGAGCAAAGCTAAAAAATGGTTTCTCTCGGATGATGCCTCTGATCAATTCAAATTGCTGGACTATTGCAATCAATTTGCGGTGAACACCTATTTGGATCAAGACTCTTGGTTGTCGTTTGAAGACTTGCTCAAAGAAATTCCTTTGAGTCAATACGACCAAGAACGTTTTCTTCGCACCAATAAGTTTGTGGAATTAAAGGACAATGACTTTGTGTATTGGCTCGATATACATGCCTTCAGAATAAAAAACAGTATTTCACCCTTGGAGATGGAATCGGAACGTATCCGCAGCATCATCATCAATAAGCGAAAACTGAAATTATTAGAAGAAGTGGAAGGGTCTTTGTTTAAAGAAGCAGAGTCGAAAAATGAAATACAATGGTTTATAGACTAATAATCACTTTTGGCCTTGCGCTCTGTTTGACACCGTTTCGGTTGCTTGCACAACCTGCGCCTCAGGTAATCGATGAGGTAGTGGCCGTGGTAGGCGATAATTATATTCTTCGCTCGGATATTGAAAAAGAATTTGAAACGCTGAAGGAACAAATGGGAAAAGACCAGGTGCACGACAGCTTGCGCGTAGATATTCTTGACCAATTGATTTCTAAAAAACTACTGCTTTACAAAGCCCAACTCGACTCAGTTGTTGTGGGCGACGAGCAAGTAGATGCCAAAATAGACGAAAAACTGGCCTATATCCTCAGTCATTTCGGTGGCGATGAAAAGGCCCTTGAAAAATATTTAGACATGACGGTGCCTGAATTCAAGGCGAAAACTCGTCCGAAAATGCGAGAGCAAATTCTCATTCAACAAATGCAGCAGCAAATCATCAGCGACGTAAAGGTTAGTCCGGCTGAGGTGCGTAAGTTCTTCCAAGAATTATCAAAAGATTCATTGCCTCCAGTTCCTGCTGAGGTTGAAATTGGTCAGATCATGATTGCACCTAAAGTGTCTGACTTCGCTTGGGAATTTGCTAAGATGGATGCTACGAATCTCCGTCAGCGTCTGATTGATGGAGATGATTTTTGTTTTCTTGCCCGCTCCTATTCTGATGATCCAGGAAGTTCAGGCAAGTGCGGAGAACTCGGCTTCTTCAAGCGGGGGAAAATGGTACCAGAGTTTGAGGCAGCAGCCTTCCGCCTAGAAAAGGATAGCTTTTCTCAAATTATCCGGAGTCAATTTGGCTATCATATTCTTCAACTTTTAGATCGCCGAGGGGAAAGTGTAAACGTGCGGCATATTTTGATTACTCCTGAAATGATGCCTGCAGATAATTTTGCGGCTAGGGAAAAATTAGATAGCATTCGCACCTTGATATTAACTGATCAAATTACTTTTGGCGAGGCTGCTCAATTGCATTCTGAAGATGAATATACCTCGAGCAAAGGAGGGAAACTGATGGATTATACAACAGGTGAAACCCGTATTCCCGTTGGTAGTTTAGACAAAGACGTATTTTTAAAGATTAAAGATTTAAAGGTCGGTGAGTTGAGCGAGGTCTATTCGGTCCGCGCTCAAGATGGCGCTGAAAGTTTTATCATATACAAACTCATCTCAGAAACAGCTCCCCATTTACCCAGTTTGAATACCGACTATTTGAAAATTCAAACCGCCGCCTTAGAGCGCAAAAAAGCCAATGCATTGGAAGATTGGGTGATAAAGAGCAAATCGCTTTACTATATTCACATTAACGACCGATTCGCCAATGAGCCCGAATTAGCTCACTGGACAAAAGATTAATCATACATGGAGGCACAGAACGAAGTAAACGCAGCAAAGGCGTTAGCAAGTACACATCATAAGTTAAAGGCAGAAATAGCCAAGGTCATTGTGGGCCAAGACGAGGTCATCGACCAAGTATTGCTCAGTTTATACTGCAATGGACATTCCTTGCTTGTTGGGGTTCCTGGTCTTGCAAAAACTTTGTTGATTAAGACTATTTCTGAAGCGCTCGATTTGAGCTTTAACCGGATACAGTTTACTCCAGACCTTATGCCAAGTGATATCATTGGCTCTGAGATTCTTGATGAACACCGCCAATTTAAGTTTGTCAAAGGACCTTTATTCAGCAATATCATTTTGGCGGATGAGATTAACCGTACCCCTCCAAAAACTCAGGCAGCTTTGCTCGAAGCCATGCAAGAGAAAAACGTAACGGCGGCAGGTCAGCTGCACGTGCTACCGAAACCCTTCTTTGTATTGGCTACTCAAAACCCGATTGAACAGGAAGGAACCTATCCGCTACCAGAGGCGCAGTTAGACCGCTTTATGTTCCACATTATCTTGGACTACCCAAGCTTTGCCGAAGAAGTTCAGGTGGTCAAATCCACAACTGGCGCTGCGCAGGCAAAGGTGGAGAAGACCTTGGATGAGAAATCATTGATTGAATTTCAGGAACTTATTCGTAAGGTTCCTGTAAGTGATAATGTGATCGAGTATGCCGTGGGCTTGGTGAGTAAAACCCGTCCGAATACACCAGGGGCTAATGAGCGAGTGAATGAATTTATCGCTTACGGAGCAGGTCCTCGTGCTTCGCAGTACTTAATTATGGGTGCTAAAGGACATGCTTTAATGCATGGAAAATTCTCTCCAGATATTGAAGATGTCCAGGCGGTAGCAGAACCTATCCTCCGGCACCGGATTGTAAGAAACTACAAAGCCGAAGCCGAAGGAATCAGTATAGAGAACATCATTCGCTCTCTTTTTTAGGCATTAAACCAATTGCATATCTACATGAGAGAGTTTCATGAACTCTTTTGCTCGTGCTTCAATTTCTTCTTGGGTCAAATTTTCGAGACGCTCTGTTCCGAATTTCTCAACACAGAATGAAGCCATCACTGATCCATAAATAATGGCTCTTTTCATGTTCTCGAAGGAAACATTTTCCGTGCTAGCCAAGTAGCCGATAAAGCCACCTGCGAAAGTATCACCCGCACCTGTTGGGTCAAATACTTCTTCTAATGGCAATGCTGGAGCAAAGAACACCTCGTTTTGATGGAAGAGTAATGCACCATGTTCGCCTTTTTTAATGATTAAGAACGCAGGGCCCATGGCCATGATTTTCTTTGCTGCCTTAACTAATGAATATTCGCCGGAAAGTTGGCGGGCTTCTTCATCATTGATCGTCAATACATCGACCATTTTGATGGTTTCACGTAGATCATCCATGGCAATTTCCATCCAGAAATTCATGGTGTCCATCACCACCAAACGAGGTCTTTCTTCCAATCGGTCAATCACCAACTTTTGCGTGCCTGGAGCCAAGTTGCCGAGCATTAAAAACTCACAGTTTTGATACTGACTAGGCAATATTGGATCGAAGTTTTCCAGCACATTCAGTTCAGTAACAAGTGTATCGCGACTGTTCATATCGTTATGATACTTACCTGACCAAAAGAAAGACTTCTCGCCCTTTTTTATTTGGAGACCTGTAGTGTCAATTCCTTTTGATTGAATAAAATCAATTTTCGATTGCGGAAAATCTTCTCCAACGACAGCAACAAGGTTAACATGTTTTGAAAAATAAGAGGAAGAGAGCGAAATATAGGTAGCTGCGCCACCAATAATTTTATCCGTTTTCCCAAATGGTGTCTCGATAGCATCAAATGCAACGGAGCCAATTACTAATAAACTCATAATTTTTTCTGCAAATATTAAAAACCAAACACTACTCACCAAATCCTAGATAAAGAAAACTTTTATAATTATCTATGGTTACATGGTTCACTAACATCAAAATGTTAACATCGTGATTTATTTTTGGCGTACTAATCCTATGAATAGGCCGAAATACTTGAACCCCTTGAAGCATAGACTTTAGTGAAAATCCTGATTCTTTTTGGTATAGGACAAGTATTTCACGGACGGACTAGTACTGTGGTGTTGCGGCAAACGTGAACTGTATCCGTATTATGGTTACGCTTGATTCGAATGCTGTTGGAATTAATCTCGACATTTTCTCCGGCACTATTCGGTACTTCCGACGGGGCCAAATCAAAGCTACCAATGAAATATCACAGGTGGTCAAATTATTGAAAGTGCCTTTGATCCGGTTATTCACGTACTTTGGCCGGGTTCAGGCAAAGGTTATATTGAAGTGATTCAGACATCCGCATTTGGGTGCAATTCGACCATTCTTGGTGCCAAGCGGACACGGTAAGACTCATCTTCAAGCAAACCTCAGGTTTAGGCTGCGACTCCGTCATTCAGTTGGATCTGAGGATACATCCAATTCCAAAAGCTATTATCTAAGGTGACGTTTATGCTTACGCCAATACCATTGGAAATCCGATTTACCAAGAAACGTATCACAGTGCTCCTAAGTCCAATATTAGTCAAGAGTGCTCTGTGCTCGGCGGAAATATTATTGAGAGCATTCAAACGCCAACTGTTTAGACTTCAGAACCTTTAAATTATGTGCCAATGATCGTGCATTTCACAAATGCAACGCCGATTGATAGTCTGAACTATACATAGAAAATACTCACCCTAAATATTCCTCCGAATATTGAATCAAATCACATGTATACTATAAACTCTGCGGATATTGACACAGTTCGTGTACTAATTAGCAATATGTATGGATGCGCTGATACGGCCTATCAAGTCATTATCAGCGAAAACGTTCCGGTGGCTAATTTTGAAATTGTCAATGCAGATAATATCTTCCTCGGAGATAGCACCTATTTCAAGAATCTATCGATTGATACAGACGAATATGAATGGGGTTTCCATGATGGTGCAATATCCTATGATTTTGAGCCCGAGAAATACTATCCAGAGCCAGGAACATACCGTATTCGTTTAATGGCAACGACAAGCATTGCACGATGTGCCGATACCGTATACCGCAACCTTAAAATTAAGGTGACTTCAGAAATATTTGTTCCAAATGAATTTACAGCAAACGGTGATATTCATAATGAAACCTTCTCAGTGGTGCTTTATAATATTATGGCGCTTGAAAAATTAATCTTTGACCATTGGGGTAAAATTATCTTCCAATCGACCGATTTGAATTTTAAATGGGATGGCACGTATAAAGGGGTTCCAGTGCAGGAAGATGTCTATGCCTACTACATTCGAGCACGAGGATTTAACAATGAATTGATCGTCAAAAAAGGAAACATTTCAGTGATTCGATAAATTTCCAAAAAAAGACTTGTAAAAAAATAATTCAACTGCTAATATTGCATCCCCGTTGAGGGACACCTCAACAAAGGATAAATTCCTTGGTAGCTCTCCCGATAGCTATCGAGAGGTTAGAGCATCGGGAACAAGATTACACTCCTTGGTAGCTCAGTTGGTTAGAGCATCTGACTGTTAATCAGAGGGTCACTGGTTCGAGCCCAGTCCAGGGAGCTTAAGGAGAAAGCCTTGCAGAAATGCGAGGCTTTTTACATTTAACAGAATCTGAATGGACGAGAAGTTTATCCTGAGCGAGGCTTTTCGCCGAGTCGAAGGGAGCCCAGTCCAGGGAGCTTAAGGAGAAAAAGGAGAGCAATTGCTCTCCTTTTTTGTTTACTACACATTTTATCTGGGCGAGAAGCTTATCCTGAGCAAGCGAAGCACGCAGAAGGAAGCCCAGTCCAGAGAACAAGCGAGCCAATTCAAAAGAAACCTACAACGGGCAAAAGCGCTTAAGCAGCGTATATTCGAATTGCTGTATCTTTCACCATGACCTTTCATAAGGTCATAATCTATGCAAAAGCAACGCGCATATCTTATCTATCTCCTCTTCGCCCTCCTTGCTTTCGCCTGCGAAAAAGAATCCGATAAGGTGGGACCAAAATTCTATGCTCCAAACGAAACTATTTTCAACACATTTTTATACGCTGAAGGATCATGGTGGGCCTATGAAGATTCGTTCGGAAAACAAGATACTTTTTCCGTAATAAGTCATTCGGCTCTGCATAGAAACGTATTCGAAGGAAGCACCCACGTATATAGTGATTATGATTATCAAGGAACCTTAATGAGAAGCAAAGAAGAGAAGAAATTCAATATTCTGTACAACTCTCACCTCCAACACGAATACTTGGGCGCTATACGAACCTTCCTTAAAATCACGAGTTTTCAAAACCTATCTGGTTATGGTACTGAGCATTTATTTTACACTCCTTGGCCTCTGAACGACTCTATTTTAGTTGGAAGTAAGCCTGAACCATATAGCAAACTATCCTACTTGACTATTATCGAATCGGGCGATAGTCTTTTTTATACGGGAGAATGGCACAAAGGAAAGTTCTATAAACTCCGAATTAGTAATTCAGTCACTAATAATTTCAATGATGTCTCGTACACCTGGCAAGAAAATATTGGGTTGGTGAATTACAATGTCGATGGAGCCGACTACCAGCTAATTGACTACAACATATCCAAGCCTATTAAGTAGGGAAACTGACTGCCAATCGGATGAAGCCCCTCTAGTTAATCTGAGTCATGTTCAATCTTTATTCAATTGAAGGCTCACTCCCCCAAAACCTTCATTTTGTCAATAAGACTTTACATTTTCAATATTCTGCATATATTTGTAAACAAAACTTTACAAAATGAAAGAAGAAAGAAAAAAACAAACCAAGCAATTAGCCTGGTGGACCTGGAGTTGGGTAGCCACATTAGCCATTGCGACCTTCGGACCAAAATTCATCTGGGATGGCCATCTATTCCTCACCGTCTTTGCCATCATAGTCAACTTTGTGAATGGTATTATGATGATCATCGCCAACCGGAACTTATTCGAGCATTATGATGAACTCGAGCGAAAAATTCATCTAGAGTCTATGGCCATTACTCTTGGAGCTACTGTTATTGCCGGGTTAAGCTATTCGCTATTGGATCAAATGGACCTTATTTCTCATGCCGAAATCGGTATGTTGGTTGGCTTTATTGGAATAACTTATATGATATCCCTGTTAATCAATAGGAGACGCTATCTATGAAAAATAAAGTGCGTGAATTAAGAAAGGCACAGGGTCTAACCCAAGAAGAACTCGCCGATATCATTGGCGTTTCTCGACAAACCATCAATGCCATAGAAAAGGAAAAATTCGACCCTAGTTTACCTACTGCATTTAAAATGTCGAAGCTCTTTCAAATGCCCATTGAAGACTTTTTCATTTTTGAAGTTTAATAAAATTGAGCTTCACAGAAATTCGATGATGGCTCCATACTAGAAACCTCATAGACGAAAAAAAGCCCCGGGTCATTTCTAACCCGAGGCCCTGTCACCAAACCAATAGTGAGACTTTTTATTTTTGAACAGTCACCTTTATACTGGCAACGGCATCTTTAGCATATACTCTCAGTACATAGGTACCTGAAGCAAGATTCTGGATACTGAGTTCTGTATGCTGAACTCCATCATTGATCAGTTGCTGATGAATGACTTTTCCAGCTAAATCAACCAATTCAACGCGAACATCTACTCCAAGGTTGGAACCTAAATCAAGTTGGAATATGCCTTTATTTGGATTTGGATACACATTGACTTGCTCCAAAATTCCTGCTTGAACAGAAGTAGTATTCTCCACAACTTCAACCACACGGCATACTTGATTCGATTTGTTCCCAGATGGATCCGTTACTTGATAGCAAACGCTATAAGAACCTATCCATGACATATCAACGTCAGAAACAATTTTCAAAGAGTCGTTTAGGGTAGATGAAGAATAATAGTTGTCTGTCATGCTAACACCTGGATCATTGAAGTTCGACCAACGTTGTACCTTTTGAACAGGAAGTCCGTTGAGGTAAATGATTGGAGATTCTGTATCTACTACGCGAACCACACGTTGCACTGGAATGGCATCATTATTCTGACAATCACTTGCTGTATAGGTTAAGGTATAATCACCAAGGGCCGAAGTATTTGGATAAGCATCGACTTCCCAACTGAGCCCTGTTTTGCAATAGTTGTCTGCCACTTTCGCTCCTGGCTCTACATAAGGGTAATTTACTCTTACAACCACCGTGTCCAATCCAAATAGCGTAATGGTAGGTAAGGTATTGTCAGATACTTTTACCAAACGAACGACACTTGTTTCATTGCCTGATCCATCTGTTGCGGTATACGTCATAGGATACAGCCCAACTATAGATGTGTTCACTTGACTGCTATCTATAACAATGCTCACACTGCTATAGTAGTTGTCGCTCGCATTAGCACCCGGCTCATTGATAGCGGCAAAAACATCGATCTTAAGGGTATCAGGACCAACAAGATTCAGCACTGGATTAACGTCATCTATAACCGTAACGATTCGTGTTATAGAGTCCTTATTACCCCAGGCATCTTCAGCAGTATACCAGATATAGTAGCTACCGAGAACCGTGTTATCAATCGTGTTGCCTGAATTTAATGTAGTGATAGAAGTACCAAAAACATCAACCGCAGTTGCTCCTAAATCTACATAAGAATCGAAAACCCGCAGGCTGTCTGGATTGTTTCCAAGAATAGAAATAACAGGATTCCCCGATAGAATATTAATTGTAAACTCTGCGCTATCGTTATGGATACAACGGTTTGCCTTGAGTTTCACCGTATAGCTTCCTACCCCCGTAAATACGGTACCAAAAGAAATACTATCCGTTACATAGCTTCCATCAATAAACCATTCGAAATTCATTTGAGGAAGTGTGCCGATATTCTGGTTGAAGCGAACAGGGTAATTGGTATAGAAATCCATATGATTAGTTGTAATCACAGGTTTTGCAAATCCCCAATCTTCATCATCTGCCCCAATAGATACCGTTTGCGGACATCTTGGCTCGCCATCGATATCGATATTCACCCCAACATAAGCTCCAGGAATGAAGGCATTGGTATGCAAGTTCGTAAGGCCCTTGAATTGTGGGTCTTGACTGAAACTGTTTTGGTTAAATTGAGGAAGTCCATTCTTCAAATCAGCCAGGCTGGCGAAGATGCCGCCTATGCGAACAAAATCACCAAACGAATAATAGTTATTGTAATCCAAGGAGTCGAAAGTGGATCCATCAGCTAAGAGAGCATAGGAATTTGGATTATCGTTTCTGATATGATTATTCTGCATTTCGATCATTGAACAGCCATTGAAGTCGACAGCTGCATCCACCGAATTGCTATTTCCTACTGAACGAAATGAGTTATGGAACACACTAAACTCTTGTGCACCGTCAGCATAAAACGCATATCCAGAAGTATTGCTCACCATATTATTATAGAAGCTTGAATTATAATTAGGATCGGCTCCGAACATGTTTCCGAAGGCCATGTATACTCCATAATCTCCACCCGCATTGATGGTATTTCCATGAACCTTGAAATTATTTGGCATGGTCAAGTTGAGCGAGTAAGAGAAATTTGCGTTTCGTAATGGCGACATCACATTATGGTCGATTTCTATATACTCCTGACCGTTTGTGAAAACAGCCGATACATATTGATCTGTAAATGTCGAATGACTGATACGCACATACTTATCCGTACCCATCAAATAGATTCCATAATAGCCACCATTCACACTCATGCTATCAAAATGGTTTCCATCACCTGTAGGTCCATTTCCTGAATAAAGGTCGGTTGGGCTTGGTAATGAAGCGATACCTACCAAGTTAAGAGAGGTAGAAGATGGACTCGTTTGCACGGCCATTTTTTGGAAGGTATTGCTGTCGGATTGAGCGCTGAGAATAATTCCAATACCGTAATTGGATCCCATTGCAGCAACCGTCATTTTTTTGAAGACAAAATGGTCACCACCTTCAAAATTCAAGGTTCCCCAATCTTGTACATTGGAACCCGAATAACTCAAAGTAGTATTTCCGATTCCAGCTCCTCTAAAGGTAATGGTATTTGCTGCAGAGGCACCTTCTACTTCGCGTACTACAAGTCGCTCATTGTATGTTCCCGCAGCCACATTAAATACCACAGGTGAACAAACTCCTAGAGAACTCAAATCACCAATGGCTTCTCCAAAACTTGAATAATCAGCATTATTGGCCCCAATGGTATAGGTTCCGCTCAATCCAGTTTTAACTTGTTTTGCAAGAGTATCATTATTTCTAAGTGAATCTTGTACTCCATTTGGAGCAGCCGTCCATATCTTAATTTGTTTATTATCGCCTGCAATAAAACTAATGGTTCCAATGGTCGTATCTTTAAATCCACGGATAGCTATCGGCGTTTTTACCTTCAGCATACCTTGGTTCGTGCCATCAATCGCCCAATGAATTTCTACGCTGTCGATTCTATTGACTCCATAATTACCAATGCGTACACGGACATCTTGCGTACCTGCACAGAATACCGGTACTGGAGATAGAATTTGGGCAACCCCGGCATTATTCGGTACATTCACCTCATCCGCTCCAATTACAGGAGCTACCGTATTTCTAAAGTCGCCATCAAAATCTTCATCAATTCCTACATAGGTACCAGAGAGGTTGATGGAAGTATGCAAATCAGTTGTTGAATTGAATAGCGGATCACGACTGGTGCTTCCTTGATTGTATTGTGACAACGCTGCCTGCAAAACAGGAAGGTTGGCATAGTTCGATGAATTGAGGTAAACAAAACCGCCCAAAGAGAAGTAGTTATTATAGTCAAGTGCAGAAAAATCTGACGCATCATCTGCATACAAAGTATAGCGACCTGGTGCCGTGTTTCTATTTTCTATA
>Ga0100379_10001254_pt1 | contig 25877 bp, 24 predicted proteins | sample CryGeymeta201503_FD_80418 | JGI IMG/M metagenome (GOLD analysis project Ga0100379, IMG submission 80418) | Groundwater microbial communities from Crystal Geyser aquifers in Utah, USA - Crystal Geyser metaG 2015-03 | ecosystem: Environmental > Aquatic > Deep subsurface > Groundwater | place...
CGCCGGGGCATTCCGTCGTCCGGCCCGAGCCTCACCCGACGCCGCGCCGGAGCGCGCGCAAGGCGGCGAGGCCGCAGCCGATGCCCAGGCTGCCGAACGCCAGCCCCCAGGCGAGCGGGGCATCCTTTCCGCCGGCGGCGTCGAGCACCAGCCCGAATGCGAGCGGTCCGAGAAAGCCGGCCGCGAAGCCCGAAAACGAGTACACGGCCAGGACCGTGCCGCGCTTGCCCGCCGGGGCGGCGGCCGCCACGCCTGCGGTCAGCGCGGCCGAGTCGCCCATCACGGCGACGAAATAAAGCGCCACCAGAGCAGCCGTCAGCCACCACGCGAGCGGGGCGGAGAATCCGGCGAGCCAGGCAAGCGTCGCCGAGGCTGCCATCACCGCTGCGATCACCCGGGCGCGGCCGAAGCGCAGCGCGAGTTCGTTGCCCAGGATGCTGGCGGGAATCCCCAGCAGATTGATGGCCGCGGCGACGGCGGCTGCGCCCCAGGGGATCCGCGCACCGGGCGTGTAGGCGAAGGCGAAGGCGAGAAAGGCCACGACCCACGAGCGCAGGCCGAACAGTTCCCACGAGTGCGCGGCGTAGCCCAGCACGTAGCCGCGGATGGCGCGGTCGGCGAGCAGCGAGCGCACGTCGGCCCAGATGCGCGGCGGCCGCGCCTGCGGCTGAGGCGGCAGCGGCGAGAGCGCGCGCAGCACGAGCACGCCCGCCGCCAGCGGTCCGGCCCCGCAGGCGACGAACGCCCAGTGCCAGTCGAGCCGTGCTTCGAGCGCGCCGGCGAGCACCAGGGAGAGGCTTGCGCCGATGCCGAAGGACGAGGTGTAGAAGGCGATCGAGCGGCTATGCAGGGTGCCCGGCACGCGATCGGCCAGCGCCTTCAGCCCCGGCATGTAGGTGCCGGCCAGCCCTGCGCCCGCGATCGCCTGGAACGCCGCGGCGCTCGCGACTCCCTGCGCGAGGAGGCCGAAGCCCAGCGTTCCCGCCGCCGCGAGCAGCGTCGAGGCGAAGTACACCCGCCGCGCATCGACGCGGTCGGTGAGTGCCGAGAGCAGCGGCACGGCCGCCGCGTAGCCGGCGAAGAACACCCCGCCGATCAGTCCGGCCTGCGCGCCGCTCATGCCCCACGCGTCACGCAACCGCGCGAGCAGCGCCGGGTAGACGGAGAACCCGGTCATGCTCAGCACCTCGGCCGCGCACAGCAGGGCGACGATGCGGATGCCGGGCTCGCTCGGTGAGGGACGCATGCGGCAGCGGAAGTCGGTCTATGGGTCGGGCAGGGCTCAGCGGCCGAGGGCGGCGCGGGCGGCGGTAACGCCGCTGCGCACCGCGGCCTCGATCGTGGCCGGGTAGGGGGAGTCGGTGTAATCGCCGGCCAGCCACAGGCCGGGGATGCCGCTCGCCTGCGCCGGCCGGTCGAGGTGCGGCGTGCAGGAGAAGCCGGCGCGCTTCTCCACTACGGTGAAGCTCCAGGACGGCCGCGGCAGAGGCCCGAGCAGTCGCGCGAGCCTCTGGTGTGCGCGCGCGGCAGCCGCCGCTCCGGCCGGCTTCATGCGTTCGGCGTCAGCGCTTACGACGGTGGCGATCAGGCCGGGCTCGCCGCGCACTCGCCCGCGGTCGAAGTACCAGTCGGCGCCCTCCGGGCCGCCGCCGATGATCGCCGCCGGCAGCTCGACTCCGGCCGGATACTGCAGGTAGCAGGTGGCGATCGGGTGGTATGCGAAGCGATCGACGATCGCGATCGCGGGTGCGGCTTCGGACAGGCCGGCGAGCAGGCGCGCAGCCGCCTGGGGCGCGGTAGCGAGGATCACCGCGTCATGGACCTGCGCGCGGGGATCGCCTTCGAGGCACAAGCCGCACCCGGCGCGCGCGACCGCCCGGATCGGCGTCGAGGCGAGAAAGGCGCCCCCGTGCCGCCCGAGGAAGCGTAGCGCCGGTGCGGGGAAGAGTTCGCCGAGCGACACGCGCGGCAGCAGCAGATCGGAGGCCGCCCGCGATGCGCCCAGCGTGTCGCGCAGCACCCTCGCGAACACGCGCGCGGAGGCGAGCCGCACAGGCGTATTGAGCGCCGCGCGGCACAACGGCTCCCAGATCAGGCGCGCCGGCTCGCCGTCCTGCCCGCAGGCCGCGAGCGCCTCGCCGACGGTGCGCTCGCCGCCTGCCGTCAGGCTCCGTTCGAGGCGCGGGAGGAAGCGCGCCGCGGCGATCCGGCTCGCGAGACTCAGCCCGCGCGCGAAGGCGAGGCCGGCGAGCAGGTTGAACGGAGCGGGCAGCGGCCAGGTCTTCAGGCGTAGCCGCCCCGGAACCACGATGGCCAGCGGAATCCTGAGCAGCGCGCGCTCCGGCTCGATGCCGACGGCGCGCATCATGCGCAGCGTCTCGGTGTAGGCGCCGGCGAGGACGTGCAGGCCGTTGTCGAGGATGCGCCCCTCGCGTGCGAGTTCGCGTGCGCGTCCGCCCGCGACGCGTCCGGCCTCGAACAGCACGACCTCCACGCCCGACCGTGCGAGCTCGACCGCTGCGGCGAGCCCGGCCCAGCCGGCGCCGATCACCGCGATGCGCATGGCGTTTTCATCCCGCGAGCCACGCCCGCCCGGCGATCCACAGCTTGCGGGCCGGCGGCAGCGCGATGCGGCGGTCGAGCACGCGGCAGCCGTCGCGCCGGATCTCCTCCAGCAGCGTGCGATAGATCGCCGCCATCACCAGGCCGGGGCGCTGGGCGCGGCGCTCCGCGCGCGGCAGCACCGCCAGCGCCGATGCATACCGGCGCCGGGCGCGCTCGATCTGGAACTCCATCAACCGGACGAAAGCCTCGCTGTGGCGTGCCGCGAGGATGTCCTCCGGCGCGACCCCGAAGCGCCGCAGTTCGTCCTCCGGCAGGTAGATCCGCCCGCGGCGCGCGTCCTCGCCCACGTCGCGCACGATGTTGGTGAGCTGGAAGGCGATGCCCAGCTCGTGCGCGTATTCGAGCGTCGCCGGGTCGCGGGAGCCGAAGATGCGGGCAGAGAGCCGGCCCACCAGCCCTGCGACGCGGTGGCAGTAGGTGAGCAGCGTGTCGAAGTCCGGATAGCGGCTGCGCTCCAGGTCCATGCGCATGCCGTCGAGGATCTCCGCGAGTTCTTCCTGCGGCAGATCGAAGGTGCGCACCGTGCCGGCCAGAGCGCGGGCGACCGGATGTTGCGGGACGCCGGCGTAGGCCGACGCGATCTCGTCCCGCCACCAGTCGAGCTTGATCCGCGCAAGCGCGGGGTCGCTGCACTCGTCGACGACGTCGTCGACCTCGCGGCACAGCGCGTAGACGGCGGTGATCGCGCGCCGGCGCACGGGCGGCAGGAAGGCGAAGCCGTAGTAGAAGCTCGAGCCGCTGCGCTGCGCCTTGTCCTGGCAGTATTCGTCCGGGCTCATCGGCGTGCGTGCGCGGCTGCGCGCCACAGCATCAGGGTCCAGTCGAGGGGTCCGAGCCGCGGCCGGTGGCGGAACACGTCGCAGCCGGTGCGCTCGATCCGCTCGAGGACGCGCAGCCCGCCTGCCACCGTCATCCGCAGCTCGAGTGCGATGCGCCCCGCAGCCGCGCGTGCGAGCGGCGCACCGGCGAGCAGCAGCGCGCGCGCCTGCCCGATCTCGTGGAGCAGCAGGGCCCGGAAGCGATCGTCGCAGCGGCCCTGGGCGATCTGCGCCTCGCTGACGCCGAAACGCTCGAGATCCTCGATCGGCAGGTAGAGGCGCCCGCGCCTCCAGTCGGATTCGACGTCCTGCCAGAAATTCGTGAGCTGGAGGCCGGTGCAGATCGCGTCCGAGCGCTCGATGCTGGTGGCATCGGTCATGCCGTACAGGTGCAGCAGCAGCCGCCCGACCGGATTGGCGGAGCGGCGGCAATAGTTCATCAGTTCGGCCCGGTCGCGATAGCGCGTCTTCGTCACGTCCTGGGCGAACGCATCGAGCAGGTCGCGCAGAGGCTGGAGCGGTAGCCGGTGTGCACGCACCGCCGCGGCGAGCGCAGCGAAGGGCTCGGGCCCGGCCGGCTCCCCGCGTTCGATGGCATCGAGCGCCCCCGCGTAGCGCGCCAGCGCCTCCAGGCGCTCGGCCGGGCTCGCATCGCCCTCGTCGGCGATGTCGTCGGCGGCGCGTGCGAAACGGTAGATCGCCTCGACCGGCGCGCGGAACTTCCGCGGCAGCAGCCGGGAGGCGACCGGGAAGTTCTCGTAGTGGGCGACCGGCATGCGGGTTCCGTTTCAGGGCAGCGGCGCGTGGCACCGCCGCGAGCGGGTGGACGCCACGCTCACGCGAGCGCCCGGTCGGCCGACGGGAGCGCGGCCTGCTCGACGACGGATTCGGTCGCCATTGAAGTCGATCACGACACTCAAAACAATCGCCCGGCGACTGTAGTCGAGCAATAGCGGACCGGCTTCGAGACCTTGTCGAGCACTCCTTCCTCGACCAATCGCTGCAACCAGGCCTTGGCCTGGCTTTTCGACACATTCAATTCGGCGGCGACTTCGGCGTCCGTCTTCGGCGTGTCCAGCTTTTCCAGCAGCGCCCTCACTTTCGCAAACAGCTCGTCTGCCGGAGTGGAGGGAGACGGTGCTGTCGAGAGAACCGTCTGTGTAACTGGCGCCGGCGTTTCGTTCTGGGCCGCGTATTCCGGCGTGTGCTCCTTGGCGGTGGCGAGGGACAATTGTTCCTGGTTCGGAATTTCGCTTAGCGCCTGAACCGCCAGCGCCGCGTCGAGGGCCTCTGCGCTATCTGGATTGGGCCACGATAAAGCGCCTTTTCGACGCAGCGCTTCCAACCCCTTCCCCGTTTCGCCGTTGGATCGAATGTATATGGGGACCAAGCGCAGCCTCTCCAGTTGCTCGACCGCGCCCGCCCAGGTACCGCCCTGGTTGTAGTCCGAGTTCACGACGAGCGCCGCGTCCGCCAGCGCATAGATCAGCTTGTTGCGCTGCATGGCGTTGCCTACGTTGAACCCGGCCGAAGGATCGTAGGGGGTGACAAGGACCAGTTGCCCATCCAACAGGAGGTTGCGGTGTTCACGGTTCAGGGCAGTCCGTTCGAGACTGTCCGCCAATACCCCGGCCACTTTGCCGCCGCTTTCGAGCGCGCCGCGCATGGCGGCTTGGTCGATACCGCGCGCTCCACCCGAAACGAGTGTGTGCTTCGCTCTGGCAACCAAGCGTCCAATGGCTTCGGTGTACTCGACCAATCCGTCCTCCACATCCCTGGAACCGACGATCGCCAACCCGCCGGTGTCCAAAAGTCGCCCTTCGCCGCAACCGTAGAGTACCGGCGGTGCGTCTTCCTTCAGCCGTGCCTTCAATCGCCGCGGGTACTCTGGATCGGCGCGGCTCACCACCCAGATCGCGCGCGCCCGCCAGCGCTCGACTGCCTGACTCAATAGAAAACCACGTGCCAACAGAGTCTTGAGCCGGTCGCGACCGATGAGCCGTTGGCACTCCTCAAGCAGTCCTCGTGCGTCAGGAACGAGCAGATCGGCGGGCTCGCGGTTCTCGTCGCGGAGAAATCGCGCGAGGCGCTTGTACTCGCCCGGCTTCAACAATTCGCACGAAGAATCGCGACGTCCCGCCATCAGCGGCGCCGTCAGCAACAGGATTGCCTGCGTATTCGGTGACAGTGCGTTGCTCATCGGTCGTGCCCTGCGAGTGCGAGCGTCAGAGGGAACACCTCGCCGCCGCCCTGCGAGCGCAACAACCACGCCGCAACGGTCAAGGTCCAGCGCGAATCCACCATGTCATCCACGAGCAGCATCGGCCCTGCGCGCAGCCCTTGCACATGGATCGCCAGAGAACCGTCGATGTTGCGCGCCTGTTGAATGCCGTTCTGCATCGTTTTCTGCTCCGGGCGATTGTCGGTCTTCTCCAGTACCGCGTCGAATGGCAGGCCCAGGGCCGCCGCCAGCCGACGTGCGAAGTCCGGTACCAGACCGGGGTGTCGAAGCGACGGGATACAGGTGACCCAGGCGGGCGCCGGTTGCGCGTTCCACTCTCGCACCAGGACCGCACACGCGTCGACGAGTTCATCCGCGAAACGCCGGTCGCGGTACTTGCCTTGGCGAACCAGACTGCCCCATCCGGCGTCACCCCAGATGCAGAGCGCCTTGCCCGGCTGTGCCTGGAGTTCGACTGCGATTCGACCGGTGAGACGATACTGCGGCATCCCGCCCGCTGGCCACTGCCTGCGCGGCTCGATGGGTAGACTCTTCCGGTGCAGATATGCGATTGCTTCCCGAACCAGGGTCAGCTCCGTGGACGCCGGCAGCGGTGCCAATGCGGGCGCATGCACGCTGCCCGGATCGCCGTCAAGTGCCCGGATGAGAAACTCCATATGCCCTGAGCGCAAGCTTACATACTCCTGCATCTGACGCTGTTCGTCCCGCCGCAGTGCCGTCAGACGATCCGCCCGCTCCCAGAACGCTTCGCTCAGATTCGCGGCCGTCAGTTGCCACTTGGTTCCCTGTTTGGCGATCGGCGCGGGATATTCCAGTGAGAGCAGGTCGATAGTTTTCTGAATACGTCCCTTGCTGAGATTGACGCGACCAAGCAACTCCGGGACGGACAGCCCGTTCGGCGCCGCCTGCAGCGCATCCAGCACTTCCTGAACTTCGTCCCGCGTCGGGAAAGCGCTTTCAATGAAGTAGCCGGTGATATTCGTCTCTTCCTCACCGCTGAGCAGCACCCCATACGCCGCGGCAAGCGCCCGACCCGCACGTCCGACCTGCTGGTAATAGGCCACGACCGATCCCGGCGCCTGGTAATGGATCACGAAGGCCAGGTCCGGCTTATCGAAGCCCATCCCCAATGCTGTCGTGGCCACCAGCGCCTTCACCCGATCTTCCAGCAACGCCTGCTCCAGTCCGGGCCGGCGCTCGCCTGTTTGGCCCGTATAGGACTCCACGTTCAAGCCGCGCGATTGGAGCCAATCGGCCACCTGTACCGCATCGCGTACCGTAAGCGTGTAAATGATGCCATTACCGGGCAACGCCGGCACCTGCGCCGCGAGCCAGGCGAGGCGCTCCGCCTGACTGTGCAAACGCATCGTCTGCAGCGCGAGCGACGGCCGATTCAGGTCGCCGCGCGAAACGCCGAGGTTCGGCCCGAGTATCGCACTCAGATCGTCCATCACCCGGTTGTTCGCCGTCGCGGTCGTTGCCAACAGCCGCAAGTTTGGCGGCAGCGTGCGGACAATGCGCTCCAGCAGTCGATAGTGCGGGCGGAAATCGTGCCCCCAGTCGGAGATGCAGTGGGCTTCGTCGATCACCAGCAACGCGATCCGCCCCGCGACGCGCGCGAGCACCTCCGCGCGAAAGCGTTCGTTGGCTAGCCGCTCTGGCGAGATCAGCAGAATGTCCACCTTGTTGCGCTGAATCATTGCCTCGACGTTTGCCCATTCCTCCTGGTTGTCGGAATTGATGGTGACGGCGCGCACGCCCATCCGCTCGGCCGCCGCGATCTGGTTGCGCATCAGAGCGAGCAGGGGCGAGATCAACAAGGCCGGGCCGTTAACCTCTTCCCGCAGCAGCTTGGTGGCGATGAAATAGACGAAACTCTTGCCCCAGCCGGTTTTCTGCACGACCAGCAGGCGTCCACGGCCTTCTACGATGTGGCGGATGGCTTCTTCCTGGCCTTCGCGGAAGCGGGCGTGCGGCTGCCCTGTGCCGAGGCGAAGCAGCCCAAGTGCACGCTGAGCGTTGAACTTCATTCATGCACCATCAACGTAGGGTCACTCTTGTCGAAAACAGCCTGTGACGCTGGGGCATCCTCGGGTGCAGCGTAGAGAGGTGCATCGCCAAACGCACTTTCTTCGTCAGGACACTCAAGCAGAAGCTGAAAATCAAAACCTTCGTGGGCGCCTCGGCCGACGCGGTCAAGAGGTGAGGATCGGGACGGCACGGATCTCGCTGCGGTTCCTGCGCTTGGCCAGGCCTCGTCGATGCGGGGGCGATTCGACCCTCCGTGCAGCGCACGCCTCACGCCGCGGCCGGACGGGCCTCGTGCGCTGCGCCGCGGGCGCGCCGCGCGGCGCGCTCCTCCAGCCAGTTCCTTCCCGCGATCAGGAAGCCGAGCAGGAGGAAAGCGCCCGGAGGCAGGATCGCGACCAGGAAGCCGGGGTAGGCTTCGGGCAGCACGTGCAGCGGCCGCGCACCCTCGAAGACCATGTCGATGCCGCCGAACAGCGTGCCCGCGCCGAGCAGCTCGCGCAGCCCGCCCAGAAGCGCGAGCACCACCACGAGGCCCGCGCCCATCGTGATGCCGTCCCAGGCCGAGCTCAACACGCCATTCTTCGCGGCGAAGACCTCGACGCGCGCGAGCACGATGCAGTTGACGACGATCAGCGGAATGAAGATGCCGAGCACCAGGTAGAGCGAATGGAACCACGCGTTGAACGCCAGATCGACCATGGTCACCAGGCTGGCGATGATGAGGATGAAGACCGGGATGCGGATCTCGTAGGGAATCAAGTTGCGCAGCGCGGCGGTGAGCGCGCTGGCGAGCGCCATCACCAGCACGGTGGCGAGCCCCAGACTCGCACCGTTGACCACGCTGGTGGAAATGGCGAGCGTGGGGCACAGTCCGAGGAGCTGGGTGAGCGCCGGATTCTGCTTCCACAGCCCGTTGCGGGCGATTTCGAAGATCTCGGTACGTTCCATTCCTATCCTCCGCCGGCCGGGCGCACGCCGCCGGGCGCCGAAAAGAGCGCGTCCCGGTGCGCGGACGCGAAGGCGAGCGCGCGGCCGACGGCGCCGGTCACCGCGCGCGCGCTGATCGTGGCACCGGCGACGTAGTCGAAGTCGCCGCCGTCCTTCTTCACCCGCCAGCGCTCGGGCGGGATCTGCGCGAGTCCCCGGCCCTCGAAGCGGCGGATCCAGGGATGCGCCTTGTTGCGATCCTTGTGAAGGTCGATGTAATCGCCCAGCCCCGGCGTCTCGCGGTGCTGCGTGACCCGCACGCCGAGGACGCTGCCGTCGGCGCCCACCGCCACCAGCAGCCGGATCGGGCCGCCGTAGCCGTCGTTCGCCTGCGCTTCCAGCAGCAGGGCGACCGGTTCGCCGCCGCGGCGCGCGCGCAGCACGCGGCTCGGCGCGTCGAGACCCAGCGCCGGCTCGGGGCCGATCCCGGTCCAGTCGGAGAGCAGGGCATTGTCATAGGCGCGGGGAGGCAGGACCTCATCGATGAGCTTCATCTTCTCGGCCTCGGCGCTGGCGCGGATGGTGTCGCGGGTCGCCCCCCAGGTGATCGCCATCAGCGCGGTGAACGCCAGCGCGAATCCGAACAGGATGAGGGCGTTGCGCGCCGTGGCTGCGAAGGCGGCGTTCATTTTCGCGTATGCCCGAACACCGGCGGCCGCGTGGTGCGGTCGATCAAGGGCACCCACATGTCCATCAGCAGCACCGCGAAGGCGATGCCGTCCGGATAGGCGCCGAAGGCCCGGATCAGGTAGGCGATGAGCGCGACGGCCGCCCCCAGGATCAGCTTCCCGCGCGCGGTGGTCGAGCCGGTCACCGGGTCGGTGGTGATGAAGAATGCCGCGAGCATCGTCGCGCCGCTCGCCAGGTGAAAGAGCGCGGAAGCGTGGCGCACGGGGTCGGCGAGATGGAAGCCGGTGGCGATCAGCGCGAAGGCGGCGAGGAAGGCGACCGGGACATGCCAGGTGAATACCCGCTGCTGGAGCAGCCACAGGCCGCCCAGCGCATAGCCCGCGGAGACCCATTCCCAGCCGTGCCCGCCGAAGGCGCCGAAGGCCGGCCCGCTCGCCAGAACCGCGGGCACCGAGCCCTTCGCGCCGGCCTCGCGCAGCCCGGTGCGCAGCGCGTCCAGCGCGGTGGCCGCGGTCACCGCATCGGGCGGCCGGGAGGTTCCCAGGATGAGCCCGAGCTGGACGTCGAATGGCAACCCCGGCGCCGGCCATTGCGACATCAGAGCCGGAAAGGCGACGATCATCGCGCAGAAGGCGGCCATCGCCGGGTTGAACGGATTCTGCCCCAGCCCCCCGTACAGATGCTTGACCACGACGATGGCGAACAGGCTCGCGGCGGCCACCAGCCACCACGGGGCGAGCGGCGGGAAGGAGAGCGCGAGCAGCCACGCGGTCACCAGCGCGCTCCCGTCACCCAGGAACAGTCCAAGCGGTTTGGCGCGCGCACGCAGCATCGCCGCTTCGCCGGCGAGCGCCGCGGCCGATGCGATGGCGATGCTGACCAGGATCCCCGCCCCGAAGAACCAGACATAGGCGGCGATGCCCGGCACCAGCGCGACGAGTACCTTCACCATCAGCGCGCGCACGCTGGTGGCCCGGGTGATGTGGGGCGAGGTGAACACCGGCTTAGCGCTCCTGCGCTCGTTCCTGCGCCGCACGCACACGCTCGACGGCGGCCTCGACGAGTGCCTTCTTCACCGCGCCGACCTCCTGTTCCGGAGCGGAAGCACCCGCAGCGGCCGCGAGCCGGGCCGCAGCCTCGCGCGCCCTGGCCGCGGCCGCGGCCAGCCGTTCGGCCTTCAGCGCCGCGTCGCGTTCGAGCCGCGCGGTGCGCAGCTCGAACCTGCGGCGCGCCGCGTCTGCGGCCGCCGTGTTGCGCTCGCGCTCGCGGATCTCGGCCTTCGCGTAGCGGTAGTAATCGACCAGGCGGATCTGTGAAGGGCAGACATAGGCACAGCAGCCGCATTCGATGCAGTCGAAGATCGAATACTCCTGGCATTTGCCGAAGTTGCGCGAGCGCGCGAACCAGTACAGGTCGAAGGGCTGGAGCCGCTCCGGGCAGGCGGCGGCGCAGCGCCCGCAGCGCACGCAGGGCATCTCGGGCGGGTGAGCCGGAAACAGCCGTTCGGAGGCGGCGAGGATGCAGTTGGTGGCCTTCACCACCGGAACGGAATCCTCGGGCAGGGCGAATCCCATCATCGGGCCGCCCATGAGGATGCGGTCGGTGTCGGGACGCGGCGCGGCGAGCGCGAGCAGCTCCCGCACCGGAGTGCCGAGGAGGACTTCGAGATTCCCGGGACGTTCGACGTTGCCGGTGACGGTCACCACCCGCGAGATCACCGGCTCGCCCAGCTCGAGCGCGCGCCAGACCGCATGCGCGGTGGCGACGTTGAAGCACTGCACGCCGAAGTCCGGACCGAGCTTGCCGTAGGGAATCTCGATGCCGGTCAGAATGTCGATGAGCTGCTTCTCCCCTCCGGTCGGGTACAGCGTGGGCACCGGCACCACCCTGGTGAGCACCTCGGCGCCGGCGGCCGTATCGCACATCGCCGCGATCGCCTCGGGCTTGTTGTCCTCGATGCCGATCAGCACGCGCCGGGCCTGGAGCAGGTGGGCGAGGATCGCGATGCCGCGCGCGATCTCGTTGGCGCGCTCGCGCATCAGCCGGTCGTCGCAGGTGATCCACGGCTCGCATTCCGCGCCGTTGATGACGAGCGTCCCGCAGCACTCGCCGGCGCCGCCGCGCCTCAGCTTGACGTGGCTGGGGAAGGCCGCCCCGCCCAGGCCCACCACGCCGGCGTCGCGCAGCCGCTCGCGCAGGCGTTCGGCGGAGAGCGCACGCACTTCGACCGGATCGCGCTCGATCCAGCGCTCCTCGCCGTCCGGCTCGATGACCACGCACAGCCCGCCCATGCCCGATGGGTGGGGCAGGGTGCGCATCTCGATGGCGCGCACGGTGCCGGAGGTCGGGGCATGCACGGCGGCCGCGAACGGGCCTTCCGCGTTGCCGATGCGCTCGCCCTTCAGGACATGTTCTCCCACGCGCACGCGCGGCGCGCTGGTGCCCGCGGCCTGGCGCAGCGGCACCACGAGCAGCGGCGGCAGTGGCGAAGGCGCGATGGGCGCGCCCGCGGAGGCGTCCTTGTGGGCCTCGGGTTCGATGCCGCCCCTGAAGCGGAAGAGCTGCGCCTTCATGCGGCCCGCCGTAGCCCCGTGCGCGGATATGCCCACTTCCACGTCTCCACCGATTCGGGCAGCGGTCGCATCGAGATGCAATCGACCGGGCAGGGCGGCACGCACAGCTCGCAGCCCGTGCACAGGCTCGCGATGACGGTGTGCATCTGGCGGGTGGCGCCGACGATGGCATCGACCGGGCAGGCCTGGATGCACAGTACGCAGCCGATGCAGGCGTTCTCGTCGATCACCGCGACCTGCCTGGGCTTCTCCACGCCGTGTTCGGCATCGAGCGGCTGTGCCTCGCGCCCGAGCAGGTCGGCGAGCTTGCGGATGCCTTCCTCGCCCCCCGGCGGGCACAGGTTGATCGCGGCCTCGCCATCGGCGATCGCCTGCGCATAGGGCCGGCAGCCCGGATAGCCGCACTGGCCGCATTGGGTCTGGGGCAGGAGGGCGTCGATCTTCTCGACCAGCGGGTCGGCTTCGACCTTGAAGCGCAGCGAGGCATAACCGAGCGCCGCGCCGAGAACGAGCGCGACCCCGCACATCACCAGCAACGCCGTCAGCATGGCACGGCCCGAGGCCGCCGCGGGTGCGGTGCCGTCATTCAGCGAACCCGGTCGAGCCCGGCGAAGCCCATGAAGGCGAGGCTCATCAGTCCGGTGGTGATCAATGCAATCGCGTTGCCCCGAAACGGCACCGGAACGTCCGCGCCTTCGAGCCGCTCGCGCATCGCGCCGAACAGCACCAGGACCAGCGAGAATCCGATCGCGGAGCCGAAGCCGAACAGCAGCGATTCCAGCAGATCGTGCCGCTGCGAGACGTTGAGCAGGGGCACGCCGAGCACCGCGCAGTTGGTGGTGATCAGCGGCAGATAGATGCCCAGGGTCTGGTGCAGCACCGGGCTGCCCTTGCGGATCGCCAGCTCGGTGAGCTGCACGATCCCGGCGATGACGAGGATGAAGGCGATCGTGCGCAGGTAGGCGAGGTCGAAGGGCGCGAGGAGAAAGCGCTCGATCAGATAGCTGGTGCCCGAGCCCAGGGTGAGCACGAAGGTGGTGGCCGCGCCCATGCCGAAGGCGGTCTCGAGCTTGCGCGACACCCCCATGAACGGGCACAGCCCGAGGATGCGCACCAGCACCACGTTGTTCACGAACACGGTGCCGAGCAGGATGAAGAGATAGGCGGTCACGATGCGCGCTTCGAGGGCGAGTGCGGATTATCGCGCCTTGCGCGCACCCGCTCAAGGAAAGATGGGGTCAGGTCTTGATTTCAAGCAGTGGGGTCTGCCGGCTATACGGCGAACCCCGGCGCCGTGCCGCGGAGTCACTGCGGGGAGGCCGTGTGGGGACGAGCGGCCGCGACATCGCTTCGCCGCTTTGCTCTTCGCAATGACGTCGCGGTGGAGCGCGCAGCCCTTTCACCAGCGCTCAGGCGAGACCGAGGGCCTGGTCGACGGGGATGAAATCGCGGCCGAGTTCCGCGGCGAGCGCCGCATCGGTGAGCCGCCCGGCATGCACCTGGAGACCCTCCCGCAGTCCCGCATCGCGCCGCAGCGCTTCCGGCATGCCCAGTCCGGCGAGCGCGACGACATGGGGCAGGGTGACCTGGGCGAGGGCGAGGGTGGCCGTGCGAGCGCATGCTGAAGGCATGTTGGGCACGCAGTAATGGACGATGCCCTCCTCGACGAAGAGCGGCTGCGTGTGGGAGGTCGGCCGCGAGGTCTCGGCGCAGCCGCCCTGGTCGATCGCGACATCGACGATCACCGAACCGGCGCGCATGCGGCGGATCGTCTCGCGCCGGATCAGCTTAGGGGCCCGCCTGCCGGGCGCGAGCACCGCGCCGATGACGAGGTCGGCGCGCGCGATCTCCTCGTCGAGCGCGGCCGGGTCGGATGCGCTGGTCTCGACCCGGCCCGCATAGTGCCGGTCGAGCGCGTCCAGCCGGTCCGTGTCCCGGTCCATGACCGTCACCTGCGCGCCGAAGCCGACCGCGATCCGCACCGCGTTCGCGCCCACCGAACCGGCGCCGATCACCAGCACCCGGGCGGGCGGCACGCCGGGCACGCCGCCGAGCAGCACGCCGCTGCCCCCGTTGGCCATCTGGAGCGCCCACGCGCCCGCCTGCGGAGCGAGCCGCCCCGCGATGCGCGACATCGGAGCGAGCAGCGGCAGGTCGCCGCGTGGGCCGCGCACGGTTTCGAACGCGATCGCGCTCACCCCGCTCTCCAGCAGGCGGACGGTCAGGACGGGATCCGGGGCGAGGTGCTGGTAGCAGAACAGGATCTGGCCGGGATGGACGAGGCCGAATTCGCCCGGCTGGAGCTCCTTGACCTTGACGACGAGTTCCGCCTCGCGGTAGAGCGCCGCGGCATCCGCGACGAGGCTCGCGCCGGCCTCGGCATAGGCCGCGTCCGCGAAACCGACACGCGCGCCCGCGCCCGCCTGCACCAGCACCCGGTGGCCGGTCGCACGCAGCGCGCGGACACCGTTCGGCGTGATGCCGACGCGATACTCGTGGTTCTTGATTTCGACCGGTGTGCCGACGATCATGCGATGAACTCCGGGCGCCAGTCTACCCGAGGATCATGGGGTCAGTTCTTTAGTTTATAGTTTTTTTCCGCGCCGATACTGACGGCAGCGCGGCGAGCCAGGGCAGGGAGCCCAACACTATAAACTAACCTGATTAGCAATGAACGTCAGCCAACTGAATCGAGCGCCGGGGCCGCGGCGCACAGCCAGCAGGTGCGATCGGCAAACGCTGATGCAAGGTGCGCAAGTCGAATCGTCGGTTGAATCGATAACGGAATGCCGCCAGGTAACGGGCGGCATACTTGCGAAAGTCGAACGCATGGTAGGAACCGGAAAGGCTGGTTTTGAGATTGCCGAGAATGGTGTTGATCCACTTGAACTCGGGCACGTCTTTGGGTTTGCGTCCCGCCATGGCCGTTGGCTGATGGCTACACCCTGCCTCGGTGACTGCCCCAAACCACGCCAGTCCGTCAGAGAAGACCGCGCTGGTGGGGGCAAGATGGTCTTTCGCCCAGACCGAAATCGCCTTGAGGGTAAAGCCGGATACGGGCGTCAGCTTGATGCGCAACGGGCGCCCATCCTCGCTCAGCGATACGGCGGCGACAAACGGCACCTTGTTCTCCGAGCCACGACCGACCTTGCCGCCAGTGCGCTCACCGCCGAGGTAGGCGTCATCGACTTGCACTGTTCCTTCAAGCACATAGCGCTCTTCGCGTTCGGCCATCACCTGCATGAGTTTGTGGTGCATCAACCAGGCGGTCGGGTAACTGACGCCCAATTGTCGCTTCAAGCCCAAAGCCGACAGTCCGGTCTTGGCTTGGCTGATCCGGTAGATCGCCAGGAACCAGATCGTCAGCGGCAGCTTGGTGCCCTGAAATACCGTTCCGGCAATCAGCGAGGCTTGATGCCGACAGGCGTTACACTGAAAGACGTTGCGGGCGCCATCCCGCAGAACATAATACGCCGCTTCACCGCAGCGCGGACAGGCAAAGCCGTTCGGCCAGCGAATGGCTTCCTGTGCCTGCTCGCATTGTGCCTCGGTACCAAAGTCCTTCAAAAATTCCGGCATCGACAGTCCCGCTTGAAATGGAATCCGGTTCATCGCCATTTCGTGTCCCTCCCGTTGTTCGGTGGAGGTCACTTTACGGCCAGCCAGGCTCACCAGATGAGCCTGGCTGACGTTCGTTGCTAATCAGGTAAACTAAAGAACTGAACATCCCGCTGGAATTGTCAAGCGTGGGGAGGCTTAGCGCATCTCGTAGTTGTGGCCGTGTTTGAGCATGCTCCAGAGGACGCGGACGAGGTGACGGCCCAAGGCGCGCACCGCCTGGTTGTGGGTCTTGCCCTGTGCGCGTTTCTTGTCGTAGTGGGCTCGCGATCGAGGAACCTGGCCGATAGGGCGGGCGACGCCGGTCATCATAGCGGAGCGTGCGCGGGTATTGACCTGGCGCGGGCGCCTGCTGCCCGGATGCAGGCCGGTGCTGTGGGCGAGGCTCGCCATGCCCAGGTACAGCGCGAGGCTCGCTTCGGTGCTGAAACGATCGAGGGTTCCGATCTCACCAGCGAGCTCTGCGCTGCACACGGCGCCGAAGCCCGGCACGGTGTCGATGCGCCGGGCCAGCTCGCAGTCGCAGGCGATTTCGGTCATGGCGGTTTCCAGTGCATCGATCTCGCGCTTCAGGGCGAGGATGCGACGTGCATCGGCGACGATCATGGGGCCGGCCCACTGCGCCTCATCGGAGAATAGCGCGCAGGCCTGCCAGGCCTGAATGAGCGCAGCGTACTTGCGCCCGATCGCGGCAATGCCGAGCAGGCTGCGCAGGCGCAGCCCGGCGAGCTTGCGGATGTCGTCCCGGCACGCGAGCAGATTCAGGAACCACAGGTTGTCGGCTTCCCCCGTGATGGCGAGCAGGCCGGGGCACACCGCCTGAAGGTCGCACTGCATGCGGTTGAGCACGCGGGCCTTCTCTTCGACCAACTGGCGCCGGCGCCGGGTGAGCCGCGTGACAACCCCCATGACGTGCCTCCTCATGCAAACAAGACCCCATCCTCCGCACGTCTCGTCTACACCCACAGCCACGAAAACGGCACCATCCCGGCAGGCGTAACGGATGATGCAGATGACGGGGGCGGCATTTCAGAGCCAAGTAGCCGGCAAAAAAACCGCTACGGACCCCACGAGCCACACCCCCGTCAGCTCCCCATGCCATCCTCCCAACTGCCCACCGTCATCTACACAATTCAGAAGATAGACCCCGTCCGTTCCTATTGCGCGACCCAGCCGCCGTCCATGTTCCAGGCCGCGCCACGCACCTGGTTGGCCGCATCGCTGCACAGGAATACCGCCAGCGCGGCCAACTGCTCTACGGTCACGAATTCGCCGCTCGGCTGCTTCTCCGTGACGATCGCCTGTTTGGCCGCGTCGTTCGAAACCCCATCCCTTTGTGCGCGGGCATCGATCTGCTTCTGCACCAGCGGCGTCATCGTCCATCCCGGGCAGATCGCATTGCAGGTGACACCGGTCCGCGCAGTCTCCAGCGCGGTGACCTTGGTGAAGCCGACCAGGCCGTGCTTCGCCGCGATGTAGGCCCCCTTCTGCACGGATGCGACCAGGCCGTGGGTCGAGGCGATGTTGATGATGCGGCCCCAGTTCCGCTTTTTCATCATCGGCAGTGCAAGGCGGGTCGTATGGAACGCCGCGCACAGATTGATCGCGATGATGGCGTCCCACTTGTCGACCGGAAAATCCTCGATGTTCGCGACGTGCTGGATGCCGGCGTTGTTGACGAGTACATCGACGGCGCCGAACCGGTCCGCCGCGAATCGCATCATGGCCTCGATCTCGGCGGGTTTCGACAGGTCGGCGCCGTGATACGCCGCCTGCACGCCGCACCGGTCGGACACTTCCGCCTGAAGCAGGGCGATCGCCGCGGCATCGCCGAAGCCGTTGAACACGACGTTCGCGCCCTGTTCCGCAAGCGCTTTCGCGATGCCGAGGCCGATGCCGGACGTGGAACCCGTCACGAGTGCGGTCTTGTCTCCGAGCATGGTGTTTTGCATGGTGTCCTGTCCGATGGGTTCAGCGCGCGAACGAGCCCGGCAGCCGCATGTCACCAAGGGCAGGGCAGGGTGCGCAGCAGAACCGCACTATACTGCGCGCGGACGACAACGAGGATCGCGCATGCCACGCGGCAACTGGTACGAGCGCAATGTGCTTCCCTGGCTGATCGACTTCGCCTGCGGGATGAAGCCGATCGGCCGGCAGCGGATGAAGGTGATCCCGCAGGCGCAGGGGCGCGTGCTGGAGATCGGCATCGGCACCGGGCTGAATCTACCCTTCTACGATGCCGGCCGCGTGCGCGGCATCGTCGGCGTGGAGCCACAGCTTCGCATGCACCGCCTGGCGCTCGCGCGCAGCCGAGCCGCGAGGCTGCCGGTGGAGCTGATCGGGCTTTCCGCCGAGAAGCTGCCGCTGGCCGACGCGGTCTTCGACACCGTGGTCAGCACCTACACGCTGTGCACCATCCCGGATCCGGTGGCGGCGCTGCGCGAAGTGCGCCGCGTGCTCATGCCCGGCGGCAGGCTGCTGTTTTCCGAACATGGGCGCGCGCCGGACGCGAACGTGCTGAAGTGGCAGTCACGACTGCAGCCGTACTGGTGCAGGGTGTCCGGCGGCTGCATGCTCGACCGCGACATTCCGGCAATCCTGAAGGAAGCCGGCTTCGACCCGCAGGTGCAGTCCATGTACCTCCCCGGCCCGAGGATCGTGTCCTACCACTACTGGGGGGAGGCGGTGGCGGCTTGACTCGGGGGTAGGTGTATGGGGTCAGACACGATTATTATCTTTGCTCGTCCCCTTCGACGTTGCCTGGCGTTGATTCATGGTTTCGTTCTGTTCGGTGAAACGCTCGCTTCTCGGTGTTCCGCCTTTGTGGTTCGATGCGCGGACAGCCTTGTCATTCCAGCCTGATCTTGGTGCCCTGCGCAGTTTCCGGTGGGCACGAAATCGTGTCTGACCCCATTAGCGGAGAAGTCGGCGCTGCGCGAGAGGGCCGCGAGCAGATCGAGCACGCGGCTGCTGTCGGGCTGCCTCATCTCGGCGCGATAGCGCCTGAAGAAACTGCGCACTGCGCGCTCATCCGCGGCCGCCCTCGCGGCCTTGAGCAAGGCTTCGCTCGGAGCGAGATTGGGCAGCCACACGTCATAGAGATCGCGCGAGGCGAATTCGCTTTTCGGTACGCCGCGAGGCGGGCGGCGCACCGTGCCGATGCGCAGACCTTCGCCCGCCGTCCTTTCGGCTCCGAGTCGTACGATGCGTACCGCCATGGAAACCTCCCTCTCGCTAGCGCCCGAAAATCCCCCTGACCGCCTTGCCGATGCCTGCGGCCGCGCCGCCGGCCGCCTCGACACCCTTCCTTCCAATTCCGCCGGCGGCCTTGGCCAGTCCCTCCACGCTGACGCCCAGCACATCGCCGAGCGAGGATGCGACTCTGGTGAACAAGCCTTCGTTCAGTTTGAAGTTCGGGTCGTCCAGCTTTCCGTCGAGGACGAACCTGACGGTGATCCTGTCGTGGCTGTCCTTCATGAGACCGACCACCGCAGCGCGCGGCATGCCCATGAAGGTGCCGCCCGATTCGAGTTCCAGGCCGTTGAGCGTCAGCGAACCCGGCGCGTGAAGGTGATTGGCCTTGACGGTGGATTGCAGGTCGAGGTCGAGCGTGCCCTTCCGGACGCCGGTTTCGGACGCCTTGAGCAGATAGGGCTGCAGGGCGACGAGATCGACGCCGCGCAGGGTGTTGCGGAGTTCGGAATCCCTGCTGGCGAACGCCATCCAGCCGTCGATCCGAATCTTGCCGTCGCTCCGGACGCCCTTCAGCACACCGTCGAGATGCAGCTTCGACCGGGCCCCGGGATCGGGCAGATGGAGGTCGGTGACTCTCGCCTGGAGCTGCTCCAGGCGGATCCTGTGCGGGGGTTTCCTCACGGTGGCATCGAAGAATTCGAGGACGCCGTCTTTCAGCTCGATGGCGCCGATGCCCACCTCGGCTCCCTTCCCCGTGCCGTCATCCTTCTTATCGAGCAGACTGGGCACGATGTGCAGTTTGCCCTCCTTGCTGCGCAGCGCCGAGACGTACGCGCCCTCGACGAAGATGCTGGAGATGTTCACCCTGGCGGAGAGCAGGCCGCGCAGGTCGGGCGCGATGCGGATGCGCTCGGCGCGCAGCGTGTCCGGCGCCGGCCACCCCGGGGGCGCCTTGATGCGCAGCCCGAGCACCTCGACCGCCGTCAGCCCGAGGCGAATTTCGCCGATCTCGCTCTCCGGCCCGAGCGCCTGTTCGACCTTGCCCTTGAGCGCCCTGGCGCCGAAGTACAGCGCGCCGGTGAATAGCACGACGAGACCGACCAGGATTGCGAGGGCGATGACTGTCCAGCGTTGCGGGTTTCGTGCGGCCATGATCGATGCTATTCGCTGATCCGGTACGAGTGCGGGAAGAGCATCTTCGCCCACTGATGGCAGTGTAGCGCGACGAGCGCTGCGCCGGCGCCCGCGTACCGCAAGGCCTCCTCAGGCGTGGCCGAGCCAGGCCAGATCCTCCGCCAGCAGGCGCTCGGTTCGCCGGCGTTCGGCGTCGGTATTCCATCCAGCGCCCGACGTAATGCGGACTGCAGGTGCGTTTCCTGTGCCACAGCTCGACCGCCTTCCGGGCACGCGCGATCCTGCCGCGCGCCGCTCCAGTCGCCCTGCGCCACGAGCAGCGCCATCGCGGCGAGCCACAGGGCGAGACCGGCCCCGCTGTGGGCAGCGAGCCTGCTCCAGGAGAAGCGCACCCAGGACGGGGCGGCGTGTCGTCGTCAATGAGGGCCGGACCGAAACTCCCGCCGGCCGCGCCGTGGCCGCCACCATCGCCCGCAGCACGCCGTTCTTCAGCGCGCGCGAGCCGATGCGGTAAGCCGCGAAGACGACGATGGCGGTGACCGCCAGCTTGACGCCGTAGAGGATGCCGGCCACCGCCGGCACGCTCCCGAAGGCCAGGTAGACCCGGGTCACCGCGATGAGTATGAACACCGAGGGAGCCACGAACAGCGTGCCGGCGGTGATGCCGCACCCAGGTGCGATGCATCATCCAGCCGATGTAGACCGCGAGCTGGGTCGCCTCGGGGCCGGGCAGCAGCATGCAGTAGTTGAGCGCGTGCAGGAAGCGCCGCTCGGAGATCCAGCGGCGGCGCTCCACCAGCTCCTGGTGCATCATCGAAATCTGTCCGGCCGGACCGCCGAAGCTGATGAAGCCGAGCTTCAGCCAGTAGCGGAAGGCTTCGCCGAAGGAAACGGGGGCAGGGGGGTGTTGGCGGTGTCCACGGTCATGTCTCGCAGAAATACGATCAACGGAACTTGGACGGGACACCGTCTGATGGGGAGTCCGTGTTTTCCCCGGTGCTGAATTCCAGCAAATCATGAACGACCGCAGACTGATTTACACCGCCGCCTTTCTGCGCGCGCTCGCCACCGGCATGGCCGGCGTGCTGCTGGGAGTGACTTTGGCGCAGATCGGCTTTTCGGCCGCAGCCATCGGCGTCGTGCTCTCGGCGGGCCTCGCCGGCGCGACGCTGGCGCTGGTGATCGTCACCTGGGCGGGCGACCGCCTCGGGCGGCGGCGCTGCCTGTTCTGGCTGTCGCTGCTGGGCACCGTTGGCGGTCTCGGCGCGGCCTGGGTATCCGGACCACTGGCGATGGCCGCGGCGGCTTTCGTCGGCACGCTGAACGGCATGGGCCGCGACCGCGGCGCGGCGCTGGTGCTGGAGCAGGCCATCCTGCCGGCGACCACCGACGCTGCCGGCCGCACCGGTGCCTTCGCGCGCTACAACGTGCTCACCGACATCGGCCATGCGCTCGGCGCGCTGCTGGCGGCGGCGCCGACATTGCTGGTCGCGGCGGGAGTCGCCGAGACCGATGCCTATCGCGCCATGTTCCTGCTCTACGCGCTGTTGCTCGCCGCTGGCGCGCCGCTGGCGCTCGCGCTTTCGTCCGCGGCGGAGACCGGCGCCGCCGGCCCGCGCAGGCCGGTGTCGCCGGAGAGCAAAAAGATAATTTGGAAGATATCGGGCCTGTTTGCCATCGATTCCATCGCCGGCGGCTTCCTCGGCTCGGCGCTGCTGTCCTATTTCTTCTTCGAGCGCTTCGCCGTCTCGGCGGCGCTGATCGGCGGCCTGTTCTTCGCCGCGCGCGTGCTCAACGCCCTCTCGCACCTCGGCGCCGCCTGGCTGGCGGAACGCATTGGCCTGGTCAACACCATGGTGTTCACCCACATCCCGTCGAGCGTGCTGCTCGCCGCGGTGGGCTTCGCGCCGAACTTCTGGGTGGCGGCCATCCTCTTCCTGCTGCGCGAGGGCCTGGTGGAGATGGACGTACCGACGCGGCAGTCCTACGTGATGGCGGTGGTCGGGCCGGCGGAACGCACCTACGCCTCGGGCGTGACGCACCTGGTACGCGTGGGCGGCTGGGCGGTGGCGCCTTCCTTCGCCGGCTGGCTGATGCAGGCCGCCTCGCTCGGCGCGCCGCTGTTCATCGGCGCCGGCATGAAGATCGCCTACGACCTGCTGCTGTGGCGCGCCTTCCGCAAGCTCAAGCCGCCGGAGGAGCGGGGATAGATCGAGGGGGGAAGATCGTATATGCCAATCGTATAGTTCATCGAGGAGCCGCCCATGCAAACCGCCAAACTGTTCATCAACGGCCGCAGCCAGGCCGTCAGGCTGACCAAGGATTTCCGCATCGAGGGCGACGAGGTGTTCATCGAGCGCGTCGGCGACGCGGTGGTGATGTTGCCGCGCAAGGAAGGCTGGAGCACGCTGGAACGGGCGCTCGCCGCTTTCGAGCCGGGTTTCGTCATGCCGGACCCACACGAGCGCCGGATTGACCTATGGATGGAGCCCCATGGCATGCGGTACGCGACTCGCCGGTTGCCGAAACGGCCCGGTTACACTTCCGGAGTCGCCGTCGAAAGTCCTTCACCTCTAAGTGAGTTGCCGGTGCGAACTTCGCGCGCCCGGCACCGCGACTCGTCCGGGGCGAAACCATCGCCGAATTCAAGGAGGCGGACATGCGTCCAGCACGAACCATTCGGGGTAGATGCGCCATCGTTTCCGTAGCATTGCTTGTGATGGCTGGGTGCGCGCAGGCCGAGAGCGTGCGCACCCGGACCGTCGCGACGGGTCTGCAATACCCCTGGAGCGTGGCTTTCCTGCCCGGCGGGCGTTTCCTGGTGACGGAGCGTCCCGGCCGGCTGAGGGTGGTCGCGCCGGACGGCAGGCTCTCGCCGCCCGTGGCCGGACTGCCGGAGATCGCCGCGGGCGGGCAGGGCGGGTTGCTCGATGTGATCCTGGACGGCGACTTCGCCCGCAACCGCCGTCTGTATTTCTGCTTCACGGAGCCCGCGCCCGCGGGCAACGGCACTGCGCTGGCCCGCGCCACCCTGAGCGCGGACGAGACCCGGCTGGAGGATGTCGAAGTCATTTTCAGCCAGCGGCCGAAAGTGGCAGGTTCTTCGCACTTCGGCTGCCGCATCGTCGAGAGCCGTGCGCCGGGTGCGAACGGCCGGCCAGACGGCAGGCTGTTCCTGACGCTGGGCGAGCGCTTTTCGCGCAGGGAGGACGCGCAAAGGCTCGACAACCACCTCGGCAAGATCGTGCGGATCAACAAGGACGGGTCGGTGCCCGCGGACAACCCCTTCGCCGGCAAGGCCGGGGCGGCCACGGAAATCTGGAGCTCTGGTCACCGCAACGTCCAGGGCGCGACGCTCGCGCCCGACGGCACGCTCTGGACACACGAACACGGCCCGCAGGGAGGCGACGAGATCAACCTCCCCAGACCGGGGGCCAACTACGGCTGGCCGGTGATCACCTACGGGGAAGAATACGGCGGCGGGAAGATCGGCGAGGGTCTGACCCGCAAGGCCGGCATGGAGCAGCCGCTGCACTACTGGGTGCCCTCGATCGCGCCCTCGGGCATGGCTTTCCTCGGGAGCGATCGCTACGACCGGGCGGGCCGGACCTGGCGCGGCAACCTGTTCGTGGGCTCGCTCAAGTTCCGATACCTCGCCCGTATCGAGCTGTCCGAGCCTTTCGGGGGGCGCATGGGTGGCAGTGTGGTTCGCGAGAGCAGACTCCTCACCGGGCTGGGCGAGCGCATCCGCGACGTGCGCCAGGGCCCCGACGGCCTGCTCTACGTGCTGACCGACAGTCCCGACGGCAAGCTGATCTGCCTGCTGCCGGAAGACTGAGGCCGCCAGGGCGCACGACGGCGAAACTCACGGCTGGGGGCGATCGCACTGCCTTGATGTCGCGGCCGGCAGGTATCATGCGTGCATGCGGCCGATCGATTCACTGCAAAGCCGGCTGACGCACACGGGCGGCGCCGCGCAGCCCTGGCTCGCCGAGTGGTGGCGCCTGGTGGATCTGGGCGCGGTGATCCTGGTGCTGGCGCTCTCGCCTTCGAGCTACGGCCGCGAAAGGCGCGCGGCCCTGTCGCGCCACATCTACCTCGACACCGCACCCATCCTGCTCGGGTTTTCGGTGCTGTGCGCGCTGGTGACCGTGGTGCTCACGCGCATCGTGCTGGTCACCGCGCAGAGTTACGGCCTGTCGCAATATGCGCTCCAGGTGGTGATCCGGGTGCTGGTGCTGGAGCTCATCCCGCTGACCGCCGCGCTGTTCGTGGCCCTGCGCTGCACGATCCCCGACGGGGCGGAGCTCGCGGCGATGCAGGCGAGCGGCGAACTCGACGAAATGCGACGGCACGGCCTCGATCCGGTGCGCTTCGAGGTGCTGCCGCGGGCGGTCGCGGGCATGTTCGCCGCCATCACGCTGGCGGCACTGAGCAGCCTGGTGGTGCTGGTGGTGGCGTATCTCGTCGGCTACGGTTTCACGGCGTCCGGCCTGGCGGTCTATACGCGCGTTTTCGGACAGGTGTTTACTCCCGCGGTCACGCTGATCTTCGTCCTCAAGGCCCTGTTCTTCGCTCTGGCCGTATCGCTGATCCCCATGGCCTCGGCCTTGTACGGGATGCGGGGCGGGGGCGTGCGAACCAGCGCCGAGATGCGCGGACTGGTGCGGATGTTCGCCGTGATGCTGCTGATCGAAGTGGCCTCGCTCGTCGGCAACTACTATTGACGCCGGCATCGATCGCCGGAAAACTGCGCTCAATGAATCCGACCCGAGGTCCAGAACCGCCCGCGCCCTCCGCGCCCGATGCGCCGAATCTGAAGTTCAGGGCCAGGCTGCTGCTGATCTTCATGCTGCTGCTGGTGTGCGGCTCCGCGCTGTATGTGCTGTATGCCCGCGGCGTATTCGAATCCACGCAGAAACTGGTGCTCCTCGCCGACGATTCCGAAGGGGTGGTGGTCGGCATGGACCTGACGTTCGCGGGCTTTCCGATCGGCCGGGTGCGACGCATCGAACTGGCGGAAGACGGCAAGGCCCGCATCCTGATCGACGTCGCGGCCGGGGACGCGCGCTGGCTGCGCGCGAGCAGCATCTTCACGCTCTCGCGCGGCATCGTGGGCGGCGCCAATCTCCGGGCGTATTCGGGCGTGCTGGAGGACCCCCCCTTGCCGGACGGCGCCGTGCGCACGGTGCTGCAGGGCGACCCGGGCGCCGAGATTCACAAGGCCGCCTCTTCCGCTCGGGAGCTGATCGAGAACCTGAACGCCCTCACCGGCAGCGACGGAGCGCTGGGCATGACCCTGGCCAACCTGCGCAGCGTGACCGCGAGGCTGAACGAGATGATGAAGGTGCGGGGTGGGGCGCTCGCGGTGCTGCTGGGCAGCGAGGCGGAAGCGAAGAAACTCACCGTCACGCTCGATCGCACCAACGCGCTGCTGGCACGGCTCGACGGCATCGCCGGCAGGGCCGACATCCAGGTGTTCGGCGAGGCAGGCGTGATGCCCGAAACACGCGCCGCCGTGGTTCGGCTCGGTGCGCTGCTCGACGATGCGCGCGGCACTCTGAAGAAAGTCGATGCCGTGCTGGTCGATGCGCATGCCATCGGCGGGAACGTCAAGGACGCCACGGCCGACCTGGGCGTCCTGCGCGGCGAAGTGGATGCCAGCCTGCGCAAGATCGACGGCCTGATCAACGAGATCAACCGCAAGTGGCCGTTCGCCCGCGATACGGAGATCCGGTTGCCATGAGCGCACGCGCGCCGAAGCTTTCGGCTGCGTTGATCGGCGCCGCGCTGGTCGCCTCCTGTGCCGGCGGACCCAAGCCGCTCGACTGGCAACTCGAAGCCAAAGGTGCCATGGAGCGTGCGGTGGCCGCCTGGCTGGAGGGCAACGGCCGCGTCGAGCGGGCCGAGATGGCGATCGTGCGCAGCCGGCTCGCGCGCACCGGCCGCACCGACCTGCTCGCCGGTGCCGAGCTGCTCGCCTGTGCAGCGCGCACGGCCAGCCTGGTGTTCGAACCCTGCGCG
>Ga0100379_10001279_pt1 | contig 25689 bp, 20 predicted proteins | sample CryGeymeta201503_FD_80418 | JGI IMG/M metagenome (GOLD analysis project Ga0100379, IMG submission 80418) | Groundwater microbial communities from Crystal Geyser aquifers in Utah, USA - Crystal Geyser metaG 2015-03 | ecosystem: Environmental > Aquatic > Deep subsurface > Groundwater | place...
CACCAGGGCCGCTTCGTCGACCACGGGACCGCGGGCGGTGTTGATCAGGATGGCGTCCGGGCGCATGCGCGAGAGCTCGTCTTCTCCGATCAGATGGTGCGTCTGGGGCGTGAGCGGGCAATGCAGGCTGACCACGTCGGCGCGCTCGAGCAGCTCGCTCAGCTCGACCCGTTTCGCGCCATGTGCGCCCGAGACCTCGGAGCGCGAAGTGTAGACGACGTCCATGCCGAAGCCTCGCGCTCGACGCGCCATCGCTTGGCCGATGCGGCCGAAGCCCACGACGCCGAGAACGCCACCGGAGAGCTCCTTGCCCAGGAGAAATGCTGGCGCCCAGCCCTCGAAGCGCCCCTCGTGCAGCAGGCGCTCCCCTTCGCGCATGCGGCGGGCCACACCCAGGAGCAGCGCGAAGGCCAGGTCCGCCGTCGCGTCGGTGAGCACGTCGGGCGTCGTAGTCACCCATACGCCGCGCTCGTGGGCGCAGACGAGATCGACGTTGTCGAAGCCCACAGCGTAGTTGGCGACGACGCGCAGATGGTCGCAGCTCTCGAGCAGCGCACGGTCGACGCGGTCGCTGAGCAGCGTGATCAGAGCGTCGGCCTCGGGCGCGGCCGTTCGGATGGCGTCGGCGCGATCGGCCTTGGGAACGTCCAGAACGACCAGCTCCGCCGCGTCACCGACGAGGGCTTCGACGTTCGCGGGCAGGGGATGGGTCAGAAGCAGGCGAGGCGGCATGGGTGCTCACGAGGATAGCCGTCCGCGGACGACGAGCGGGGCAATTCGCGCTGGTCGTGGGTGGTTCGAGACGGCACCATCCGAGTGGATCGGCGAACGCTCTAAGAGGTGGAGTACGAGGATTCGAAGGTCTCATTGGGCGGCGCTCGCGCTGAGCGCGACGCTCGTGTCCGGCTGCGCTGGGGGTTACGCCAACCAGGGCCGGCTCGAGAGAGCCAACCGCTCTCCGCACCCATGCTACGACCGCTGCCAAGAGGCTGGGATGCGCATGACGGGGTACGTCTTCATGGACGGAACGGCGACCGCGTGCGTGTGCGCCATGCCTGCCGAGGCGGGTGCGACCGCCAGCGCCGACAATCAACAGGTCAACTTGGCAGGCGCCACGGCGGCTGCGGAGCTGTTGAGGCCGCAGCAGCAGGCCGGGCAAGCAGCGCAACAGCAGCAGCAGCAGGCGCACTACTAGTCCCCCCTGGTGGGACGACACCGTCTCGTCGCCATCCGGCTCGGAGGTCCTTCGTCCTCGGTTCTTGAACGGGCTGCGGGCCGCCAGAGTTCGGCTCTGCCTTTTAGTTGCGCGACACAACGACTGTGCTACTCAACCATCGTCTCGCCTACTGGAAGAGGAGCGGAACGATGTCCCCACGTGTTGGTGATCATGAGAAAGAGCTGCGTGAGAGCGTGCGGGAACGCTACGCCGCCGTGGCACGCGAGAGCCGAAGCTGCTGCGGAGGGCCCGCCCACGATCCGCGGAAGACCTCCCAGAGCATCGGCTACGACGGCGAGGCGCTCGACTCCGTGCCCGCGGAAGCGAACCTCGGCCTCGGCTGTGGCAACCCGACGGCGCTCGCGGCGTTGAAGCGCGGGGAGGTCGTGCTCGACCTCGGATCCGGCGGCGGCCTCGACGCCCTGCTCGCGTCCTCGGAGGTCGGCGAGGAGGGCCGCGTGATCGGCGTGGACATGACACGCGAGATGCTCGGTCGCGCGCGGCGCAACGCCGTGAAGATGGGCGTGGAGGAGTACGTGGAGTTCCGCGAGGGCATCATCGAGGCGCTACCCGTGGCCTCCGCCAGCGTCGACGTGGTGATCAGCAACTGCGTCATCAACCTAAGCCCGGACAAGGCCGCCGTCTTCCGTGAGGCGTTTCGCGTGTTGAAGCCCGGCGGTCGTTTGGCCGTGTCGGACATCCTCTTGAGTGAGCCCTTGCCCACCGACATCAGCGAGCTCGCCGCGGTCTACGCCGCCTGCGTCGGTGGCGCCCTCGTCGCCGACGATTACCTGGGCAAGCTCGGCGCCGCGGGCTTCGAGAAGCTCGAGTTCACGCGCTCCTCCGCGGCCGCCTTGCTCGCGGCTGCCACCACCGATCCCATCGCCGTGCCCGCGGTCGAAGCCATCGGGGCCGACAGGCTCGAGTCCGTCGCCAACACCCTCTTCAGCTACCAGATCACGGCATGGAAGCCCGCTTCGGCGACGAACTAGTCGGCCTGAGCCGGCTCTTCGGCGTGTTCGAGCGCGACGCGATCTGCTGTGGCAGCGTGAGCGTTTCTCAATGCGTCGTGCTGCAGACTCTGCTCGCGGAGCCCGCCGATGTCTCGAACCTGGCGCGCGCCCTCGGCGTCACCAACAGTGCCATGACGCGCTTGCTCGATGGCCTGGAACAACGCGAGCTCGTCGCGCGCGAGCGCACCAGCGACGACCGGCGGCGCGTGCACCTGACGCTCACGGAGTCCGGGCGCATGGAAGCCGAGCGCTTGCGCGACCTGACGCGGCAGGCGGTGAAGAACATGCTCGCGCAGATCCCCGAGGCAAAACACGCACAGGTCCTCGAGTCGATCGAGCTCGTCCGCGGCGCACTCGACAAGACGCGCATCACCTTCGGTGGCTGCGGCTGAGGCGCACTGGCCTGGGGATGTTTCCGGCGCTGGCCCCGCCGGCGGCCCTCGGCCCCTTTCGTTACTGACATTGCCCCGGGATCACGCGCCACTAGACTGCGCGCATGACCGACGCTGCCCACTACCGGCGTGAGTTGTCCCGTGTCGTCAGCGGTCGTGTTTGGATCGTCGCGGTCGACGTGCTCTTCAGCGCGGTGCACACGGCGACGCTGCTGCTCGAGCTCGGCGCCACACGAGTGCTGGCCATCGGCGGCTCGCGCGGCGTGGGCGAGCTGAACGACGATCCGCGCATCGAGCGCGTCGACCTCGGACTTCACGCCAAGGACATGATGGACGGCATCCGCGTCAGCGAAGCGGCCCTCGAGGATTTGCCGCCGGAGGTCCAGGCCAAGGTCGAGGCCTTCGATCCGAAGCGAGAGGCCAAGGTGATTCGCGCGCTCTTCTCGTCCGGCGAGCCGGTCGGTGGGCGAGCCGTGTTCGGCGGACGGCGCGCGTCGTGGGTGGCGCTCGAAGACAAGACCATCATCGACTCGTTCTGGGACGCCGCAGGCGTGACGCGATCTCCCCGCCAGGTGGTGCCTCTGGCAGGCGAAGCGCTGATGCGCGCCCACGCCCAGCTCGACGCGGGGCGCGGCACGGTCTGGGTCGCGGACAACCGCGACGGTTGGCACGGCGGCGCGCACTTTCTCCGCTGGGTGAGGAGCGAAGAGGACGCCCGCGAGGCGCGAGACTTCCTCGGCCAGTGCGCGGACAGCGTGCGCATCATGCCCTTCCTCGACGGCCTCTCCTGCTCCATCCATGGCATCGTCTTCGAGGACTCGGTGATCGCCTTCCGGCCCTGCGAGATGTTGGTCTTTCGCGTGCCCGGCCAATCGCACCTCGCCTACGCAGCGGCGGCGACCTTCTGGCTGCCCGAACCCGAGCAGACCGAAGCCATGCGCGAGGTGGCCTTCCGCGTCGGCAAGCACCTGCGCGAGACGGTGGACTATCGCGGTGCCTTCACCGTGGACGGCATCATGACCGACGAGGGCTTCCGACCGACCGAGCTCAACCCGCGCTACGGCGCGGCCCTCGCGCGTCTCGCGGCTGGCGAACCCGAGCTGCCGCTCTACTTGCTGCACCTCGCCATGGTCGAAGGCTGTGACCTCGACTACCGCCCGGACGAGCTCGAGACCTTGGTGCTCGAAGCCTCGATGCGCCTGCCCACGGGCCGCGGCGGGAGGGTTCTGCCCAAGCGAGTCGACGAGCAACGCGCGGCCGGCCTCGTGCGCGACGAGCGCAGCGGCCTTCGATTCCGCGAGGAAGGCGAAGTCGCCGCCATCGACGTGCGCCTCGGACCTGCCACTGCGGGTAGCTACCTCATCCTCGAGGTCAACGCCGAGACCGTGCCCTTCGGACCACCGATTGGACCCTTGATGGTCGAGGCCTTCAGGCTCCTCGACGCGGCGTGGGACCTGGGCATCGGCCCGCTCGAAGCCGCGGGTTGAACGCGCGGCCGACCTGAGTTGCTTCCGCGCAGCGCCACGCCCATGCTCCGGGCATGTTGATTCGTGAACGCATCTTGGAAGACATCAAGACCGCCATGCGCGCCAAGGACGAGCTCAGCCGCGACACGTTGCGGATGATGCGCAGCGACTTCGGCAAGGAGGAGCTCGCGCTGGGCAAGGACCTGGACGAAGACGACGTGATGCGCGTGCTCTCGCGCGGCGTGAAGACACGCACGGACAGCGCCACGCAGTACGAGGAGGGCGGACGACCCGAGCTCGCGGAGAAGGAGCGCCGCGAGATCGAGATCATCGAGCGCTACCTGCCCAAGGGGTTGAGCGAGGACGAGGCCAAGGCCGCCGTCGCCGAGGTCATCTCCGAGCTCGGTGCGTCGAGCAAGAAGGACATGGGCGCGGTGATGAAGACCCTGCGCGAGCGTCACGGCGCACGCCTCGACGGCAAGCTCGCCTCGCGTCTCGTGGCGAGCGCGCTGAGCTAGCCACCCCTGCGATGGCTGGCGGCGAAGAAGCGTTGGTGGCGACTCCAACCTCGGCCGAGGAGCAGCCTTCTCGGCGCCTTCCACCAGCGCTCGTCGTCGCCTTCGGCCTGCTGCTCGCGACGGGTCTCTTCTTTCGCTTCGCGGATCTAGGACACGATCTCGTCTGGCACGACGAGGTCTACACGCAGATCTTCGCCTCGGGTTACGGCAGCGCCGACTGGCAAGCGCGCTTCTTCCAAGGCGAGGTCTTCCGCGCCGGCGACGTGCAGCACTTCCTCGAGCTCGCGCCAGGACGCAGCGGCTGGGACACGCTGGGCGCGTTGGCGCGCGACGAGCCGCAACATCCACCGCTCTACTACGCGTTGACGCGCGGCTGGCGAGGCCTGTTCGGAGAGAGCACCTCCGCCCTGCGGGCGCTCTCGGCCTGCGCGAGCGTGGTCGGACTGGCGCTCTTCTACTGGCTCGCGCTGGAGCTCTTCCGGCACAGGCGCGTGGCGATCCTGGCCACGAGCCTGATGGCGTGCTCGCCCTTCTTCGTGCTCTACGCGCGCGAGGCTCGTGAGTACGCGCTCTTCACGGCGTGGATCATCGGTGCCTCGGCGGCGCTCTTGCGCGCGCTGCGGCTCTCGCGTGGCGATGCCCCGAAGGCGCGCCGCGGTCGAGCGTGGGCGCTCTACGCGCTGCTGTTGACCTTGAGCTTCTACACCTCGCTCTCCATGGCGGGCGTCGCGTTGGCGCACGCCATCGTCGTTGCCGTGGAGACGCGTCGTTCGGGCAAGCGCGTTCTCTGGCTCGGAGCCTCTGCCTTCGCGGCGAGCGGCGTTCTCTGCGCACCCTGGGCCTGGGCGCTGGGACAGCACTGGCAATCCTTCCGCGCGTCCATGGCCTGGTCCTCGGACATCCACATCCCGCGGACACAGCTCTTGTCGCATTTTGGACTCAGCCTCAGCCTGCCCTTCTTCGACTTCTGGGCCGAGCCGGACTCGGGCGGCGCGCTCGTCGCGATCGCTCTGTGCGCGCTCGGCCTCGCCGCCGCCATCGTCGCTTGTTGGCACAGGGCGGATGGTCCAGCGCGAGCGATGTTGGCTTCGCTCCTGCTCGTGCCCATCTCGATGTTCCTCCTGCCCGATCTGGTCTTCGGCGGGATCCGCTCGCTCTCGACGCGCTACCTCAGCTCGGGACTGATCGCCCTCGAGCTATGCGTCGCCTGCGCGCTCGCCATGCCTGACCGAGCACAGAGGATGCGTTGGGCACTGGCCGCACTCGTGCTCGCCCTGGGCTTCGCCAGCGTCGGCCTCGATCACGGGCGCGACGCGACCTGGAACAAGGGCATCAGCCGCGCCCTGCCGCAGGTCGCCACGGCGCTCGAGGGTCATGGCGACGCGCTCGTGATCGCCAGCCGCGAACAACACCACCCCGGCAACCTCCTGGCGCTGGCGAGCGAGCTCGATCCCAACACGCGTGTGCTCTTCGCGCCCTACGAGGGCGAGTTCGTCATCCCGGCTTCGCCGCGTCCGATCTACCTCTTCACGCTCAACCCACTGCTGCGCGAATTCGTGGAGCGCAGCACCGGCCTGCAGGCGCGCCCGCTGGTGCAGGACCTCTACGCCGATCTGTGGGTGCTGGAGCCAGCCGCTCGTCACTGAATCCAATGCGCGTCGCGGCGCCAGCCGGTGGCGTCGTCGTCCGCGAGCAGGCCGCGGAAGAAGTTCTCGACGCGCATCAGGGGCGCGGGGTGCCACGACCACAGGTTCACCTCGCGCACCTCGGCCTGCGTGGGCAGGGCCGCGGCGTCGAGCGGACCGGCGAGCTCTTCGCTGCAGGTGGGCCAGACGTTGACGTGGAAGCGCATGGGCAGATGCGGGATGGGCGTGGGCAGACCGGCGTCGCGGTGATGCACGAGTCGGCCGTCGACGAAGAAGCGGATGCCCGTGGGATCCCACTCGATGGTGTAGCGGTGGAAGTCGTCCGCCGCGTCGAAGCCGAGATCCACGCGCACGGGCGTGCCGCGGAAGCCGTAGTTGTACAGATCGCCGGGGCGACCCGGGTTGTAATAGACGTTGAAGAGCAGCTTCGTGGTGTCGCGTCCGACGAACTCGGCGTCGATCTCCTGCCAGGGATCGTAGCGGTAGAGGAAGAAGGCGGAGAGCACACCCGAGGCCCGCGATGGCTTCATCACCACCTCGAAGCGCCCGTAGAGAAACTTGGCGTCCGCGCGATCCTTGGTGGCGAAGGAGGCCGCCGTGTAGTGCCTGTCCGCGCGCTCCTCGGGACGCAGACGCAGATCGAGACCGCCGCCGGGACGCGCCAGGAGATTCTCCGGCGCGAAGACCGCCTGATTGCAGAAGAAGGTCGTGTCGAGGCTGTCCCAGTAGCTCGCGTCGAGATGCGGCAGCGTGTCGTGCCGCAGAGATCGGAAGGAACCCGGGCGCATCACGACGTGGGTCGCGGGATCCTGGGTCGGCTGCGGACAGTAGCTGCCGCCCATGCGCGCCTCGGGCACGATCCATGGATCGCCGTCGTGCTCGAGCGTCTCACAAGGCACGGCGCTCACGGGGATGGCGACCGGCGGCGCGTACAGCACACCGAAGGAGAAGACGGCCGCGCCGAAGAGCGTCGGCAGGCTGCGTGAAGGGCGAAGCACACGCCCCACGGACGAGATTCGACGTCCTCGCGTGGCGGCGACGAGTCCCCGCAGGCTGCAGCTCTGCTTCAGACCGCGCAGCACGGGCTCCGCGGCGGTCGCGACTCGCGCTCCCGACTCCGCACGCGCGACGGGACGCCACACGCTCTGCCCGAAGGCCGCGTCCAAGAGCCCGAGCACGACGGCCGCGACGTCGAGATAGAAGGCGAAGGGGTAGCTGAGGACGAGCATCAGCCCGCTGCTGACCCCGAGCTCGCGTTGACGGGCCAGGCCCACCACGAGCACCGCCAGAGGACCGAGGAAGCCCACGAGCCCGAGCAAGGCGAGCGCAGGCGGCACGGGCAGCGCGGCGCGCGTCGGATCCCGGCTCAGGATGGCGATGGTGACGTTGGTCGCGATCAGCACGGCGGGCACGAACCAGGCCGAGAGCGCGAGCAGCTCGAAGACGCGATGGACGAAGCCCGAGCGACCTTGGCCGCGCAGCACCATCCAGGCGATGGCGACGCCGAGGAGGCCCGCGCAGGCGAGGGCCGGGCGCGACATGCCGCTGGCGAAGAGCAGCGCGATGGCGAGGTGGAGCAAGAAGACGGGCAGCGCGAGCATGTAGTGCGCGCCGTGGAGCAGGAACTGCGCGCGATCGCGACGCCGCATGCGCGCGGCGCCCACGCTTCGCAGCCGCGAGAGATAGGCGCGCGTGTGGCCCGCGGCCCAGCGACGACGACGTGCGACGAAGCTGTACAGATCGGGCGAGGTCTCTTCGTGGGAGCCGCCCACCGGATCGTGGGCGACCGTGCCGCCCTCGAAGAGCAGCGTGTAGCTGAGGTCCACGTCCTCGGTGATGCAGTCGCGCAGTGGATGCTCCTCGAGCACGGCCTTCTCCATCACGGCCGTGGTGCCGGTGAAGAAGACGCTCAGGCCCATGCGCGTGAACACGCGGTTGAAGACCTCACAGCCGACGTGCTGATGGAGCGAATCCCAGAACGAGAAGAAGCCGCCCACGCGCGTCGGCAGGCGCACGCCCTGGACGAGCCGAGCCTTGGTGCTGGCGAGCACACCGAGGGCGCTCGTGAGCCAGTCGACGCGAGCCACGTGATCGGCGTCGAGAATGGCGACGTGATCGGTCTCGACGCGCGGTACGGCCCAGCGGATGCGCGCGCTCTTGCTGGTCGATCCGGTGAATCCGACGAAGACGCGGCGCGAGTCGTGGTCCGAGAGCGTGACCACCGAGTCTTCTTCGCCCTCATCCGCGAGGGCGGCGCTCGGGTAGGCCGCGCGCAGGCTGGGCAGCGCCGTGTCGCTCGTGTCCTCGAGCAGGAGCCAGACGTCCACGGGTCCGGCGTAGTCCTGCGCCAGGACCGAGCGGATCACCCGCAGCGCGTGCTCGCCCTCGTCGCGCGCGGGGATGAGCACGCTCACGGCGAAGTCGACCTGGGGTGAGGCGTCGGTCGCGCCGCGCCAGCGCAACGCGGCCACGGACGCCGCCAGATAGTGAAGCAGCGAATACAGGAAGAGCAGCGCCGCAAGCACGCCGAAGCTCCACACCAAGACGCTCATCATCACGAGATTCCGCTCCTCGACCGGTCCGCGACGCGGAGGCTAGCACTCGGCGCCCATCGCGAAAGTCGCGAATCAGCCTACGTCCGACGCTTCGGCGTCCTTCCCATTCACCGGGCGCGAAGAACAGACGCTTGGAGGCTACGCCCGCACGAGCTCAGGTGCGCACGCCGGGAGCCTCGTAGCCCACCTGGCCCACGTACTCCGTGTAGCCGCCGTCGTATTTGCGCGGCCCGTCATCGCCCCCGAGCTCGAGCACGCGATTGCTGAGCTGGGCGAGGAAATCACGGTCATGGGAGACGAAGAGCATGGTGCCGGTGTAGCTCGCGAGCGCCTCCACCAGCATCTCCTTGGTGTCCATGTCGAGGTGGTTGGTGGGCTCGTCGAGCACGAGGAAATTGGGCGGATCGAAGAGCATCTGCGCGAGCACGAGCCGGGCCTTCTCGCCGCCCGAGAGGATGCGCACGGGCTTGTCGGCCTCTTCGCCGGGGAAGCCGAAGACGCCCGCGAGGGTGTGGAGCTGTCCGCGTGAGGCGACGGGGAAGCGCTCCGTCAGCGACTCGAGCACGGTCTTGGTCGCGTCGAGCAGCTCCATGCTGTGCTGCGCGAAGTAGGCCATCTTCACGCTCGCGCCCAGCCGCACGTCGCCCGCGCTCGGCTCGCTCGCCTGGGCCACCAGCTTCAACAACGTGCTCTTGCCGGCGCCGTTCACGCCCATCACGCACCAGCGCTCCTGACGACGGATCAACAGATCGAGTCCATCGAGCACGGCGTTGTCACCGTAGATCTTGCTCACGCCCTCGAGGTTGGCGACGTCCTCTCCGGAGCGCGGCGGCTCGCGGAAGTCGAAGTGCAGCTTCTTGCGCTCCTTCGGCGGCTCGAGCTTCTCGATCTTGTCGAGCCGCTTCACCCGCGACTGAACCTGGGCAGCCTTGGCCGCCTGCGCCTTGAAGCGCTCGATGAAGCGCTCCTCCTTGCGCAGCATGGCCTGCTGGCGCGCGTGCTGCGCCTCGATCTGCTTCTCGTTCAGCGCGCGCTGCGCCTCGTAGAAGTCGTAGTTGCCGGTGTAGGTCGTGATCTCACCGCCGTCGATGGCGACTATTTTGCTGACCACGCGGTTCATGAAGCGTCGGTCATGGCAGGTGAGGAAGAGCGCGCCCTGGTAGCGCATCAGGAATTCCTGCAGCCACAGGATCGACTCGAGGTCCAGATGGTTGGTCGGCTCGTCCAGCAGCAGGCAGTCGGGATGCATCAAGAGGATGCGCGCCAGGGCCACGCGCATCTTGAAGCCGCCGCTCATCTGACCGACGTCGGCGTCCATCATGGATTGCGAGAAGCCCAGGCCGGCGAGGATCTCGCGCGCCCGCGCGTCGAGGGAGTAGCCGTCCAGATCCTGGTAGCGCGCCGAGACGTGGCCGTAGCGCTCCACGAGCTCGTCCATCTCGTCCATGCGCTCGGGATCCGCCATGGCGTGCTCGAGCTCGGCCAGCTCCATGGCCACGTCGGACACGGGACCCGCGCCGTCCATGGTGGCGGCGACCACCGTCTGGCCGCTCATCTCGCCCACGTCCTGGCTGAAGTAGCCGATGCTCAGCGTGCGCGGCACGGAGACCGTTCCGGCGTCGGGCTGCTCTTCCCTCATGATCATGCGGAAGAGGCTGGTCTTGCCGGAACCGTTCGGTCCAACGAGGCCGATCTTCTCGCCACGATGGATGGCGACGCTGGCGTCGGCGAAGAGAATCTGCCGGCCATGATGCCGTGCGATGCCGTCGAGGGTGATCACCGCGGCTGCATACGCGACGATCCGGCCCGAGGCTCGCAGAAAGATCCCCGGCCCGGGCCCTGCGCGAGACGCACGACCACGTCGCTTGACCCCTCCCGGCCGGAACGATTAGCTGTCGCCATGTCAGCTCCGTGCGGCCTCTATGCCATCGTCGATCCGGACGCCTGCGCCGGGCGCGACCCACTCGAGGTGGCGGAGGCGATCCTCGTGGGCGGCGCCGCCATGCTGCAATTGCGCATGAAACACGGCTCCGATCGCGTACAGCTCACGCTCGCGCGCGCGCTCGCCGCCGCGTGTGAACGACATGGCGTGCCCTTCGTGGTCGACGACAGGCTCGACATCGCTCTGCTCGCGGGCGCTCAGGGTCTGCACGTGGGCCAGGAAGATCTGCCCATCGCGCTGCTCCGCGAGCACGATCTCGCACGCGGTCTGAGCATCGGCGTCTCGACCCACACGCTGGATCAGGTGCGCGCGGCGAGCGAGGCCGGCGCCGACCTGCTCGGCTTCGGGCCTGTGTTCCCGACCTCCAGCAAGCTGGGCGCCGACGACGTCGTGGGGCTCGAGCTCTTGCGCCAGGCGGTGGAGGCCACGGCGCTTCCGATCGTGGCCATCGGTGGTCTGGATCGAGAGCGCGCAGCGCTGGCTCGCGAAGCAGGAGCGCACATGGTCGCCTGCATCTCCGCCATCTGTGCGGCGCCCGATCCCCAGGCGAGCGCGAGGGCGATTCATCTCGCCGCCGGAGGCTTGCCGTGCTGACCACGCTCCTGCTCAGCGCCGGGATCGTCAGCGGCGCCGCGCTCCTGAGCAGGCTGGTCTGGGTTCGGCGTCTGAGCGGACGAGGGCAGCCCTCGACCTCGTCCGTGCCCGCGGCTACGAACGAGCTCGGCATCGGAGCGGTGGTGCTCTACCTCGACGCGGAGTTCTGGCTCGCGGGCCGCGTGGTGCTGAAGGAGGACGGAGAGCAGGTGCTCAGGCTCTTCCGAACCCCTGGCGCGGAGCCCGTGATCTGGCTGGGAGAGCTGGGCCGACGAGGCGAGATCGTGCTCTTCCGCGAGACCGGGGACGTCCCCGGCGGACGCCTGGGCGACGAGCTCCCGGTCGGCGGACGCAGCCTCAAGCTGACCCGTCGAGGCCGCGCCGAGATGGTGGGCGATGGGGAGCAGCTCCCGAGCATGGCCGAGCGCTGCGACTTCGCGCTCCTGACAGACGGAAGTGGGCGTCGCCTGCTCGTCCTCGATCTGTCGGACGGATCCCGCTGGGCGCTCCTGGGCGAGCAGGTGAACCGCGAGCTACTCGACATCCTGCCGGGAGCTTCCGGGCCAGCGCCTGGGGCGAAAGAGCCCGACGCGACGAAACCCAGCGACCAAGCCGCTGGTCGGAGCTAGCGGAGCGACTCGGTGAGGCCTTCAGCGGTCTCGAGGTAGCGGATCGTGCTCTCGACCGAGGTGGTCAGCGCCTCGGTGACCAGCTGCGAGGTGCGATCATCCGAGGTCTTCAGAGCCTCGTAGTATCGCTGACGCTCCGTCGAGTGAATGATAGCAGGCGGATATCCGTGCCGGAGCAGGAGGAGATTCATCAGCAGACGCGCGACCTTGCCGCTGTGACGCGGGAAGGGATGAATCTGAAGGAACTCGTAGTGGGCCTTGGAGGCCAGGCGCACCGGATGGGTCGAGCGCTTCGTGTCCTGGGAGGTCATCCAGGTCACGAGCTGCCGCATGCGGTAGCTGATCTTGTCGGGGGGCGCGAGGTCGTGGAAGTAGAGGCGATGCAGGGGCATCTCCTTGCGATACTTCGGTGGCGACTTGCCCTCGATGTCCTCGGGCGCGAGGGCCGCGTAGATGTTCTTGATCAGAGGCAGGCTGATCGTCAGGCGGCGCTTGGCGGCGAGCTCGCGGACGAGCTTGACCGCGGCGACGTTGTGACGGATCTCGTCATAGACAGGCAACAGGGTCGTGTCGCTGACCACCTGGTCGTTGATGGCCGCACGGAGCTCGTCCATGGTGTAGACGACACCCTCGAGGGCGTTGTCATGATAGATCCAGGACATGTCGAATTTCGCACGAAAATCGGCCAAGTCGGCTTCATCGGCGTTCTTCTCGAGCTCCTGTAGGTGGGCGACCCGCTCTTCGAGACTCGCTCCTTGAAGTGCCTGCACCAAGTGCCTGTTCTCCTTCGGACGGCGACGGCCGCCGTGGGGCGCGGAGTCTACTGATCGTGCTGCAATGCGTCAAGCTCGATCCGTTGGACCCAGATTTATCCCTGGTTTGAGCGATGAGTCCCGGGGGAGAGCCGAATTCGGCTCGCTCTCATCAATGGGAAAATCAGCTCGCGGGGACGGCGTCTCCGGTCGCGGCCACCAGACGCCGCATGCCGGCCTCGAGGGAGACCTCGGCCTGCCAGCCGAGCTCGAGGTGGGCCTTCTCGGTGGCGAGGACATAGCGCATGGGTTCGCCGGGGCGCATGGGGCGCGCGCCGAAGCGGAGCAGCTCGCGAGCTTCGGGGCCGACGGCGTGCGCCAGCGCCTGGAGCGCCGCGCGCACGGAGACCTCGTCGCCTCGGCCCGCGTTGTAGACGCCGGGGGGTGCGTCGGGCTCGCGGCAGCGCAGGACGAGTCGCACCAGATCCGAGACCTCGAGGAAGTCTCGCGTCTGGCTGCCCTCGGTGGTGTCGAAGGGCTCACCTTTGGACAGCGACGCGAGCGCCGAGGGCAAGAGCATGCCCGGACGCTGACCGGGCCCGTAGACCACCGCGGGTCGAAGGATGAACACGCGCGCGCCGATGCGCAGGGCCGCCGCGCGGACGGCCTGCTCGCCTCGCCACTTGGCCTGACCGTAGCCGTCCGTGGGCACGAGCTCGCCGGACTCCACGAAGGGCACGGGCGCTTGGCCATACACCGCCGCGCTGCTCAGGTAGATCACACACCCCGGACGCGCCGACTCGATATGCCTGAAGGGTTGGTCGACGTGAGCGGCTTCGAGCTCGGCGGCGTCGCCCCGCCCGCCCGCGCACCAGATCAACGTCTGGGCCCGACCTCCGAAGCCCTCGCGGCCGAAGGAGAGCGACTCCGTGCCCGATGCCCGCAGCGCGCGCTCGACGTGCGCACCGATGAAGCCGCGTCCTCCGCCGATCGCGACCGCCACCTCGGACGTCGAGGAGGCCTGCATTCAGCCCAGCAGCTCGCGATACCAGGCCACCGTCAGCGCGAGGCCTTGGGTCAGCCCGTAGCGAGGACTCCAGCCCAGCAGCTCGCGAGCCTTCTCGGCCGAGAGATACTGGGCACGGATCTCGTGGCTCGCCTGGTTCAATACGTTGGGCTTCAGCTCTGGACAATCCACGGCCTTCAGCACGCAGTCGACGATCTCGAGCACGCTCTGCGGACGCTCATCCGAGAAGTTGAAGGCTTGGCCGACCACTTCGGGACGATCCATCTGCTCCGCGAGCTCGAGATAGGCGGCCACCGCGTCGCCGACATAGACGTAGTCCCGGACGAAGCTTCCGTCCGAGCGCACGATGGGCGGCTCGTTGCGAATCGCGGAACGAATCGTCCCGGGCACGATGCGGTTCCAGTTCAGATCGCCCGGTCCGAAGAGGTTCCCACAGCGCGTGATACAAATCGGGACCTTGAAGGTCTCGTAGTAGGATCGGCTGATCAGATCCGTGCAGCTCTTGGAGCAATCATAGGGGAATCTTCCTTCGAGGGGCGCGTCCTCGTGATAGGGCAACTCCGGCTGATCGCCGTAGGCCTTGTCACTCGACGCCACCACCACGCGGCCGACGGTGCGCTGATTGCGACGACATGCCTCGAGCAGGTTGTACGTCCCGCGCACGTTGGACTCCCAGGTCGAGAGCGGGTTGCGGTTGGCCGTGCCGACGATCGTCTGCGCGCCGAGGTGCATCACCGTCTCGACCTCGTGCTCGTTGAGCAAGCGCTCGAGCAAGGGATAGTCCTCGAGGCAACCGTTCACGACCACGGTCTTCTGCTCGAGACCCAAGCGCGAGAAGTGGCTCTGTGAGACCTGATCGCGCACCAAGCACACCACGGACGCGCGCCTGGCGACGAGCTCCGCGACCATATGACTGCCGAGGAGCCCCGTAGCACCCGTCACCAGTACGACTCTGTCCTGCCAAAACTCGTTCGTCACCACGTCCTCCACGGTGCGTCGCCATCGTTCCAATCTGCTTCGAGATGGAGCAGATCGCGGTAGGTGTCCATACACTGCCAGTAGCCGTCGTGGGCATACATCTGTAGCTGGCCATCGGCTGCGGCTTGCTCCAGCGGCGTGCGCTCGAGCACGCAGCCGTCGTCGTCGGTCAGGTAGCGCAGGAAGTCCTTGTTGAAGACGAAGAAGCCGCCGTTGATGCGACCTTGGTCGACGGGCTTCTCGCTGAATCTCGTGACCCTCGTGCCATCGACGAGGAGTTCGCCGAATCTTCCCGGAGGACGCACGCCCGTGACCGTCGCCGCACCGCCATGCTGTCGATGGAACTCGACCAGCTCCGGCACGTTGACGTTCGAGAGCCCGTCTCCGTAGGTGAGCATGAATTGATCCGCGTCGATGAACTTCGCGACTCGACGGAGCCGCGCTCCCGTCATCGAGTCTGCGCCGGTGTCGACACAGGTCACGGTCCAATCGAGGGAATCCTCGTTGTGGTATTTGATCTTCCCCGGCGCGGAGAGATCCACCGTGAAGTCGCTCTCGATCGCGGCGAAGTTCAAGAAGTACTGCTTGATGATATCGCCCATGTAGCCCAGGCAGAGAATGAAATTGTGGTATCCGTGCCCGGAATAGAATTTCATGATGTGCCACAGAATGGGCCGGCCCGAGACCTCGATCATGGGCTTTGGCTTCCGCTCCGTCTGCTCACGAAACCGAGTTCCCTGGCCGCCACAGAGAATAACGACGGGCAAGTCCGACCTCTGGGTGTCTGTCATGCGGGCGACCTTTCTCGCAGGAGTTCTGCGTACACTTGGGCGAGCGCGTCCCGATGCGCCTGAATACTGAATTGCGCCTGCATCTTCGAGGCGCCGGCGCGACCCATGCGCGCGCACTCCTCGGGATCGACGGCGAGACGAGCGATCGCGGTGGCCATCGCCTCGACGTCTCGTTCGTCCGCGAGGATCCCGGTCTCGCCGTCGTCCACCTGATCCGGGATGCCGGCGTGGCGCGTGGCCACGATGGGCAACTGGCTCGCGGAGCCCTCGCAGATCACCGTGGGCGTGCCTTCCTGGTCTCCATTCGCCGCCGTGCGGCTGGGCACGAGCAGGATATCCGCGGAGCGCATCGCCTGGGCCACGCGCGTGCTCGGATCGGGCCAGGCGACGGGCAGGTCGAGGGCTGCGGCCTGGCGCTTCAGGCTGGGCAAGAGCTCGTCACCGGTACCCAAGAGCACGACCTCGATGTCCGCACCGAGCTGCCTGGCGCGAGCGCACGCGCTCAGCCCATCGTCGAAGCCCTTCTTCTCGACCTCCCGGCCGACCATCAGCACGGACGTGCGACCGCGCTCTTCGGACTTGGGGGACGCGGTGTCCCCTGGCGCGCGAGAGAAGCGCTCGGTGTCGATGCCGATACGCACGATGCGAATCTTCTGGTCGGGACAGCCCTGGGCGACCAAGGCCTCCCGCATGTGCTGCGAGAGCACGAGGAAGCGATCTCCCTCGGCGAACAGGCGCTGCTGGAGCACGGTGTAGCGCAGATACTGGGGCAAGAGGCGCGCGGACGAGCCCGCGAGGGTGACGTCTCGGCCGTAGAAGCTGGTGACGAGCGGGATGCGCGCGCGCTTGGCGGCGTGGAGTGCGTGGGCGGCCGTGTAGCCCATGTGGGCATGCAGCAGCTTCACGCTCTTCAGCCACTCGCGCTGAACGGGCGAGCTGCCCGTGAGCCAGTAGCGCCCGGCCTCGAGCAGACCCATCGGCCCGTCCGTCAGGGCGGTGACGTCGTCGTAGGGAAACTTCTCGGCGTTGCGTCGGTTGATGGCGAGCACGCGAATGCGCACGCCCTCGTCGGTCAGCGATCGCAGCGCCGCGTGAATGAAGGTCTCGCTCGCCGGCAGGAAGTTGTGACGCACCCAGCCGATGGTCGGGAGGTTCTCAGGCATGCTGACCCTCCGCGTCGGGGCTCGCCTCGGGACCGATGGCTAGATCGAGCAGGCGCGTGGCGGTCAGGTAGGGGATCAGCACCGCGGCGACCACCAGGCCGATCGTCAGGTAGGGCGACATCGCCCGCGTGAACCAGAGCACGGAAGATCCACAGGCCAGGGCGATCGCGCCCGCCAGGAGCGCGGGCCAGATGCTGCCGAGCCAGTCGTACACGCCCAAGCCCGCGTGCGTGCGGGCCGTGCGCACCCCGGCGAAGAGCAGCGGTGGATAGATGGCGACCCAACCGACGGCGACCGAGGAGATCCCGAGCCAGTGACCCAACAGACCAACGGACGCGACCATGGACAGGCTGAGCAGCGCGAGGGAGAGGAGACTCAGGCGCAGCGCGGAGCCCGCGTTGCCCGTGGCCTGCAGCACCGGCGGGAAGAGCTGGTACTGCACGCGCAAGAGCGCGGCGATCGCCAGGATGGTCATGGGCAGAGCGGCGCCTGCGTAGTTTCCATCCGTGCCGGCGGGCAGCAGTGGGCAGAGCGGCCAGGCGATCAAGGCGATCAGGATCGTGAGCGGAACGGCGACACGACTGAGCGAGCGGCTGGCGTAGCGGAAGGCGTGGCGCACGCTCTCGCCCGCAGCCCAGATGCGCGCGTACACGGGCAGCGACGAGCGGCTGATCACGTCGGCGATCACCACGGCGGGCTGGATCGCGACATCGAAGGCGATGCGGTACACGCCGAGGGGCGCGAGCCCGAAGATGCGGCCCACGATCAGGTAGTCGATGTTGCAATAGATCTGGTTGACGGCGTCGGTCGCGGCCACACGAATGCCGAAGTGCAGCATCGGGCGAATCTCCTTGATGGAGAAGTGCCTGCGCGGGCGAAACGGCTTCATCAGGTTGACGCCGATGGCCATGAACACGCCGTACAGGCTGTGGCCGAGCACCAGAGCCCAGGTGCCACCGCCGGCGGCGGCGACGCCGACTCGTGTAAACGCAGCGAGCAAGGTGGCGCCCGACTGCACGCTGGCGATCTCTCGATATCGAAGCTCGCGGTTCAGCGTATGATAGGGCACGAGCGCGATCGCCAAGCCCATCTGTTTTCCGGCCACGGCGAACACGTATCCGGTCATGGCCGGATCGCCGTAGATGAGGGCGAGCAGTGGACCCGACGCGATCACGAGGCCGCCCGCGATGGCCGCCACACCGATCACGACCCAGAAGATCGAGTCGAGTTGGTTCCTCGTCAGCCCGGGCGCCTGCACGATCGAGACGCCGAGGCCGAGCCCGTTGGTCGTCTCGACCAAGACGCCGACGGACCAGATGATCGAGGCGGCGCCGACCTGCTCCTTCGTGATGTAGAGCAGGACGAAGTAGATCGCGATCAGGTCCACCACGCGCGCGAAGCCCGCCGCGGAGCCGAGCCAGAGCATGCCTCTGCCCACGTCGCGTCGGCGATCGGTCATGCGCGCGATCCGTGAGCCGGGCGACGAGCCATCGCTATCCCTGGCTCCTTCGCGCACGCCAGATCAAGAAGCAGGGCACCGTCACCAGCGCCGAGAGCACGCAGGTGACTTCGCTTATGGACATCGCGAGGCCGAAGGAATTGATCGCGAGGTTCGCGCTCGCGTACAGGGAGGCGTAGCCGATGATCGTGGTCAGGGAACAGAGCAGCACGGCGCCGCCCGAGTTCTGGACCGACGTGAGCATCGACGTTTCCACGTCGTGTCCTTCGGCTTGTTCGTTCTCGTAGCGCCGCAAGACATTGACGGGATAGTCGACGCCGTTGCCGAAGGTGATGGGGAAGGCGATGAAGTTCAGGAAATGCAACTTCATGCCGAACGCTGCCATGGTGGTGGCCATCCACGCGACGCCGAGAAAGAGAGAAACGAGCGCCGCCGCTTTGGTGACCTTACGGCGAAAGCCAAACCATGCGAGGAGCATCGTCATGAAGAGCGCGACCAGAACCGCCTTGGGCATATCCGCGTACACGGCGTCGATCATGTCGGCGAAGATCGGGGCCTGACCCACCAGCAAAGGCCGCTCACCATCCGTGAAGTGGATGCGTCGGAGCGCGCGCGTCCACCGTATCAAGTAGCGCCCGTCCCACAGCGATCCCTCTTCGGATTCGTCCACCAGCAGCACCAGCCCGCGGCGTCCGTCGCGCTCCGTGAACATGTGCACGGCGCCTGCTGGGATGTCCTCGATCCGCGGAGGCGTCTGATGCGCGGGCGGCAAGTACTCGTCGATCCACGCCTGCTCTTCTTCGCTCGCGTGGGGTCGCAGCTCGAGCATCATGCCGCGAATGTCCGCGAGCAGCGGCAGCTTGGCGGGCACGTCTCGGGGCAAGAGGTTGGTGATGGAGCGGTAGGCGCCGTAGTCCGGACCGCGCCCTGCCGTGAGCTGCGCCTCGAGCACGGGGATGTCGTCCGCGTTGCGCGCGAGCATGGCCACGCCGCGGCCCTGGGTCGTACTGTCGAGGATCTCGTTGACGCTGGCGTTGATGCGCCGGGTGTCGGACGCGTTGGGCGTCCTCACGGAGCGCAGCTGACGGAAGTCGTACTCCATCGGATCCGAAGCCACGACGCGGCCCAGGATGATGACCGCACCAAGGGTGATAAGCCCGGAGACGATGACGATTCGGCCGGGCCAGCGCCGCAGCAGGGGAACGAAGCCATCCGCGAACAGGCGGGCCGTGGCCGGCAGCTTGAGAGGCCGCAGCCGATCCATGAGCGCCGCGCCCGCGGGCAAGAAGGTGACGGCGGAGATCCAGCACAGCACCATGCCGATGCCGCCGATGATGCCGAAGTCGTGGAAGCCGCGGAAATCCGTGACGATGAGCGAGGCATAGGCAGCGGCCGCCGCGCCGGAGGCGACCAGAGTCGCGGCCCAGACGCTGAGGTGCGTGCGCTCGAGCGCGTCCTCGATGCCATGACCCGCGCGTCGCTCTTCGAAATAGCGCGCCAACCAGATGACACTCGGGTTCACACCGTTACCGAGCAGCACACTTCCGAGGAAGGCCGTCGTCAGGTTGAGCTGGGGCACGGTGTAGGACGCGATGGCGAAGCTGAGCAGCGTCCCGGGCAGCAGACCGAGGCCCAGGAGCACGATGGCGCGCACGCGGCGGAAGAAGGCGAGCACCACCAGCGCGACGCCCGCGAGCGTGATCAAGAGCGCGAGACCGAGCTCGCTGGCGACGGCCTCCTTCTCTTCCTGGGCGACGATCACGTCTCCCGCGAGCTTCACGCTGAGGTCGCGCCCGTAGTTGCTCGGCGAGAGCTGGTGCAGCTCGTGACGCACTCGGTTCACGACGCTGGTCGGGCTCGCGTCCGACGCTCCGAGCCTCGAGAAGAGCGCGAGCAGCTTGTGATTCGGATGCAGGTACATGCCATCCGGGAAGCGCTCGTCCTGATGAGTGGCGCGACCGCGGATGCGATCGATGATGGCGTCGAGGGCCGCGGACGGATCCTCCTCGTCCGCGCCGAGGTCGACATAGAAGGGGTTGGCGCGGGAGCGCGCGTCGTCGAGCTTCTCCTCGAGCGCCTGGCGCAGCTGCGTGAGGTCGTCGAGGGGCACGAAGAGCGACGCATACTCGTGGACGAAGTCGCGATAGGGGCTGACGCCGGAGTCGAGCGTGCCCACTTGGTCGTTGGGCAAGGCGTTCAGGCGAGCGATGATCGCCTCGCGGAAGCGCCGCATGCCTGCGACGTCGCCGCTGGGGGATTCGATGGCGATGGTCAGCGTCGAGGTGCTGCGCATGCGCTGTCGGGCCTGCTCCAGGTCGCGGACGCTCTGCGCATCCGTGGGCAAGAGCGCGACGAAGCTGGCGTCCACGGTCAGCCTGGTGATCAGCGGCACGGTGGCCAGCGAGAGGACGACCGCGACGAGGATGAAGGCCATCGGTCGCTTCGCCTGAGCGCGCGCCAAGAGTGACCAGAACTGGGAAAGGCGAGGCGCTAGCATGCGGCCCGGTAGCGTGTAGCACTGACCCAGCGGCCGCGCAGCACTCCCTCACGCAGCCAGCCAGCGGTTTCGCGCAGCCATTGACCGCGGCTCCAGCGTGGATCGAGCGACGTGGGCGCGGCCAGGATACGCTCGGCGAGAAACGCCTCGATCCGCTCCGCGCGGGCGTCCCAGGTGAGCGCCTCGGAGAGCTCGCGCGCGGCTCGTCCGAGGCGACGCATGCGCGCTTCGTCCGCCAGCAGCGCGCCGAGGGAATCGGCCTCGGTGGGCGCTCCATCCGTGGCGACCAAGCAGGCGTTCTCGTCGTGCACCAGCACCTCGCATACGTCGGGCGACGCGGGGGCGTAGATGGCGCGGCCTGCCGCCAGGTAGAGGAAGATCTTCAGCGGCAGGACCGTGTTCCCATACTCGAGCATGGGCGAGGCCGAGGGCGGGATGATCAGAACATCGGCCGCGTAGAGGTAGCGCGCCGTGGCCGCGGACGGCTGCCACGGGATGATCTTCACGTTGGGGATGTCCTCGGCAGCGTGCTCGATGAGCCCGTGCCCTTCTGAACCGACCAGCATGAAGGTCGCATCAGGCAAGGATCGGGCCAGGTCGAGTACGGTGTCGAGGCCCTTCCGCTGGTTGATGCGGCCCGTGTACACGACGAGCTTGGCGTCGTCGGCGATGCCGAGCTGCGCGCGGGCTTCGGACTGTTCGAGCACGGGGCTCATGCGCTCGGGCGAGTATCCGTTGTGGACGACGCGAATCGCCTCGTCGGGTGCGCCGATGCGCACGTAGGCATCCTTGGCGACGGCGCTGTGGGAGACCATGCCGACGAAACCAGGGTGGGCGAACATCTGACGGATCATCAGCTGCAGCGGAGGGAATTGATCGCCCCAGGGTCGATAGTGGTCGAAGAAGACCCGATGGCCCGCGGCCAGGCAGCGCAGCGCCACCACCATGTTGCGCGTGTAGACCACGTCGGCGTCGCGCGCGACGGCGCTGTTGGCCAGCATGTTGGCGTGCTTCAGGTGCTGGAGCCCGATGTTCCTTGAGGCCGACTGCAGCGGATGGAACTCGAGCGGCCCGCTCAGCTGATGCTCTCTGCGCACCAGCTCCTCGAAGCCCGCCCCGACGTGTGCCGGCTGCGGCGCGACCAACACCGCCTCGTGGCCTCGACGAGCCAGGGCGGCGGCGGTGTTGAGGAAGACCTCGGCGTCGGCGGCGGTCGCGGGGAGCGTGTTCTCGAAGGTGAAGGCTATTCGCATGACTCGACTCTGAATCGGGGGTGGCTTCGGACCGGCGCTCCGAGGCGGAGGAGCGTCCTCAGGTGCTGCTATCGGCCGCCTGGAGCGGGATGCGGATGCGGAAGCGCGCACCGCCAGCCTCGCCACGATCGCAGCGAACCTCGCCGGCGTGCTCTAGCACCACCTTCTTCACGATCGCGAGGCCCAGGCCCGTCCCGTCGCTCTTGGTCGTGTAGTAGGGATCGAAGACCTGCGTCGCGGCGTCTTCAGGGATGCCAGGTCCGTTGTCCGACACCTCGAGCAGCGCCCACGCTCGCTCTCGCCGCACCGACACCACGACCTTCCCGCCGCCGTCGGGGTGGGTCTCGAGCACGGCGCGCACCGCGTTGCGGATCAAATTGTCGAGCGCGCGCTTCAACATCATCGCGTCGATGCGTACCGGCACGGGCCCGGCTTCGCATTCGCATCGCACGTCCACGTCGGCGGAGCTCGCGTCCTGCCCCGCGGACTCGAGGATGCCGGGGATGCTGCGCGACAGCTCGCCCACGAAGTCTTGAAGATCCGCGGACTCCAGGATCGCCTCGGGCAACTTGGCGAAGGAGCTGAACTCGGTGACCAGGCGCCGGAGGGTGGCGACCTCTTCGGTGACGATGGCGACGGCGTCTTCGAGCTGTCGCCGGTAGGCCGGATCGTCGCCGCGATAGCGTGCGAGGATCTCCTGCGCCGCGAGCTGAATGGGCGTCAGCGGGTTCTTGATCTCGTGGGCGAGGCGTCGGGCGAACTCCTGCCACGCGCCGATGCGCTTCAGGTACTCGATGCGTTCGCGCGACTCCCGCAGATCGCGAACCATGTCGTTGAAGGCCTGCGTCAGCTCGGCCACCTCGTCCTGTTCCTGCGCGGGCACGTGTACGGAGAGATCTCCGTGACCGACCAGGCGAGTCGCTTGCGCGAGGTAAGCCACGCGACGGGTCACGCGACGGCTCAGCGCGATGCCGAGGAACGCGGCCACCGCGACCACCACGAGCATCATCGCGAAGTAGGTCCAGACGTAGACGTTGGCGACGTAGTTCGTCTGGGCCACGAGGCGCGAGAAGACCTCCTCGACCTCACCCGCGCGCTGATACTCGTCGAAGGGCTCGAGCGGCGCCGTGAGGATGACCTCGACCTCGGCGCCCTGATCGTCCAGCGGTCGGCGGCGACTCAGGACGCGGCGGTCGGTCGTGTCCATGCGCGTGGGCTCCTGGGCGGAGGCCAGGATCTCACCCTGCGCGTTTCGCACGACCACGGCGCCGACGTTCTCGTGAGCGCTCAGCACCGCGCGCAGATCGTCGGCGAGGGCTTCGCGGTTGGCCTCGACGGCGTGTTGGCGCACGGCGTAGTCGCGACCGATGCCATCCGCCGTGACGTCGGCCTCGCGACGCAGCGCCAGGATGTACTCGTGGTAGCCCTCGACGGCGCGCTCCAGACCGCGCTCGATGTCGGGGTTCACGCCCATCCGGTAGGCGTTTCGCAAGGCCGAGCGCCCGAGGATGCTCGAGCCCACCAGGGGCAAGAGGGCGACGACCGCGACGGCGAGGAGGAGCTTGCGCCCGATGCTCGAGGGCCGCCTCATGGCACGGCCTCGGAGGCCGATCGGAAGCTCACGGCGCTCTCGGCCTGGCAGATCTGGCGCCGTACGATGTTGATGACCACGGGTCCCAGCGACTCGCCTCCACCGCCAGGACGCAGCAAGGCGCGACACTGGGCGGCCGAGACCGGATTGAACTCCGCGTGCACCGCGAAGTAGACGTGCTCGCCGGAGCGACCCTCGTAGTCCGACGCCCGGCCCACCGCGATGTCGTGGACGTCGAGGCAACGCGTGAGCACAGCCTCGAGGCGCTGCATGGGCTCGGGGCGGTTTCCGAGGCGCAGCCAGTAGACCTCTTCCCACACGTCCCAGTACACCGAGCAGGCGAAGCGCCGCGTGGCGAGGGGCGAACCTCCGTGCTCGCGGTAGGCTTGCACGGTGACCACGAACTGTTTGCGCAGACCGCTCTCGAGCTGGTGGCGGGCGGTCGGCGTCACCAGATCGCGCGCTGAGAAGCTGACGCGTGGCACGCCGTCTTGCCAACGCACGCCCACCTCGCGCTGAGCCAGCTCTTGCGCCGACACCAGAGTGACGACCCCGAGCGTCAGCGCTAGCCAGAGCGTGAGCAGGGAACGGCGCTTCATAGCTGAATGAAGCCCAAGAGGTTGGAGAAGCCGAGCTGGAAGACGCCGATGTCGGTGTCCATCCTCAGACCCAGGTCGAAGGTCAGGTCGATGGGCACCCGGGCCGCGCCACGATAGCCGGGGACGGCGCGCCCGACCTCGCGGCGATTCGAGATCCCGTACACGCCCACACCGACGTAGGCGTTGAGCGCACGAACGCCGCCCGTGCCCGAGTAGAGCTGCATACCGTACTCGGCGTCGACGCGACCCACGACGTCGCCCGTACGCATGGCCGCGACCGCCGTGCCGAAGAGGTTGGGCGCGGGACGCCGGTCGAGCTGCATCTCGAGCACGCGCGACGGCACGAGGTCCGTGAAGTCCGCGGCGTGGAAGAGATAGAAGAAGGGCGCGTTCCCGAAGACGACACCCGCGAAGGCGCCGAGACGTAGTGAATGCTTGTGGCCCCAGGGCAGGGGCACCCAGCGCTGGACGCGTCCGCTGGCCTTCAAGAAGTCGTAGTCGCTGCCGATGAAGTGGATCGCCCCATCCACGGCGAAGTCGATCAACAGGCCGCGCGTGGGCAGCGCCGGATCGTTGCGTCGGTCGTAGACCAGGCCCACGCGGATGGTCGAGACCCAGCTGCCGGCGCGCCGGATGGCGAAGTCGATCGGCCGCACCTCCGTGCCGTAGGACTCACTCGCCGCCTCGGGCATGGCCAGCACGTTCACGCGCTCGCCCCGCCAGGAGAGGCGATAGCGCGTGGACGCGCCGAGATCGCGGCCGGTGCCGAGCTCCACACCCCCACGGCGATAGATGACGACGGCGTTGCGCGCCTCGATGGCGGGATCACAGACGGTCGGCGCGGGCGGACAGCGAATCGCGACCAACGGATCGTGGCCGAAGAACTCGCGTCCGTTGTGGAAGAAGCCCGTGATGCTGAGCGCCATGGGCGAGTCGCGAAAGTGCGGCGCCACGAAGGAGAGGCGCGCAGCCTGCTGGCGCTGGGCTCCAAGCACGCTCGCGCGCAGCGTCAGGCCGGTGCCGAGGAGGTTGGTCTCGGCCAGTTGCACGCCCGCGTAGGGCATGACCGTGACGCGTGTGTCGGTCGTGCGCGTGAGACCCTCGGAGACGCCGAAGGCCAGCTGCTCGATGACGACGGTGTTGCGCTCGTGCACCTGAACGACGAGCACGACCCAGCCGCGGTGCGCGCCCCGGCGCAGGCTGAGATGGACCTGCCGAAACCAGCCCGTGCCCAGCAGACGCCAGCGGATGGCCTCGATCTCCTCGTCCTCGGGATCGATGAGATCGCCGTGTTCGAGCGGGACGTAGCTGCGGATGACGCTGCCTCGAGTTCGATCGTTGCCCTCGACGCGCACGTCCTCGAGCATGAAGCGACCGGGCCCGGCGACGCCTTCGGGTTCGCCCCCCTCCCATCCATCGGAGGGGTAGTCGTCCGACACGTACCCGGAGGGCTCGTCGCCCGCAGACGCCGATTCCTGTGCGTCGCCGGCCGCTGCCACGGAGTCCGGATCCGCGCTGTCGACCGACGCGGTTGGCGCGCTCCCGGTGTCGACGTCGGGGGAGGTCGACGCGTCGACGTCGGGCGAGGTCGCCGTGGGTTCGTCTCCC
>Ga0100379_10001290_pt1 | contig 25574 bp, 19 predicted proteins | sample CryGeymeta201503_FD_80418 | JGI IMG/M metagenome (GOLD analysis project Ga0100379, IMG submission 80418) | Groundwater microbial communities from Crystal Geyser aquifers in Utah, USA - Crystal Geyser metaG 2015-03 | ecosystem: Environmental > Aquatic > Deep subsurface > Groundwater | place...
AGATAATCATATATCTCCGTTATTGTTCCAACAGTTGACCTGGGATTGTGAGTGGCTTTCCGCTGGTCAATTGAAATTGCTGGTGATATCCCTTCAATTTTATCAACATCGGGCTTATCCATCACTCCCAAAAATTGCCTGGCGTAAGTTGAAAGTGATTCAACATATCTTCTTTGACCCTCGGCATAAAGTGTATCGAAAGCCAGGGATGACTTCCCGGAACCTGAAATTCCAGTAATCACCACTAATTTATTTTTGGGTATATCAAGGTCAATATTCTTTAAATTATGAACCCGCGCCCCCCGAATTTTGATGAAGTCTCCGGCCATACCCCGTATATCAACTTCCAGAGCCAAACGCCGTTAGGTGCGTTTTGCCCTGTTAGTAGTTAATATTAATAATTTTATACTTACATCTATTGAAATTATACCCCGGCGTTTGTTTTTAAACGCACCTTACTGGAAGTTGTATTACGGGGCATAGTGTAGAATTATACAACAATTTTTCTAAAATTTCAACAATGACCAGAGATGGGAGTATAATATAATTGATGGTTCTTAAGGACCGAAAATTCTTTCTGATTTTTTTAATAATTGTCATTGGAATAATTTTATTTATTAGTTCTTTTTTAATAGAGCCTAAAGTAATTGAAATTGTTCCCAAAACAGATGAAGAAAAAGCAAACAAAGAAGAAATTACTTTAATGCTTGTCGGCGATATTATGCTGGATCGAGGAGTGGAATATATGGTTGAAAAATATGATGATGGAGACTTTAAGTTTCCTTTTTTGAAAATTGCTGATGAATTGAAAAAAGCGGATATTCTCTTTGGAAATTTGGAGGGACCAATTTCTGATAAAGGAACAAAAGTTGGCAGTATTTATTCTTTTCGAAATGACCCAAAAGCAATTGAAGGATTAAGTTATGCCGGTTTTGATGTAATATCTTTAGCCAACAATCATGCATTTGATTATGGCCGGGAAGCCTTAGAGGATACTTTTTTGAGATTAAAAACAGCTGGAATTGATTATGTTGGAGCCGGATTTAATGAAGGAGAAGCCTATGGGGGATCCACTCCCGTCATTAAGGAAATTGAGGGAACAAAAATTGGTTTTTTGGCTTATACTAATTTGGGACCCGAAACTTGGAAAGCAACGGAAAGAAATTCGGGGATTGCCTGGATTAATGAAAATGATTTTGAAAAGATTAAAAAAGATATTGAAAATGCCAAATCCCAGGCTGATATTTTAATTGTTTCTCTCCATTCTGGCGAAGAATATTTATTAGAACTAACTCAGTTTCAAATTGAATTTTCTAAAGCCGCTATCGATGCCGGAGCTAATATAGTAATTGGCCACCATCCCCACGTTATTCAAAGAAATGAGAAATACAAAGACGGTTGGATTTTTTATAGTTTAGGAAATTTTGTCTTTGACCAAGCTTTTTCCGAAAAAACAATGCAAGGACAGATAGTTGAAGTTTTAATAGAAAATGGTAAGATAAAAGAAGTTATCCCAAAAGAAGTTAAGATCAATAATTACTTTCAGCCAGAAGTTTTTAGATAAAATTTAACCTCTTGACAATCCTTTAGGGGGGGATAATTTAAGAAAAGAGGCCGAAAATTAATATTTAATTAAACATTAATATAAAAATATGAACTACAAAAAAATCGTTTTCGTCGTGAGTTTTTTAGCCATTTTTTGCTTTTTGTTTAATTTTGGCGCGCCGACCGCCAAAGCGATGACCGTTGCTGAAATTCAGGCCTTAATTACCCAACTTCAGCAACAGATTGCCCAGCTTCAACAACAATTAGCTGAATTGCAAGAAAAGCCAGCTGCTTGGTGCCATGATTTTAATGTTAATTTAAGGATTGGAGATGATAGTAATGAAGTTAACCTTTTACAACTTGTCTTAGACAAAGAAGGAGTATATGGTCCACCAGTATCAAAATTTACCGATAGAGGTGGTTATTTTGGTGAATATACTGCTTCAGCTGTTGTTGCTTTTCAGGAAAAATATGCTTCAGAGATTTTAGCTCCTTGGGGGTTGAAACACGGAACCGGTTTTGTTGGTTCAACTACTAGAGCTAAATTGAATGAACTTTATGGCTGTAAAGTTACTATTTGTCAGATGCTTTGGTGGTATGACAATGAACATCGATACTGCCAGCAAAAACAATTCTGCGGCGCATATATGTATTTAGGACTATATACCTTTAAAACTAAAGAAGAATGTGAAGCAAGTTTATTAAAGCCATCCATCACCGTTCTTTCTCCCAACGGAGGGGAGAAGTGGACGGTTGGTAACACTTACAATATTACTTGGAAATCAACGGGGGTGAATAAAGTAGATATATATTTAAAAAACCACGATTCTGGTATCGATTGCATGAGTGCTTGTTTGTCATTACCCGGAGGTAATTGTTGTGAGCCTTGTGGCGATGTGCAAGTAATTGCAAAAGGCGTTTCTGCCTCTCTTGGAAAATATTCTTGGAATATTCCTTCAACACAAAAAATTAGTTCTAAAGATGAAATCCTCATCCAAAGTTCTATTGGTGAATCTTGCAGTGCCGATCGAAGCGACGGTTACTTCAGCATTGTTTCTTCGGTATCTTGTCGAGATGAAAACTCCGGTTGCACTATCAGTAATCTTCCCTGTTGTTCCGGATTAAAGCCCGTTTCAATGTGCATTGAAGAATCTAATGATATGTGCTTTTGCGTCACTTGCGGTAGTATCTGCGCGCCTTGCGGCAACGGCGTTTGCGATAAAAATGAAAACAAATGCAACTGCCCTGAGGATTGCAAAAAATCCATCACCGTCATTTCTCCCCATGGAGGGGAGAAGTGGATAACTGGAAATACTTATACTATAAAATGGACTACAGTTGGTTTTCCTACAAGTTCTTCAATTCAAATCGGTTTAAGAGATACTAGATACGATCCGAATCTTGGCTCAGGAGAAACCACAATTGTTAATACAACAAATAGCGGAAGCTATAACTGGACTATCCCTTTTCAATCGGGATCGATGATCCTTGGAGCCGGAAACGTCTACAAAATTATCATTTATATTGATGGTGGCGGGCCAGGGAAATATGATGAAAGCGATTACTACTTCAGTATCGTTTCCCCACCTTCTATTATCTCTTTCAATTATACAGAAACTGATGCCTATGGCGGATCAGTAAAGTTTTCCTGGACTAGTACCGGAGCTGACGGCGTTAGGTTTGTGATACCGTGTTATTCTGGTTTATCTATAAAATATGCTGACACCGGGGCAGACTTTTTCTGTGGCGAGAGCGATAGAATGTTTCTAATAAATAATACTGTTTATCTAAAATTCACCAATACTTCTGGTAGTTTAATTAACACTACAGCTACCTTAACCCCAGTTATTGGAAGCACCAACTACACTGCTTATTCTAAATCAGTTAATTTCAGCATCGTGGCTGTCCCCTCTATTACTGTCACTTCTCCAAACGGAGGAGAGAAGTGGACGATTGGAAATACTTATGATATTACTTGGAAGGTTTCAGGAACCGAAAAAGTTCATGTAGATATTGCTAAATTCGATACTCCTAGTCAGGCTTGGACATTGGTTTCAGATATCCTCGCTTCTACAGGGAAATACTCTTGGAAAATAGGCGCGGCTTGGCCTTATCTTTCTGCTGGGGACAATTATAAAATCAGAGTGTTTACCTATCCTCTTCCACCTTCAGGAGGATGGATAATAGGTACAAACTATGACCAAAGCGACAATTATTTCAGTATCCTGGAACCTTCCTGCACTTATCTTAAGAATGGTATTACAGAAAGCTTTGGAACAACTTGCGGAGATACCAGGTATAACCCAGTTTTTGATCTTAATAAAGATAAGTATATTAACGTATTAGATTCCTCCCTCCTTGTTAGTCACATAAACGATGAAAGCTGGTGCAATGAAATGAAAAACTCCACCGTGAATCCCTGTCTTGAAGCAACATCTACTGTTGGCTTAAAATCTATTGAAAACCAATTGGCTTCGATTTCGGCAGCGGTTTCTCAATTGATGGAAGCTATAAAGGAATTAATGAAAAGATAGGCGAAACTCGGTGGTGAGTTTTGGTTTCTGACGAAAAATCGGAGGTTGAACCTCCGATTTTTATTTAATTGAAATGTCAAAAATTTTAAGCTAAAATGACTTAGTTATGGAGAAATTTAATTTTTTAAATAAAGACAAAATTAATCAACTCCCAAAAACTTTAGGCGTCTATACTTTCAAAAAAGGAGCTAAGCTCCTTTACATCGGTAAGGCCGCAAATATCAGAGAAAGAGTAAAAAATCACATGCAAAGACCTGTCGCCTTCTGGGAACAAACCCTCCTTCGCCAAGGCTTCGGAGGGCAAGTTGGTTATATCAAAACCGATTCGGAAATTGAGGCCCTGATTTTGGAAGCGAATTTAATTAAAAAATATCAGCCAAAATATAATGTTATCTGGAAAGATGATAAAAATTACTTTTATGTAGGAATTACGAAAGAGTGCTATCCTAGAGTATTCATCACACACCAACCTAAAAAACTATACCCTAAACCCTATACCCTAAACCCTAAATACGTCGGTCCTTTCGTTGATGGAAAGGCTTTAAAACAGAGTTTAAAAGTTTTAAGGAAAGTCTTTCCTTACAGAACTTGCCGATCTTTGCCAAAGCGCCCCTGTCTTTGGTATCAGCTCGGCAGATGCCTGGCTCCCTGTTTCTTGGAATCAAAGTTAGGAAAGCTGATCCCTGGAGGGAAAACTCAAATAAAAAAAGATTCCCAAAGAAATGCTAAAAATCTCCTAAAAATCCTTGAAAAAGGTAAAATTCAAGTTTTAAAAGATTTGAAAAAAGAAATGAAAGCAGCTTCCGCTTTCCAAGATTTTGAAAAAGCAGCCAAAATTAGGGATCAAATTGGAGCCTTAGAAAAAGTTCTAGCTCACGCCAAGATTTTTGAGGAATTTTATCTAACCCAAAAAATAAATTGGCTTCAGATTCAAAAAATCTTGCAACAGATATCAAAAACTAAAAAAAGTGTTGCGAGAATTGAAGCCTATGATGTTTCTAATATCCAAGGACAAGAAGCAACAGGCTCAATGGTGACTTTTATTAATGGTTTGCCAGATAAAAATTTTTATCGAAGATTTAAGATTAAAAACCGAGTCCCGCCCTTTCTAAACGAAAGGAAAGGGCGGGACGAAGGTGAAGATGAGAACGAAGTTCTCATCGCCTTGCAGGGAAAACCAAATGATGTGGCGATGATTAAAGAGGTTTTGACTCGTCGCTTTAAACATTTAGAATGGGGGTTGCCAGATTTTATTTTAATCGATGGAGGAATCGCGCAGCTGAACGCTGCGCTAAATTGCAAATTGCAAATTGCAAATTGCAAATTGATAAAAGTTGTAGCCTTGGCAAAAAAAGAAAATAAACTATATATCGAAGGTCAAGAAAAGCCAATTGCATTAAAAAGTTTGCCGAGAGAGGTTTTTAATTTGATTTTGCAGCTAAGGGACGAAGCTCATCGTTTTGCCATTTCTTATCATCGAAAATTAAGAGAGATTGACCTTCGTCCAAAAAATTGGTATTATTAAAAAATATTAATAGAGTCATGAACCGTTTAATCTTACAAATTATTGCCGGAATATTAGGGATTTTTTTAGCTGCCAAATTTGTCCCCGGAGTTTCTTTGAAGGTTATTCCTGGAGAAAGCTCTTTTTTTGGAATAGAATTTACAGATAGCTGGCAAATTTTACTTTTGGTCGGCTTTGTTTTGGGCTTAGTTAATTTTTTCATTAAACCCGTTTTAAAAATTATTACTCTGCCCCTGAGAATATTAACTTTTGGCTTATTTAGTTTAGTGATAAATATGTTAATGGTTTGGGTAATTGATATTTTTTTCCTGGAATTTGAAATTGAAGGCCTAATTCCTCTTTTCTGGACAACAATTATTATCTGGGTTTTGAGTCTCTTTTTAGGAATATATCGACCCAGACAAAAAGTAATCGTCGAATAACAATGAAACAATTTTTACCAATTGTCCAAATCTTAGTTGCTGTTTTTTTAATTGTTTTTATACTCATCCAACAAAGAAGTCAAGGCCTAGGGTCTGCTTTTGGCGGCGGAGGAGAATTTTATATGACCAGGCGGGGAATCCAGAAAAAAATCTTTTGGGCTACTTGTCTCTTCGGAGCTGCCTTTTTAATTTTAGCCTTGCTTAACCTTGTCCTTTAAATGTTAAATCTCCTAAAAATCAAAAGTTTTTTTTCTAAAATCTCGATAAAAAAATGGCCCTCAAAACCGCAATGGAGACAATTTTTTAAAATTTTGAATAAAAAGGAGAAGGTTATATTTTTTTCTTTATTATTTTTATTTTTCAGTTCATTTCTAATCTTAGCAATTAATTTTTATTTTAAAAATACAGAGATTAAACCAGCGGAAGGCGGAATTTATATTGAAGGAGTGGTGGGCTTTCCGAGATGGATTAACCCCCTCTATGCTCCGTCTAATGATGTAGATAGAGATTTAACTGAATTAATTTTCTCGGGATTATTAAAATATGATTTAAACGGAAAAATTGTTCTTGATTTAGCCAGGGATTATAAAATTTTAGAAAATGGAAAAATTTATGAATTTTATCTAAAAGAGAATCTTTTTTGGTCAGATGGAAAGCCCTTAACTGCCGATGATGTAATTTTTACCATAAAATCAATTCAAGATCCCAATGCTAAAAGTCCTTTGAGAGGAAGCTGGGTGGGAGTAACGGTAGAAAAAATTTCTGATCTAGAGATCCGCTTTGAATTAAAAAATGAATCTTCGGTTTTTTTAGAAAACTGCACCCTAAAAATAATACCAAAGCATATCTGGGAAAACATATCTCCGCAAAATTTCCCCTTAGCGCTTTATAATAATTTAAAACCGGTTGGTTCAGGGCTCTACCAATTAAAAAATTTATTCCAAGATAAGGAAGGAAAGATAAATTCTTTAACTTTAGTCAGAAATCCTTACTATTTCGGTAAATTCCCTTATCTTAACGAAATTTCTTTTCGATTTTTTGAAAAGGAAGAAGAACTAATCAAGAATTACCGGCAAGGAGAAATTAAGGGATTTACCTTAACTTCTTTAACCAATTTCACTGATTCGGCTAACCTTTACTCCCTTATTTTGCCAAGATATTTTGCCATCTTTTTTAATTCGGGAAATTCCAAAGTCCTATCTGAAAAAGAGGTGAGGGAAGCTCTAAATTATGGAACCAATAAAGAAGAGATTATTAATAATATTTTGGAAGGTAGGGGGAAAATTGTCGATTCTCCTCTTTTGCCAGATATTTATGGTTTCAATCCTCCATCAAAAGTTTATGAATATAATCTAGAAAAGGCAAACGATATTTTAGAAAAAGCAGGTTTTCTCAAAAATGAAACCGGAATCCGAGAAAAAATTGTTAAAAAAGTAATTCCTTTTCAATTTAAAAGTAATTTGACCTTTGGTTCTCGAGGCCAGGAAGTGGAAGAACTCCAAAAATGCTTGGCCAAAGATAAGGAAATCTATCCCGAAGGTTTAGTTTCAGGTTATTTTGGCAATACGACTAAAGAGGCGGTAATTAGATTCCAGGAAAAATACAAAGAAGATATTTTAAAACCTTACGAATTAGAAAAAGGAACCGGAGAGGTTAAGGGAAAAACCAGAGAGAAATTAAATGAAATCTGTTTTCCAATCGCAGAAGAAAAGGTATTGTTGAAATTTTCTTTAGCTACTCCCAATCAACCACAATTAATTGAGGCCGCTAATCTCTTAAAGAAGCAATGGCAGGCTTTGGGAGTGGAATTGGAAATTAAAACTTTTGAGATTCAAAATTTAGCAGCAACTGAAGAAGTTATTCGCCAAAGAAATTATAGCTCGCTTTTGTTTGGTGAAGTTTTGGGTGCGATTCCTGACCCTTTTCCTTTCTGGCATTCTTCTCAAAAAAATGACCCTGGATTAAATTTGGCTAGCTACGAAAATAAAGAATGTAATAAATTATTGGAAGAAGCGAGAAAAAATTTAAATGAAGCGGAGAGAAAGGAAAAGTTAGAAAAATTCCAAGATATTTTAATTGAAGATGCTCCAGTGGTCTTCCTTTATAATCCAGATTACCTTTATTTAGTTTCAAAAGAAATTAAAGGGGTAAATGTAAAAATAATTGCCGATCCCTCAAAAAGATTTACAGATATAGAACATTGGTACATCAAAATAAAAAGAGTATGGAAGTAAAAGCTCAAAGCTCAAAGCTCAAAGCTCAAAGCTACAACTTAAAACTAAAAACTAAAATAAAACCAGATGTCCGCTATTTGTATGATATGAAGAGTGTTCTTTATGATAAAAAATGGTTAATGACCGTAGAAAATTTTCCGGTTTATTATATATATCGAGGCGTTAAAGAAAAAAATTGCTTAAGATATGATATTACCGACATTACCTCTCGCCTTCTTGGCCGGGAATTTCCCAAAACGAAAGGTCACGAACATCCAAAGGGATGTCAGGAATTCATAACGGTTCTTGAGGGCAAAGCGATATTTTTATTTCAAAAATCTAAAGGAAAAAGGGTTCTCGATGTCTATCAAATTTTGGCAAAAAAAGGAGATCGGGTGATTGCTCCGGTAGGTTACGCTCACATTACAATTAATCCGGGTCCCGAAAAACTAAAAATAGCTAATTGGATTGATAAAAAGTGCCGGGGTATTTATGATTTTATAGAAAAACTTCAGGGGGCTTGTTATTATTATACAAAGTCGGGCTGGATTAAAAATAAAAAATATGATATCATTCCAAAGTTGCGCACTAATCAGCTACTTAAGAGAAAATTGAGATTTTTTGAAAAATGACTCAAATTAGAAAAGCAATTATTCCAATTGCCGGCCTGGGGACAAGATTTTTAACCTTGAGTAAAGTTTTTCCAAAAGAGCTCTGGCCACTGGTTGATAAACCAGTTATTCAATATATTGTTGAAGAAGCAGTTAATTCTGGTATAAAAGAAATAATTTTTGTTATTAGACCCGAGAGAAAAGAAGTTTTAGATTACTTTAAGAAATATCTGAAAAGGACTCCTGAACTTGAAGAAGTTTTGAAAATGCAGAAAAAAAATCACCTTTTGGCCGAGCTGAAAAATTTAGAAAAAATTACTAAAAAAATTTCTTTCTCATATGTCTTACAAGAAAAACCCTTGGGCGATGGTGACGCGATATTAAGAGCAGAAAGATTAGTTGGGAAGAAACCATGCGCGGTGTTATTCGGTGATGACATTGTTGAATCAAAAGTTCCCTGTCTTTTACAACTAATTAAAATCTATGAGAAATATCAAAAACCGGTAATGGCTCTTTACCGACTGCCAAGGAAAAAACTCTCATCTTACGGAGTGGTTGGTGGAAGAAAAATTAAAAATAGACTTTTTAAAATAGAGAAAATAATTGAAAAACCGGTTTCGCTAAAAGAAACACCCTCAAATTTAGCAATTATTGGAAAAAGAATTATTACTCCCGAAGTTTTTGACTATTTGGAAAAAAATTCTCCAAATCTGCCCGGCGAAATAAATTTAACTAGGACTATGACCCAAATGGTAAAAGAAGGAAAAGAAATTTATGGCTGGGAAATTGAAGGAAAATGGTTAGAATGCGGAAATAAACTTGCTTATTTAAAATCCAATCTTTATCTTTCTTTAAAACATCCTCAATTTGGAAAAGAACTCAAAAAATTTCTCAAGCGGGCATGGCGAAATTAGGATACGCGTAGCGTCCAGGACGCTATAGACGAAAGTCTGTGGAGGTGCAAATCCTCCTGCCCGCACAATTTATGAAAAAAATTACTAATTTAAGAATTATTCCATTGGGCGGACTGAGTGAGGTGGGAAGAAATATGATGCTGTTAGAATACAAAAACAGTATTTTAATTATTGACATGGGTTTTCGTATGCCCGAAGAAGATATGCCGGGAATTGATTATATCGTCCCAAACATTTCTTATCTGCAAAATATTCAGAAAAATATTTTAGGAATAGTTTTCACCCACGGCCATTACGACCACATAGGAGCTGTTCCCTATTTAATTGGAAAGGTTTGGCGACCCACTTTAAGAATTTTTGCCTCTCCTTTAACCCGAGGAATAATTTTCAAAAGGCAAGGGGATTTTCCCAATCTACCAAAATTAGATGTTGAAGAAATCAAAAATGGCTCAAAAATTCAATTAGGTATTTTTAAAATTGAATTTTTTAGACAAAACCATAACATCCCTGATAATTTAGGATTATTTATTGAAACTCCGGTAGGCAATATCTTACACACCTCTGATTTCAAATTTGACTCTCATCCGGTCAATGATTTACCAACTGACTTTCAAAAACTGTATTCTTTAGCTAAAAGAAAAATTTTGCTTTTACTTTCAGATTCTACCGGCGCCGAAGAAGACGGTCATTCTCTTTCTGAAAAAACAATTGAAGAAAACCTTGATGAAATTTTTCAGCATTCTTATGGCAGAATTATTGCTGCCACCTTCGCCTCTCTAATTAATCGAATCCAGCAAATTATCACCCTATCAGAAAAACACGGCAGAAAAGTTTGTCTTGAGGGTTATTCAATGAAAACCAACGTGGAAATTTCGAGAATTCTGGGCTATGTTAAAGCCAGGAGTGGAACTTTTATTAAGGCAAAAGAAATTAATAATTATCATGATTCAAAAATAACCATTTTGTGTACCGGCGCCCAAGGAGAAGGTTCGGCAATTTTAATGAGAATTGCCATTAAAGAGCATCCTTTCATTCACCTAAGGAAAGGAGATTCGGTTATTCTTTCTTCCTCTGTTATCCCCGGAAATGAAAGAACGGTTCAAATGTTAAAAGACGATATTTTACGCCAGGGAGCAAAAGTTTTCCATTATAAGATGATGGATATTCATGCCGGAGGTCATGCCCAAAAAGAGGAACTAAAAGAGATGATTAAAATTATAAAACCAAAGTTCTTTTTACCAATTCATGGCCAATATTCAATGTTAGTAGCTCATTCGGAATTAGCTAAAGAAATGGGTCTTCCCGAAAAAAATATTGTCGTTGCCGAAAATGGTGATATCATCAATTTGAACCAGAAAAGAATTTATCTCCAAAAAGGCTTAATATCTTCAAATTATGTAATGGTTGATGGTTTAGGGATTGGTGATGTTGGCGCGGTAGTTTTGCGAGACCGACAAATGTTAGCCAAAGATGGAATGTTTGTCATTGTTGCTGTGGTTGACAAAACTACTGGAAAAGTTCGGGGTTCTCCTGATATAATATCAAGAGGATTTGTCTATTTGAGGGAATCAAAAGAGCTACTGAGGGAAACGCGTAAAAGAGTGATAAATATTGTTGATAAAGCGGCTGGTTCAGGAGGTGCCGTCAATTGGATTTATGTCAAAGACGAAATTAGAAATAAAATTGGCCAATTTCTTTTCTCAAAGACTCAAAGACGGCCAATGATATTACCAGTAGTCATCGAAGTTTAAATCAATTAACAATTAACAATTAACAATGAACAATCTTATCTTTAATTATTGTTCTCTGTTTGCTGTTCTTTGTTCACTGAAGTATGAGAGTATTTAGTGGCGTTCGGCCAACAGGTGAATTGCATATTGGAAATTATTTGGGAGCAATTAGACAATGGATTGAACTCCAAGAAAAAAATGAGTGTATTTTTTGCATTGTGGACCTGCATGCTATAACTACTCCTTATCAACCTGAGGAATTACAAAAAAATATTATTGATCTAGCCATTGCTTATTTAGCGACTGGTCTTGACCCGGAAAAATGCATCTTTTTTGTTCAGTCCCAGGTAAGAGAACACGCTGAACTTACTTGGTTGGTGGGAACATTTACGCCCCTAGGCGAACTTCAAAGGATGACTCAGTTTAAAGAGAAATCAAAAAAACATCCAGAGTGTGTTAACGCCGGATTATTAAATTATCCTCTTTTGATGGCGGCTGACATTTTGCTTTATCAAACTGATTTAGTTCCGGTAGGTAAAGACCAACAGCAACACGTTGAACTAACTAGAGAAATTGCTCGGAGATTTAACAAAAAGTTCGGAGAGGTTTTTAAAGAACCCAAAGTTTTATTACCAAAAATTGGAGAAAAAATTATGTCCCTCCAAAATCCTAAGAAGAAAATGTCAAAAACCGACAATCCCCAGGGGCGTATTGAGTTATTTGATGATCCAGAAATTATTGAGAAAAAAATAATGTCTGCTGTCACCGACCCAGGGAAAGTAATAATTTACGATCATCAAAGAAAACCCGGTATTTCCAATCTTCTGACAATCTATTCTCTTTTTTCCGGAAAATCAATTAAAGAATTGGAGAAAAAATTTAAAGGGTCAGGCTATGAAAAGTTCAAAAAGTCCTTAGCCGAATTACTTATAGATTCTTTGGAACCTTTTCGCAAAAAAAGAAAAGAACTTCTCACTAGAGAAGTTTATGTTAGAGAGATTTTAGAGCAAGGCAAAAAAAGAGCTCAAATTATCGCCCAATCTACGATCCGAGACGTCAAGAAAAAAATGGGTCTCATTTAGATTTAAAAATTTTCAATTTTCAATTATTGACTTTATTTCTTTAATCTTTTGTTCCATTAGTTTTTTTGTTCTAGCTTCCACCACTAATCTTAAAAGCGGCTCGGTGTGGGATGGACGAACATTGAACCACCAATTCGGGAAATCAATTCTTAAACCATCTATCTTTAGAATCTCCCCTCCTCTAAATTTATCTTCCAAGGTTTTAAAAACCTTTTTTTTGTTTTTGACTTTAAAATTTATTTCTCCTGAATGAGAATACTTCTGAAATGGTTTTACTAACTCAGAAATGCTTTTTCTGTTTCTAGATATTTCTTCAAGGATTTTAAATATCACGAAAAATGGGGCCTCGCAGAAATAGTGCGTTCTTAAATAATAATGACCATTTAATTCTCCTTGGAAAATAATATTTTCTCTCCGCATTCTTTCTTTTATAAAAGAATGCCCTATTCTACCAATTACTGGAATTCCTCCCATCTCTTTTACGACATCTCTGACTATATTACTTGAACGAACGTCACATAATACTTTTTCGCCAGGATTTTCTTTTAAAATCAAACTGGCTAAGAGAGCAGTAATTAAATCTCCTGGAATCATTTTACCCTTTTCATCTACAAAGATAACTCTATCGCCGTCGCCATCAAAAGCTATCCCCAAATCAGCTTTTTTTCTTAAAACCTCTTTTTTTAGACTTTTTAAATTTTTCTCTTCGTGAGGACTGGGAAGATGATTGGGGAAAGAACCGTCTAATTTAGCGAAAAGATAATAGATTTTACAATTTGTCTTTTTAAAAATTTTTGGCACCAGAATCCCGGGTACGGCATTAGCAGTGTCAATAACAATTTTCAAAGGTTTTATTTTTTTCAAATGAAAATCTTTCAGATTAAATTCTATATAATCTTTTAAAACTTCCTTTTTTACTACGCGGCCGGGTCGCGTAATTACGTTGCCGGGTCTCGTAGTAAGTTTTTTGATTTCTTTTAAACCAGTTTTTTCGCTAATGGGAATTGCTTTTTCTCTGACGAATTTAAAGCCATTGTATTGAGGTGGATTGTGAGAAGCGGTAATCATTACTCCCCCATCGAATTTAAAATGAGCTACTGTAAAATAATGCATTGGGGTGGTGGAAAGACCGATATCAATAACATCAGCTCCTTGATCAATGATGCCTTTCGTTAAAGCTTTAAAAAGCGAGGGAGAAGAAAGGCGATTGTCGCGACCAACGACAATTTTTAATCGTGGTTTTTTAAAAAATTTAACAAAAGCTCGGCCAATAAGATAAGCGGCTCTTTCATCAAGTTCTTTGGGGTAAATCCCCCGAATGTCATAAGCTCGAAAAATTTGGGGGTTGATTTTCATATAAAAATATTATAGCATATTTATATGAGTTTTTCAGTAGGTATTGTTGGTTTGCCCAATGTTGGAAAATCAACCTTATTTAAGGCCTTGACGAAAATACCGGTTGATATTGCTGCTTATCCTTTCACCACCATCCATCCCAATGTTGGAGTGGTTACTGTGCCTGACGAAAGATTAGAAAAGATTGCTCAGGTTATAAAACCTGAAAAGGTTACTCCAACTGTAATTGAATTTATTGATATTGCTGGTTTAGTTAAGGGCGCCCACAAAGGTGAAGGTTTGGGTAACCAGTTTTTGGCTCAGATTAGAAATTGTGCTACAATTTTAGAGGTGGCTAGGGCTTTTGAAGATCCTGATGTTGAAAATGTTTTGGGAGAAATCAATCCAGAAAAAGAAATTGAAATTGTTAAGGTCGAACTTTTAATGAAGGATTTAGAGAGTTTAGAAAGTTTGCTTTCAAAACTCGAAAATGATGCTAAGCGGGATAAAAAATTCTTAAAAAAATTTGAATTTTTGAAAAAAGTTAAAGAAATTGTTTCTCAAGGAAAGTTAATTTCAGAACTTGATTTAACCGATGAAGAAAAGATGGAAATTAAAGAATATCAGTTTTTAACCCAAAAACCAATTTTACACATTTTAAACACCGATGATAAAAAATATCCAACCTCGGTTGTTGATTATTTGGAGATGAATTTAAAAGAAGAGGAAGAAATGTCAGAACTTTCCCAAGCCGATGCTAGGGAACTCGGTCTGAAATCTCGGCTTGACCAGCTAATTCTGGCCTGTTACAATATTCTTGATTTAATTACCTTTTATACAGTGGCAGGTGGGAAAGAAACCAGGGCCTGGACCTTAAAAAAAGGGGGGAGGGCACCCGAGGCTGGTGGAGTGGTCCATTCTGATTTTGAAGAAAAATTTATTAGGGCTGAAGTAATTCCCTGGCAAAAATTAGTTGAAGCTGGCAGTTGGAAAGAAGCCAGAGAATTAGGATGGTTAAAAATAGTTGGCCGCGATTATATAGTTCGAGACGGCGATGTAATTGAATTCAAGATATAATCTACGAAATTACGAAATTGCTGAATATTAAAATTTTTCGTACTTTCGCCCCAGTAGCAGAGCCTTCGGCTCGCTACGGGGCAGCCCCGAAGTGAGCTTCGCTCTACTTCTGGGGCGTGAAAATTTCGTACTTTCGTAGAAAATTATGAAAACTTACGAACTAACTTATTTAATTCCGCCAGATATTTCTGAAGGAGAATTAAAAACTTTGCAAGAAAAAATTAACTCTTTCATTCAAGAAGAAAAGGGAATTTTGACTAAGATGAACTCACCGATTAAGAAGAGACTATTTTCGCCAATAAAACGCCGAAGTCAGGCTTATATAACTACTTTAAATTTCCATCTTGAACCAGAAAAATTGACAAATTTAGAAAAAAAATTGAAATCAGAAAATCAAATCCTGCGATATCTTATTTTAGTAAAACAATTACCTAAAAAAGTGGAGATACCAACTAAAATACCTAAGAAAGTAATCAGACCTAAACCAAAAGTTGAATTAAAGGAGATTGAGAAAAAATTAGAAGAGATATTAGGTGAATAATAAAGATAGCGAATACTGCAAATGTCCTTCGGACTGCGAACAATGCGAATATATTATTCGTAAAATTCGTAGACGAAGTCATTGGCAGAATTCGCAAATTTAGTGAATTTAAATAAAGTTTTCTTAATTGGTAGACTCACTCGTGACCCTGAATCGAGAACTTTACCAAGCGGTCAATTGGTTGCTTCTTTTGGTCTCGCCACTGACCGATTTTTCACCGATAAATCGGGTCAAAAACAGCAACAAACAGAATTTCATAATATTGTTTTATTTGGAAGATTGGCTGAAATTGCCTCCCAATATTTGACTAAAGGTTCCTTGACGATGATTGAAGGGAGATTGCAAACGAAAACCTGGCAAGATGCTTCCGGTAATAAGCGATATCGAACTGAAATTTTAGGCGAAAGAATCCAATTGGGACCGAAAACGGCTGGAAAAGTAATGCCCGCCGAAGGCGAGGCTCGCCAAGGGCGGCCACCAACTGAAGAAACCAAAGAAGAAATCCCCATTATTGAAGAAGAAGGAGAGGGAGAAATTGATATAAGCAAAATCCCTTTTTGAAATTTTTTTGAGAAAAGGGTGGGAAGAACTATAATAGGATAAAGGTTATCTTCTTTCTATGTGTTCCTGCACCGTGAGTAACCAAAGGAGGTTTTAATTATGGCTTATAAAAACAAAGAAAAGGAACGACAAAATAAGAAGGGGTATTATCAAAGGAATAAAGAAAAAATACTAAAGAGAATGCGATTGTACGGAAAGAAATGGTATCAAAAAAATAAAGAGAAAGTGCAATTGCGTCACAGAGAATATTATCGAGGGAATTGGGAAAAAATAGCACAATATCATAAAAAGTGGTATCAAAAGAATAGAAAGAAAATATTACAACAATCTAAAGAGTATTATCAGAAAAATAGAGAAAAGGTGGAGTGGCGTCACAAAAATTATAATCAGAAAAACAAAGAAGAAATATTACGGTATAAAGGAGAATGGCAAAAATACAGAAGGAAGACAGATCCAAAATATCGCCTCGATGAAAATATGGGTTCGGCGATTGCTAGGTCTTTAAAAGGCAAGAAAGATAGAAAAGGATGGGAAATTCTAGTTGGTTATACTTTAAGAGAATTAATGGAATATTTAGAAAAACAATTTAACAGTAAAATGAACTGGGGTAATTATGGGAGTTATTGGGTAGTTGACCATGTAAAGCCGAAAAGTTTATTTAATTACACTACGCCAAACGATTTTGAATTTAAACAATGCTGGGCTTTAAAAAACTTACAATCATTAGAGAAGATTAAAAATATAAAGAAAAAAAATTGTTATATTGGTTAATTCAATTTTCATCACCATGGTGTGTTATTTTTGCCAGCGCGACATAAAGGAAATTGATTTTAAAGATACCGAACTTTTGCGAAAGTTTATTTCTGGATTGGCTAAAATTAGAGGAAAAAAAAGAACCGGAGTTTGTTCTAAACATCAACGTAAACTTTCTAAAGCAATAAAAAAAGCACGTCACCTTGGACTGCTTCCTTACACATCGAAATAAATCGAAGATTTATTGAAAGTCAAAGAAGATTCTCTTCTTTTCCACCTTCGCTAGCACTTGGTGATTGAGATGAATCGAAGATTCATTGAACGCAAAATAATCACTATTACCTTCTAGGAAAAAAATAGTTAAACTTTCTCAAAGATAGCTTTTCCAATTTTCTCAACGATTTCAGGATTTTCTTTTAAAAAGTTTTTAGCCGCTTCCAGGCCCTGACCCAGTTTAATATTTTCATACTCAAGCCAAGAGCCGGCTTTTTTTATTAGACCCTGCCTAATCCCGGTGTTAATAATATCAGCGAATTTAGAAATTCCCTCATTATAATAAATATCAAACTCGGTGGTTTTAAAGGGAGCGGCAACTTTATTTTTAACAATTTTGGCTTTAATCCTGCTTCCAATAATTTCCTCTCCGTGTTTTATCTGGGCAATTCTTCTTAATTCAATTCGACAAGAAGAATAAAATTTTAAGGCTAACCCTCCAGAAGTGGTTACAGGATTTCCAAATAAAACTCCAATTTTCATTCTGGTCTGATTTAAGAAAATCAGAACCGTTTTTGTTTTGGAAATAATTCCTGACAATTTTCGCAAGGCTTGCGACATTAAACGGGCCTGAAGGCCAATCTGAAATTCGCCCATTTCTCCAGCAATTTCTGCCTGGGGACTAAGGCGGCTACCGAATCAACAACAATAACATCGACTTCGCCTGATCTAACCAAGGTCTCAACAATCTGCAAGGCCTGCTCTCCTGAATCTGGCTGGGAAATTAATAAATCATCAACATTAACTCCAATTTTTCTGGCATAATCTGGATCCAAAGCATGCTCAGCATCGACAAAAGCTCCCACTCCGCCTTGTTTTTGAGCCTCAGCTAAAATATGAAGGGCTAAGGTGCTTTTTCCGCTAGATTCTGGGCCATAGATTTCAATTACCCTTCCCCGGGGGATACCCTTTACTCCCAGAGCCATATCCAAAGAGATAGATCCAGTTGGAATTACATCAACATCAGACGCTCTCACATCTTTTAATTTCATTATCGCTCCTTCACCAAAGCGTTGTTTGATTTCTTCTACTGCTTCTTCTAAACCAGTTTTTTCTATTTTTTCCTCTTTTTTCTTTGTCATATGCGAACGTAGTGAGCACCCCGCCCCCTCAGCAGTAATTCTTCTTGTGAGGACTTATTGAGTGCTATTATAATATTTTAATTCTTTTTTAAAAAAATACAAACAGTCTAGGGGGCGGGGTTTTCGCTACCGTTTAAATTTTTTGCCAGCCTTCATCGTCTTCCTCTTCCTCAGTTTTTATTAAAATTTCTCGGGGCTTTGCTCCTTCTCCAGGGCCAACTACTCCCCTTTCTTCTAACGTATCAATTAACCTCGCTGCTCTGGCATAGCCTATCCTTAATCTTCTCTGTAAAAGGGAGGCCGAAGCTTTTCTGGCTTCAATGACCACTCTTTTTGCCTCCTCATACAAAGGATCTTCACCGGTATAGAAACCTTCGAATCCTGTCCCAGATGGCGCCTCAAGAGTTTTCTCTAAATCTTCTGCTAATTTATTGGGTGGTGGGAGGGTGTAGTCTAAAATTCCTTCCTCTAATTTTGGCACCCGTTCGGCAGGTACCCGGAATTTTGAATTTTGAATTTTTATATAATTTACCACCCTCCTCACCTCCTTTTCTGAAACATAGGGTCCCTGGATTCTTCTTGGTTTGACGATTTCGGCTGAAACAAAAAGCATGTCTCCTAAACCCAAAAGTTTCTCGGCACCAGCCATATCTAAAACAGTTCTCGAATCAACCTGGGAAGCAACCTGAAAAGTAATTCTGGAAGTAATATTAGCCTTAATTAAACCGGTGATTACCTCCACCGATGGTCTTTGAGTAGCTACCACCAAATGAATGCCAACGGCTCTGGCCATCTGGGCGAGCCTAACAATTCCGGCTTCCATTTCTCTACCCCTGGCTGCCATTAAATCGGCTAATTCATCAATGATTAAAATAATGTAGGGCAGGGATTGAGTCCCCTCCCTGAAAGCTATTTCATTGAAGCTCGTAATATCGCGACATTTTTCTTCCGATAAAATTTCAAATCTTCTTTCCATTTCCGAAACCAACCATTTTAAACTATTTATGGTCTTTTGAGCATCAAAAATGACCGGACATAAAAGATGAGGAAGGCCTTCATAAACCGGGAACTCAACTCTTTTTGGATCAATCAAAATAAATCTCAAAATTTCCGGCGAGTTCCGATAGAGAAGTGAAAGAATTAAACTATTCAAAAATATGGTTTTCCCTGTTCCGGTGGAACCAGCAACTAATAAATGGGGCATTCGAGATAAATCGGCATGAAGCGGGTTTCCCGAAACATCTCTTCCCAAAGCAAAAGTTAAATTAGAACTAGCCTGCTGAAATTGGGGATTTTGAATTAAATCTCTTAACCTAACGGCTGCTCTGACTTTATTGGGAACTTCAATTCCAACTAGGGGTTTGCCAGGAATTGGAGCTTCGATTCGAATTGGATGACTGGCCAAAGCCAAAGACAAATCATTGGAAAGAGCAGTAATTTTTGAGAGTTTTATTCCATCGGCTGGTTTTAAAGTATATTGGGTTACTGTCGGGCCGATATTTATTTCCGACATCTCAACCGGGATGGAAAAATTTTCGAGAGTTCTTTTAATAATTGCTGAATTTATTCTGACGTCGCCAGCCGAAGGGGCACCTTTATCAGAATCTAATAATTCAAAAGGTGGTAATTTGTATTCCACTTCAGAAATAAATGGCTTTTGGGGTCCCTCTTTAACCTTTAATTCTGGCGAAGGGACCCACCCAGCCGGAGGCTGGGTGGCTTTTTCTTTTATTTTAGGTTCAACTTCTTTGACCTTAAAACGCGGGGCAAAGATTCTTCTAATTAGACCCACTTTAGCTGGAGCTTCGGCGGGCAAGGAGGGTTTTTTTTCAGCCGCGGGTTGCTTTAAAAGATGCCAAAAAATAAAAATTCCGCAAATAATTATCCCGCCTAAAATTATTTGACTTACCAAAAAACCAAAAAGTTTTAAGAAGGGCAGGGAAATTAACCCTAGATATCCCCCTTCTTTAAGGTTGGGTTTTAAACACTCAATAATCCCACAAATACCTAAAATTAAAAGCAGAGAAGCCAAAATTAACGGCCCAAAAAAATTTTGATAGCGGGTGAAAAAGAACACTAAACCTCCCAAGATTAAAATCAGGGGAATGGCAAAGACCCCGTTACCAATCAACCGAGAAAGGCCATTCATGATGGCTTTACCAGCTATTCCAGATAATTCAAAAAAACTCAGAGAAACAATAATAGCTAAAATAAAAAAGACGAGTCCGAAAATCCATTTTTTACTCTCTTCTGGCAAAACCAAGAGGGTTTTTTTTTCTTTTAAAGCCGCTTTTTTTATTTTTTTATTTCTCCTTTTTTTCACCCCGTTAGAAATTCTTGTAATTTTTTTTAACAATCGACTTTGTGAACCCCATTAGTACTGTGATTTCTAAGGGGGGTTCGTATCTAAATCCCATTTACCCAATTTTAATATATCATCTTTTCTTTACTTTTTAAAACCGGTACCCGCTGGTATCAATTTTCCAATTATTACATTTTCTTTCAATCCTCTCAATTTATCCTCTCTTCCTTCAATGGCTGCTTTAATTAATACCCTCGAGGTTTCTTGAAAAGAAGCAGCCGACAAAAATGAGTCGGTAGTTAAAGCTACTCGAGAAATTCCAAGCAAAATGGGTATAGCTTTGGCTGTTTTTTTCCCTTCTTTTCTTAGCCGGCTATTTTCCTCCAGAAATTTTGCTCTTTCTACTATTTGGCCGGGAGTAAAGTCGGAGTCACCCGAGTCTTTGATCTTTACTCTGGAAAATATTTGACGAATAATGACTTCTAAATGTTTATCATGGATTTGAGCTCCCTGAGAAACATAAATTCTTTGGATTTCTTTTAGTATATAGTGACAGGTTTTTTCTTTGCCGGATAATTTAAACAAATCTTTTAAATCTAGATTTCCTTCACAAAGTTGTTCTCCTTTTTTAACAGTTTTCCCTTTTTCAACTAAAATTGCTGCTGTTGGCGGAATTTTATATTCCATAACTTCAGTTTTGCACCTGCGATGCGGGTAGCCGGGGTTTTGGATTTTGGATTTTATTTTTACTATTCTCTCTGGAGTGATTTCTATTACTTTTCCATCTCTCTGAGTCATTTCTGCCCTTCCACCAGGGACGCGAGCTTCAAAAATTTCTTGAACTCTGGGCAAACCGAAGGTGATATCACCCCCACCAGCCACTCCACCAGTATGAAATGTTCTCATTGTCAATTGGGTTCCGGGTTCCCCGATTGCCTGAGCAGCCACAACTCCCACCGCCTCACCCAATTCAATTAACTCATTCCTTCCAAAATCCCAACCATAACATTTTTGGCAAATCCCCCGAACCGATTTACAACTCAAAGGAGATCTTACCTTGACCCGATCCGTTCCTTTTTTAATTATTTTTGCCCCTTTTTCCCAATCAATAATCTCTCCTTTTTTACAAATTCCGGAAATTTTCTCCAAAGATATTCTGCCAACAATTTTCTCTAAAAAGTTCTGGCCAATCTCTTCAGCATCTCTTCTCCAAATCTCAATTCCAACCTCATCTCGGCAATCTTCTTCTTCAATTATTACTCCGTGGGCAACATCGATTAAACGACGGGTCAAATAGCCAGCAGTCGAAGTCCGAAGAGCAGTATCAGCTGTCCCCTTCCTGGCTCCGTGAGTTGAAATAAAGTATTCCAGAACATTAAATCCTTCTTTAAAAGAACTCTTAACCGGTAACTCAATAATTTGGCCGGCCGGATTAATCACCAAACCCTTCATCCCGGTCATTTGAACTGGCTGAGCCCAAGAACCTCTGGCTCCGGCATCAATAATTTGAAAAACGGGACCATCTTTAGGCAGGGTTTGGGGAACTAATTTTTCAATTTCTAATTTTACTTTACTCCAGACTTCAATCACCTTTCCCCGCTTTTCTTCATTAGATAAAAGTCCCTTTTTGAAATGGCTTTCAATATTCTCTATTTCTCTTTCAGCTTCTTCGATAATTTTTGATTTTTGAGGAGGTATAATCAAGTCATCCATGCCCCAGGTAATTCCAGACAAAGTCGAATACTCAAACCCCAACTTCTTAATTTTGTCTAAGGTTTCTTCAACAATTTGGGAATCATATTTTTCAAAAATTTGGCCACTTATATTTTCCAGATCTTTTACCCGAATTTGCTGATTTTGAAAAGGAAAATCATCTGGTAAGGCTTGATTAAATAAAATCCTTCCGACACTGGTTTCAATGAATTTATTTTTAAACCTGACCTTAATTTTCGTTCTTAAATCAATTTTTCCAAACTCCTGGACTAAAATGGCTTCTTCTGGCGAACCAAATATGGGGACTTCCGCCTGAGCCTCTTCAATAATCTTTGTCAACCAATAACAGCCCAGAGCAATATCCTGAGAAAGAGTGACAATTGGCGTACCGGTAGCCGGTTTCAACAAATTTGAACTGGTCAGCATTTTTTCTTTGGCCTCTTTTTGGGCTATATCGGATAGGGGTAAATGAACGGCCATTTGGTCGCCATCAAAATCAGCATTAAAGGCCTTACAAATCATAGGATGAACTCTGATTGATTCTCCCTCGATAAGTATTGGATAGAAGGCCTGGATAGAAAGTCGGTGCAAAGTCGGGGCTCTGTTTAATAAAACTAATTTATCCTTGACCACTTCCTCTAGGTTTTCCCAGACCTCATCGGTTTCCTCATCAATAAGTCTCGAGGCCGATCTTACATTATAGGCCAGTTCTTTGTCTAAAATTTTCTTGATAACAAATGGCTTAAAAAGCTCCAGAGCCATTTTCTTTGGAATTCCAACCTGATTAATTTTTAATTCTGGCCCAACCACAATCACTGACCGACCAGAATAATCAACCCGCTTACCCAAAAGATTTTGGCGAAATCTTCCCTGCTTTCCTTTGAGCATATCAGCCAGGGATTTCAATAATCTCCTTCCTCCGGTTGTGGCTTGAGTGGTGGTTCCCTTTCTCATCCCATTATCAATTAAGGAATCAACCGCTTCTTGCAACATCCTTTTTTCATTTCTGACAATTACTTCCGGAGCCCCGATTTCCAAAAGATATTTAAGTCTATTATTCCTATTGATTACTCTCCGGTATAAATCATTTAAGTCGGAAGAGGCATAACGACCGCCATCCAATTGAACCATCGGCCGCAAATCAGGTGGCAGCACCGGTAAAACAGTTAAAAACATCCACTCCGGTCTAATTTTTGCCCTTTCCATTCCCTGAAAAATTCTTAATCTTTGCAAAATTTTCCTTCGATTTGCCGGAGTTATCTTTTCTAACTCATTTTTTAATTTTTCAATTTCTTTTTTCAAATCAGTTTTTTCAAAGATTTTTCTTAAAGTTTCGGCTCCTGTTCCAGCCTCAAAAACCTCTCCATATTTCAGGGCCAAAGTATTATATTCAACCTCAGATAAAATTCTTAATGGCTTGATTGATAAAACTTCTTCCCGAGCCTTATCTCTTGCCGTTTTCAATTCCTGTAATTTTGGCTTTTTAAGTTTTGAGTTTTTAGCTGTAGTTTTGAGTTTTGACGAGGGGCCCGCCTTAGCAGGAGGGTGGCGGGGGGGTAGGTAGTTTTGAGTTTTGAGTTTTTGTTTGTATTCTTTTTCAATCTCCTCTAAGACCTTCTTTTTAGCTTCTTCATTAACATTGGTAACAATATGGTTAGCAAAATAAATTACCCTCTCTAGTTGTTGCATTGGCAGGTCCAATATCTGACCTATTCTCGAAGGCACTCCCCTTAAAAACCAGATATGAGAACAAGGAGTTGCTAACTTAATATGGCCCATCCTTTCACGTCTGACCTGAGCCTTTGTCACTTCCACCCCACATCGGTCACAAATTATGCCTTTATAACGAATTCTTTTATATTTTCCGCAATAACATTCATAATCTTTTTCCGGACCAAAAATTTTTTCACAAAAAAGCCCGTCTTTTTCCGCCCTTTGAGTTCGGTAATTTATGGTTTCAGGTTTTGTCACCTCACCATGACTCCAACTTAAAATCTCCTCGGGTGAGGCTAATTTTATTCGAATTGATTCTAAATCTTGGACGCGCATAATAGATAGAAACTTATTGAAACTTGCAGCCTTCGGCTGCGAAATTAATAGAAATTTATGCAACAAGTTTCGCGAGCGAAGTGAACAAATTTCTACCAATTTCTATTTAGTTTCTTCTTTAGGTTTCTCTTTTACTTCAACACTCAACCCCAGTGACTTCAATTCTGCTACCAAAAGGTTAAAGGAGGCTGGAACATTTGGTGGTTTAATTTCCTCTCCCTTCAAAATGGCCTCATAAGCAGCTGCTCTTCCTAGAACATCATCAGATTTTATGGTTAGCATTTCTTGCAAAATATTCGCCACCCCATAACCTTCCAAAGCCCAAACCTCCATTTCTCCAAATCTCTGACCGCCAAATTGGGCCTTTCCTCCCAAAGGTTGCTGGGTAATCAGAGAATAAGGACCAATAGATCTCATGTGAATTTTGTCTTCAACCATGTGAATTAATTTCATCATATATAAAAAACCTACGGTAATTTTTTCTGGAAAGGGAAGGCCGGTTCTGCCATCATAAAGAGTAACTTTCCCATCTTCGGGAAGTTGGGCGTTTCTTAATTCTTCTTTGATCTCTTTTTCTGTTGCTCCAGAGAGAGCTGGAGAAATAGCATAGTATCCAAGATTTTTAGCAGATAAACCCAGATGGGTTTCTAAAATCTGACCTAAATTCATTCTCGAGGCAACACTTAAGGGATTTAAAATTATGTCCATCGGGGTACCATCTTCTAAAAATGGCATTTCCTCAACCGGTAAAACTTTTGAAATTACACCCTTATTTCCATGCCTTCCAGATAATTTATCTCCGGCCCGAATTTTTCGAACTTCAGCCACTTCTACTTCAATTTTTTTTATCACCCCGGGTTGTAATTTATGGCCTAATTCTCGAGAAAAGACTTTCACTCCCATAACCCTCCCCCTTTTCCCGTGTTCCATCAAAAGAGAAGTATCTTTCACCTCCCTGGCTTTTTCTCCAAAAATCGCTCGTAGCAATCTTTCTTCAGCTGTTAAATCAGCTTCTCCTTTTGGAGAAATTTTTCCAACTAAAATATCATTTGGTCCAACTTCAGCCCCAATTCTAATAATTCCTTCTTCGTCTAAATCTTTTAATTTTTCTTCAGAGACATTGGGGATGTCGCTGGTAGTTGTTTCTGGTCCCAATTTTGTTTCTCTAATATCGCAGCTAAAACTCTCCATATAAATTGAGGTATAGGTATCATCCTTAACCAATCTTTCAGAAATCAAAACGGCATCTTCAAAATTTCCGCCACGCCAAGGTAAAAAGGCAACTAAGATATTGCTGCCCAAAGACAAATAC
>Ga0100379_10001296_pt1 | contig 25504 bp, 20 predicted proteins | sample CryGeymeta201503_FD_80418 | JGI IMG/M metagenome (GOLD analysis project Ga0100379, IMG submission 80418) | Groundwater microbial communities from Crystal Geyser aquifers in Utah, USA - Crystal Geyser metaG 2015-03 | ecosystem: Environmental > Aquatic > Deep subsurface > Groundwater | place...
CATCGCTATTGGAGATACGATGCTTTTCAACATAAGCACCCTCAGGCGGTAGCCCCTCAGTAAGCTCCAGAGACAAGGTCTCTTGCTTGATGTAGCCACCAAAATCCTTCAGCACTCTGGCAACATCTTCTTTTCCTTGATAATAGGTGACAATATGGTCAGCAACGTCAAATCCTGCAGCACGACGCATAGTCTGGATATGACGCACAATCTCCCGGCTTACTCCTTCAGCTTTAAGCTGGGGAGACAGCCTTATATCTATAGCTACCCAATATTTTCCGTCATTAGCCACAGCATGGTAAGGCATGTCTTCCGATAGCGTATCCTTAACAAACTCCAGTTCCTTAATATTTACCTCATCCTTGATATCAGCAGCAAATTTCTGTAAAGCATCTCCTTCGCTTTCCTGCGCTAATGCAATAATTGCTTTAGCTAATGGTTGCCGCACTTTAATACCCGCTTTAGCTCGTGCCGCTCTGCCCAGACTGGTTATCTTCATTGCTAATCTAACTTCACTGTTTAATCTATCATCAATTTTAGCTTTGTTTACTGACGGAAAATCGGTCAGATGCACGCTTTCGGGAGCTTGCGAATCAGCAGTGCAAACCAAATTTCGGTAAATTTCCTCGGCAGTGAAGGGAACAAACGGAGCTAACAGCTTCGACAAAGTTACCAAGCACTGGTATAGCGTGTTATAAGCAGCTAACTTATCAACATCTTCCTCGCTTTTCCAAAATCGCCGCCGGCTCCTCCTCACATACCAGTTGGAAAGCTCGTCCACAAAATCCCCGGCTCTACGTGCCGCTGAAGTAAGGTCATAATTATCCAGCGCCTTGGTCATATCAGCGATAAGCCGATTGAGCTCTGAAATAATCCAGTTATCCAGGTGAGAAGGAGATAGACCCGCCGCTGTCCCCTGAGGGACAAAATGGTCGATGTTAGCATAAAGGACAAAGAAGGAATAGGTATTCCATAAAGTAAGCAAATCTCCCCGCATTGTCTCAGCTACCATTTGCATGGAAAAGCTATGGACATTTTCTCCGGGTGCTGCAGTAAGCAAATGCCAACGAACCACATCAGCACCATAGTTATCCACCACCAGCCAGGGGTCAATCACATTATTCCTGGACTTGCTCATCTTCTCGCCGTGAGCATCCACGATATGCCCTAAACAGACAACATTCTTAAAACAAGGGCGGTCGAAGAGCAATGTGGATATAGCATGTAAGCTGTAAAACCAACCTCGAGTTTGGTCAATAGCTTCACAAATAAAATCAGCAGGAAAATTCTGCTCAAATTGCTCCTTATTCTCGAAGGGGTAATGCCATTGGGCTATAGGCATAGCTCCGGAATCAAACCAGCAATCAATTACCTCAGGAACGCGTCGCATTACACCGTTGCATCCAGAACAAGCAAAGGTGATTTCATCTATATAAGGGCGATGCAAATCTCTGAAAGCTTTCAGCTGATAGCTGTCAGCTGTCAGTTTTGACCTTGCTTTTAATTCCTCAACACTACCTAGGCATTCAAGATTACCACAGGATTCACACCGCCAGATATTTAGTGGTGTCCCCCAATAACGCTCCCTGGAAATAGCCCAATCGACATTGTTTTCCAGCCAATCGCCAAAACGACCATATTTGATATACTCAGGATACCAGTTTATTTCTTTGTTACCACGAATGAGCCTATCTTTTATTGCCGTTGTTTTGATGTACCACGCTTCTTTGGCATAATAGAGCAGAGGAGATTCGCAGCGCCAGCAAAATGGGTAGGTATGGGTAATCCTCTCACTGCGATAAAGAAGCCCCCGCGATTTAAGGTCTTCAAGGATAAGAGGGTCAGCATCTTTGACAAACTTACCCTCAAAACGAGGATCACCCTTCATAATCCCCCGCTCATCAACAGGTTGGACAAAATAAAGCCCGTTGGACTCACCCGCTTTATAATCCACTTCACCAAAAGCTGGAGCGACATGCACGATCCCTGTGCCCTCGTCCAGAGATACAAAGTCCTCTGCGATGAGCCAAAAATTCTCACCTCTAGCAGGGCTTTCCTGCACTAGCCCACCAGGCTCGATAGCCTCTCCACCACTAAAGACAAATTTCCATCTTCTATACAGCTGTTCAGGGAGCCGATAGAGAGGCTCATATTCCATACCTTTCCCCTCCAAGCGCTCTCCCATCAGTTCTTTGCCCTTGCAAATCCCTAGAATTTCGTATCGATTGGTTAGACCACTCTCCAACAGGGTTTTAGCCAAGATCAGTTGTTCACCTCGATTCTCAATGCTGATCTTCACAAAGGCATAATCAGCCTCAGGAGCTACTGCCAGGGCAGTGTTTCCAGGCAGTGTCCAGGGCGTAGTCGTCCAGGCAAGAAGGTAAGTTGGCAAGCCAGGGTCAGCACCAAATTTTTGGAGATACTCAGTAACTGTTTTCTCCGGCACCTTAAATTTTATGTAAACCGAAGGGTCCACCGCATCATCTCGATACCCCAAAGCGACTTCATGAGAGCTGAGGGACGTCCCACACCGGGGACAATACGGTGTTACCTTGTATCCTTGATAAACAAGCCCTTTATCCCACAACTGCTTTAGAAGCCACCAGCAAGATTCGATATAGCCATTATCCAGCGTCATGTAGGGGTTCTCCATATCCAGCCAGTAGCCAATACGCTCAGTCATTGCCTCCCACTCCTTGATATACTTAAAAACGCTTTCCCGACACTTCTGGTTGAATTGGGCTATTCCATATTCCTCAATTTGAGCCTTGTTGGTAAATCCAAGGGTGCTTTCTACCTCCAACTCCACAGGCAAACCATGGGTATCCCATCCAGCCTTGCGCGGCACATAATAACCTTTCATCGTTTTATACCGGCAAACAGCATCTTTAAACAGACGGGAAAGTACATGATGTATTCCAGGACTACCATTAGCTGTGGGTGGTCCTTCATAAAAAACATACCTCTGCGCCCCCTTCCTCGCCTCGACGCTTTTGTTAAAAATATTATGCTCTTCCCAATAATGGAGGATATCCTCATCCAGCTTAGCGAAGTTTATTTTGCTATTTACCTCATGAAACATGGCTTAGCTCTACTTTGGCGAAATAACTACTTTCCTATCCTCACCCACACCTATGCTATGAGTTACCACTTCAGGGTGATCAGCTAAGGTAAGGTGGATAATGCGGCGTTCACTAGCAGACATTGGCTCCAAGGTTATGTCACGATGCTCTAATTTAACCTGTTCCGCCAGGTGCAAAGCTAATTGCTGAAGTGAACTACGACGACGTTCCCTGTATCCACCAATATCGATAAAAAGCGGCTGCCAACCTTTTAATCGCGCAGCCACTATAAGTTTAACAATATACTCCAAAGAAACTATAGTTTGACCATGCCGTCCAATTAAAATACCTAAATCATCACCTTTGATATTAAAAGTCGTCGGTATCTGGTCAGACAGAACTTCGACCTCAGCTGTTACCCCTAATAAGTTGAGCAAGTTATCCAGAACTTCCCTGGCTATCTTAACTAAATCTTCCTCCACTGAAGGTAAGAGCCTCACTTTAATTACAGCCTCTTCACCTCCTATACCCAAAATCCCTGACTTCCCTTCTTTGATAACCTCTACTTCAAACCGGTCTCGCTTCATCCCCAGTCGCTCTTCGGCTTCCTCCAGCGCTTCCTCAACCGTGTTCGCAGTTATCTCCAGTTCATCCATATCTTAACCCTTCTTTTCAGTAATTCTTTACGGTGTTAACCCACTTTAAGGTCTTTTTGTAATGCCACCCTTCCCTCCCAGTTTAGTTACCACCTGAGCCGAAGTCCCCCGTCTCAAGTAACCCCATCCCGTAATCCAGTACTGAATCCCAATGCCAATCACATTGGAAACTGCCCAGAAAAGAGACAGACCGCTGGGAAACATCAAGGTGAACAGCCCAAACATAAATGGCATCATAAGCAGCATCATGCTGTTCATTGACTTCTGCCTCGGGTCAGCAGAGGGAGCAGTCACCATTTTCTGTTGTACCCACATTGAGCCACCCACTATAATGGCTAAAATCAAGGTGCTATCAGGAGACCCTAAATTAAGCCATAAGAAATGGCTATCCAGCGGAATGGCTTGAGCCACTACCTCCCAGGAGTAAAGATGCTGGAATAAGTTCAGTAAGCTTTCAGGCGTAGTAGCCAAGGCTCGCATGATAGATTGGTAAAGGGCAATCCACACTGGAAATTGAACTAGCATTGGCCATATACAACCCAGAGGATTGACTCCCGCCTCTTTATAAAGTTTCATCATCTCCTGCTGGAGCTTCTGTTGGTTCTTGCCATACTTCTTCTGCAATTCCTGAATTTTGGGCTGCATTCCTTGCAAGGCTTTGGTGGATTTGAGTTGCTTCAAAGTAAGAGGCAGTAGTATCAAACGAACTATAACGGTAAGAGCAATGATAGCCAGCCCAAAACTGCCCCCTAAAACGCTGCTCAGCGCAATTAGCCCATTAAGCATCGGGTTGAGGATAATTAAATTCCATAACTCAGCCATGATTACAAAACTTCTACTGGGTAGTTAGCGGAAATTTCCAAATTACCCGTCCTTGCTCAATATCCAGAGCATATAGACAATTATCCTGACCACGAATGTAAACTATGCCTTCCTGAGCACAGGGAGAGGCTTGAACAAGCGCATTAATGGTCGGCTTATTATCATTTCCTGGATTCCTAATTCGCTCGCCGATGCCCGTCTTTGGGTTAATGACATACACATTACCTGACTCAGCAGCTACCACTAGCGAGTCATCTACCAGAATTGGTGAGACGACTATAGGACTTCCCACATCAAAAGACCATAATTCTGTACCATTAGTGGCATCAATAGCATAGAGCTTGCCATTAAGACATCCAGCATAAACAGTGCTGTTACTAACCACAGGCGCAGCCCAAAAGCAATTGCCACCGGTGAAATTCCACAATGGTTCACTCTCCCCTATCTCCACAGCATAAAGATTACCATCAAAGGAGCCTGCAAATATGGTTCCTTCATAAACTGCCGGAGAGGAAACAAATCCTATTTTTGGATACGCTATGGCAAAACTCCAGGTTATACTGCCATCCTCAGCCGATAAAGCATAAAGGTGCCCATCAAAGGTACTTATGTAAACCTTATCCCCCTCAATATAGGGAGTGGACCACAATTTCTTAGCGAGAATATCCGATTCCCATTTTTTATCGCCAAAATGCTTGTCTAAACAATACACCTTGCCATTCGAACTTGTTACATATATAGCATCCTCGCTTATCACCGGGCTGCCCACAATAGCCCCTATTACCTCGCTTGTCTTGGGATAGAACCATTCATTGTCTCTCATTTGAGGGAAATCCAAATTTTGGCTTCGGGCTGAGGCGTTTAGCGCGTAGACTTTACCATTATAGCCCCCGCTAAACACTAGAGCCTCATCCACAGCGGGTGTGCCATATATGGCAACAGAGGCAGATGTCTGACTACAGGACAACCCCCCTCCGGAAGGGGCAGTGATAGGGTACTCCCACTCCCCATCTGCGGGGAAACTGAGATTCTGACTTCGAGCAGAGGGATTCACCGCCATAATTTTGCCATCCATAGAGCCCATGTAGAGGATGCCATCATTAAGGGTAATTCCTGACCACCCCTGCGCTGGCTGAGTTCCACCAGGAACACAAGAAGCCAGGACTAACCCAAGAAGAGAAAACGCGATGAGGAATAATATCTTTACTTGCTTCACTTCAGTTATTTAGCATTATAATCAAGGCACAGGGTCATATCCCCCTTTAACGAAAGGATTGCACCGAGCCAACCGTTTAATTGCCAACCAGTTACCTCTAATAAATCCATACCTTCCAATTGCTTCATGAGCATATTGAGAGCAAGTAGGTTGGTAACGGCAGGAATGTGGAGTAACTTCTGATATCGTTGTTTGATATAATTCAATCAAATCGAGGATTAATTGTTTTATCATTGTCTATTAACAATTGCGCCTGAGCCAATAATTTAGTCACCGAATTTTTCAATTGGTGATAATCAGCATTCGCTGCTTCAGCCTGAACAATAAATACTATATCCCATCCTGGCTTTATCATTTGCAGCCTCATTATCTCTCTTAATAAGCGTTTCACCCGATTGCGTGTTACCGCATTGCCCACTTTCTTACTCACCGAGAGACCATACCGGCTCGAACTTAAGCCAGTGGGCAAAGCCTTCACCCTTACTAAATCTCCCTTCCATATCTTGCCTCTTTGGTAAACTGAAAAGTAATCTGCCTTCTTAGTTAGACTCAAAGGTCGTCTCATACAATCAAACTGGGGTTAACCTCCACCGCCCTTTAAGACGCCTTTGCTTGAGTACTCTCCTCCCACCTCGAGTAGCCATTCTGGCGCGAAAGCCTAGATTTCTTTTCCTGGGAAGCTTCTTTGGCTGATAAGTTCGCTTAGGCATTTACCTCCTACGATGTCTTGATTCAGACAAGCCTACACCGCCTGTTTTCCAGATATGAACTGGGGCATAAGGCAACAAAGCCAAAAAACGAGCCCGCTTTATAGCCCGTGCTATAGCCCGTTGATGCTTAGCACAAGCCTTAGTCATATGTCGCGATCCAATGCTCCCATGGCTGGTGAGATATTGAGATAAGGTAGCAGTATCTTTATAGTCTATGGTTGCCCTTCCAGTGCAAAAAGGGCAAACTGGAGGCTTACGGGTTAAGTTACTTGTTCGTCCTGTTGTAAAATTAGCCAATCTTCTGCTCCTTCAAATTAATCAAAAGGCAAGTCCTCAGGCTTAATTTCACCTTCCTCAGGAACGCCCTCTTCAGGAAGGGGAGCTACAGCTCCTGGCTTACCAAGGAAAAGCACCTGATTTGCAGTTACCTCAAGACTGGTGCGTGCCTGCCCATCCTGTCCTTCCCAGTTGCGAGCATGTAACCTGCCCTCTACATAAACCTGCTTACCTTTAGTCACAAATTGATTGCAAGCCTCCGCCTGCTTACCCCAAACGCTGATTCTAAACCAGTCTGTTTCTTCCTTGGTCTCTCCGCTAGAAGTGGTGTAGCGGCGATTAGTAGCCAGGCTACAAGAGGTAACCGCTTTGCCATTCGGGGTATAGCGCATTTCAGGGTCACCGCCTACATTACCGATGAGTATCACTTTGTTCAAACTTGCCATTTTTTAACCCTCCCGTTTTACTATAAGATGTCGCAGAATTTCCTCTGAAGCCTTGAGTTCAGCGTTAAGTTGCTTCGTCAAATTAGGCTCTAGCTTGAATTTAATCAAAACATAATTAGCTTCCATGCATTTCTTTATGGGATAGGCTAACTTCCGCATTCCCCATTGCTCCGCCGACTCTACAACTCCACCCCTATCAGTAATAAGCTTGCCGAGATTATCTATAATCTCAGGTAGTTTCTCCCCGTCAACTTCGGGACTTATTATGGTTACCAACTCATAATCACTCATTTCTAGCATTCACCATCAAACTTCCTAGTATAACATACTAATACCCATAACTTAATCGTTCAATCAAAGGCAAAGGTAAATTATATTCTAGCATTTTTTGTTGAGTGGCACTTATATCATAGTTAACCCGATAATGATATACCACTTGAGCATCGCTATCATAGATAGCGTAACTAGCTCTGGGGTCACCATCACGAGGTTGTCCTACACCACCAGGGTTGATAATTAAACGATTGTTTTGAGAACTCAACTTTATTTCGCTGGGAATTATGCCAACAAAGTAATGTCCTGAACTATCCTGCTGGAAAACTATCGGCTTATGCGAATGACCTACAAGACAAAATTTGGTGTCAAACCGGTTGAAGTTATCCTCAACATCCTCCGTTGTTAACCATCCCGGCTCAAGATATTCCCAGATCGGATAACGAGGACTGCCGTGAACCAGGGTAAAATCATTCCTCTTCGTCCTCTGGGGAAGATTTTGCAGATAATCCACATCACCAGCACTCAGTTGTTGCCTCGTCCAAAGAATAGCCTGAGTTGCATAAGGATTAAAATCGGAGATATCAAGCTTACCGATGGCCGCCCAATCATGATTGCCGGCAACACAAACATGCTTGTATTGACGCAAGAGCTCAATACAGGCATGAGGCTCAGGTCCATAACCCACTACATCGCCCAAGCACCATATCTCATCAGCTTTTCCTTTGTCTTCCATATCTCGGAGCACCGCTTGAAAAGCAACTAGATTGCTATGAATATCAGCGAGGATGGCATAATGCATGACACCAACTATACCATCCATAGGGCAGCAGGGTGAAATTGAGGCTAATGGCGTTGAATGCTATAATCACATAAAACCCTTGACGGTTTAGGTGAATTAGGCGACCCGGAGTTTGATATATATCACTGTTATGCGAAATGGCGGTTTTAAAGCACTTGGAGGCTAATCCACAATGACATTGCATAGCATACTAAAATCAAAAGTTGCTGAATGGGGGAAATCTAATTATACCTCAGATTATCCTGTTATTTCTGAGATTTTCAATTACAACCAAAATCCTGAGACTCAGAACTTATCCTACTTACGAAAAGCCCAATTTGAAGCCCTTGAAACTTACTGGTATTTGAGGCTGGTGGAAAAAACTCCGCATATTTTTGATTTATATAAAAAGTATTTTCAAAATGAAGCGATCTTAGATACTTTGAATATTAAGTTGACCAATGAGGATTGGAGAAAAATTGCTATTTCTGGCGGAGGATTAAATTCCATATTTGAAAAGATAAGAGAGGACGATGACTTTGTAAGGAAGTATAGACTGGAAGCTCTTAGGGAGACGCTTATCTTAAGCTACCCAAGTTATATCTTAGCCTTAGCCATGGGAGCTGGCAAAACTATCTTGATTGGCACAATTATCGCTACTGAATTTGCAATGGCTCTTGAATATCCAGAGGATAACTTTCTTAAAAATGCCTTGGTATTCGCACCAGGTAAGACCATCTTAGGCGCATTAAAAGAGTTATCGGATATTCCCTATGAAAATATATTACCTAAAAGGCTTTATAAACAATTCATAACTACTGTAAAATTTACCTATACTCGCGATGGCGAAAAAGACATTCCGATAATCAAAGGCTCAGGTTTTAATATCGTGGTAACCAATACCGAAAAGATTAGAATACAAAAACACTCAATAACCAAATCTTTAATTAGAGATTTATTTGTTGACCCATCCCGGGAAGATGAGGTAAAGGAGGCGATAGCCAATCGCAGACTGCAAACAATTGCCTCACTTCCAAATCTTGCTATCTTTTCTGATGAAGCACACCATACCTATGGACTGGCACTCGGTGAAGAACTGAAGAGAGTGAGACAAACAGTTAATTATTTGTCAGAAAAGACAAATGTTTTAGTTGTGGTAAACACCACTGGAACCCCATATTATAAAACGCAGATCCTTAAAGATGTTATTTATTGGTACGGTCTATCACAAGGAATAAAAGATGGAATATTGAAAGAAGTCCGGGGCAATATTGTATCTTATCCCGAAGTAACCGACAAAGATTTCCTAAAAGATATTATTACTGATTTCTTCAAGAATTATAAAGATGTAAAAATCTATGATGGCAGTCCTTCTAAACTGGCAATATATTTCCCCAAAATAGAGGATTTAACCAATGCCAAACCAGTTGTTGAGAAAAACTTAATAGAACTCGGTTTAGACCCTTCTGTTATTTTAGAAGTGCATAATGAGTCAAAAGCAGAGGTTAAGGATTTATTTGATAACCGAATAAATGACCCACACCTACCTTATCGTATGTTTCTTCTTGTTAACAAAGGGACTGAGGGATGGAACTGCTTATCCCTCTTTTCTACTGCCTTAGCGAGAAAACTGACATCAAGTAATAACTTTTGCCTTCAAGCCGCCTCCCGCTGCCTCAGGCAAACCCCTGGCAATATCCACAAGGCAAAAATATACCTTTCCAAAGAAAATGTTGGAATTTTAGACGCACAACTTAAAGAAACCTATGGTGAAACCCTTGAAGATTTAAATAGAACTCTACAGGACATGAGAAAGGATAGATTAGTTTTAAGAAAAGTAGAAATACCAAAGGTTTCATTCAAAAAGAAGATTCAAAAAGTTCTACCTAAAGAGTTGCTGTTAGATATTAGTAAAATAGAGCTTAAGAGGATTGAAGGAGAAAAAGAGAAGTTTAGAAAGACCATTCATAGCCTTGATGAAATTCCTCAAAGAAAGGGAGTCTTAATTTTTGTAAGAGAAGAAGAGATAGAAATTATTGAAGATTTTGTGGATAGTTATACCTTTGCTGTGGAACTATCAAGTCTTTACCGCCTACCCCTTATGTTGATGTATGACAAATTAAAAGAGTTGTACCCCGAAGGCGAAATTCCTGAAAGCGAAGCGATTGAACTTAAAAGGCAAATAGAAGAAAAGGTAAGAAACTATGAGGTAAAAGAGGAGGAGGTAGATGTTGCCCTTGCTCTTATAAGACCTGAAGGCTTCAATAAGGAAGAAAGGGATGGCAAGAGTATATATGTAACTGAGATAGTCTATCATAAAGATAAGGAGAAATACCTGTTAAAGTGGGAGGAGTTTAAAGATAAATTTAAGAGGGACTTTGGCTTCCACTATAATCCCTATAAATTTGATTCTTCTCCGGAGAAGGAATTTTTTACCGGGCTTCTTGAGATCTTGAATGAAGACCCAGCAGATATTGAAGACATCTATTATACCGGTGGCATGGATGACCCCAGCAAGACGGACTTCCTCTTTGAGTATAAGGGTAAAGATGGCAGGTATCATAACTATGCCCCTGATTTTCTAATAAGAAGGAAAAATGGCAAAATGCTAATCGTGGAGATAAAAGCGGAGCGCTTCAAAGAGGAAGAGAAAGAAAAGGAGATGAGAAGAATTGAAGGGCTAAATCCCGATAGATTGAAGTATGAAATTGTGGAGACCAAAGGGGAACAACTGACTTTTGAGGGTTGGGATAAAGTTAGGGAAGCAATATATGCGTATGGAGGAACTAAATGACCGTTAGTGATATTTCAAAAGAAATAAAATCTATTACTTCTCATGACAAAATGATCCGTTGTTTGGATGGTTACTCTGCTGAACGTATGGAGGAATTAGATGAGCGAAAAACTAAATGCCCATTGGTTAAAAGTTATATGCTTGAGCATGTAGGAGAGACTGGAAAGCAGAAAAATGTAACAGAGGTTTTGAGTGTATTAGGGATAGAAAGCGGACAAATTGATGAAAATCTCTATCGCATATTGGATACAAGAGAGAATGGCGAATATATGGGCTTCCTTGAAGTTTTAACACCTCGCTATTTTGTGTTCTACACTCTTCATCCTAGCGATAAAGCTGATAGGTGGGTAAAAAATCTTGTGCTTAATTCACCAGAATTAGACCATGTTTGGCTTAGTGGACTGACTTTTAATGTTCTATGGGAAAGAGTTTTGCAGTTAAGCAAACCTAATCGGTATGTGACAATAGTATTTGTGCATGAGAGTATATATCAGGTCGATAGTGAGATTTATGAAGAGGATGAGGAGGAGAAGGAAATCTCTTTGTCTCTCGATGAAGGCGATATGGTAGAAATTGTGGAAAGAAGAGCATCTAAATTTAAATTGGTAGATAGAATTTCAACTGTAAAAGAATCGTTAAGTAAACTCCAAGCCGATTATGCTCCTCTTTATGCCATAAGCCAGTTAAGATTTCCATCTCCAGTTGGACGAGGAGGGCATGATTTCTACCATAATGGAAAGGTTACAAATAGGAGTGGAAACTTTAGAGACCATAGAAGTCACATTTTATATGTTCAACGAATATATGACGAACTCATGAACATGACTGAGGAAAAGGCTTGGTATTCAATGTATAAAGAAACCGTAACAATGCCAGGACAATTTCAAAAATTAATCGGTGCCCCTGTCTCAATAATATTTAACGAATCTCTAAGTAAGGAAACTTTTGATTACTGGATTAAGTCAACTTTTGGACGGGTGAATAACCGTTTCAGATTGTGGGGAAATCCCATAATTTTAGGTCCTAAAAAAGTTCATGTCTATGGAGTTGATAAACATCTCTGGAAGCCTATTTTTCTGGAATTAACAGATAAACATTTAATTGCTATTGTACCTAAAGGCACCTGTGGAAATACAATTCACCGGCTTATTTGTAATATTCAGAGATACATTGATCCAGCCGCAAAGGTATATATTGGAGACATGGAATACAAAGTTATGGTTGAGCAATCTTCAAAAGGAGTCAAATATGAGCCGAAATATTAATGAACTTTGTAAAGATCCCTTATTTCAATTGAACTTAGCAATATGGCTTGCCCAGCCACAGATAGAGCATTTCCACATTCACCCACTCTTTTATAAATCAGGGTTAAGTATTTATTCTATAGGGCCATTACTTGCTTTACCTCCTGATATAAGGCTTGCTGTTTCAGAAAAATTGGATTGCCAAGAAGGAGCAAGGCCTGATTTAGTTTTAGAAACAAAGGCGACAAAGAAATTTTGTATTTTAGAATGTAAAACATCTTCCTTTGGTCCAGCTTCTACAAAACCAGCAAGCCAGGCAAGGACGTTATTATTAATTGCAGGGCCAATACTTTCTGAAGTTTTGGGCTTGGGAACGAGGAGACAAAATGAAGGTATACTCTGTTATTTCTCCGGTTCAAATCAGATTAAAATGATGGAAAATACGCTTGGAATTCTTGCACAAGAAATAGATGGAATAAAACTTGAATCCGGAGAGTATGGTTGTTTTGGAGTGAAACTAGAACAATCAACAATATTATTAGAGTATTCCGATAGAATTAAAAAATTCCTAAATTTCATAGAAGATTCGCCCGTAAAAATTTTAACTTTTGAAGCAGAGACTGACCCTCGTCCTTTATATTTTATCCCCTACGACCCCAATATACAACAGACTAAGGAAGAACAAGAGCTGTGCCGAAGAATATTGTTTGAGAGAATATTAAGTTACATTATAAGCAAGATTGGCGGAGTAACCATTCCTTCGTCAATAATCTTTGCAATTGAAGAAATTTTAAATTCTGCGACTTTTGGAGTTTATGAAGTTTGGGAAGATAACGAGACTAAAAAACATATAAGAAGGTTAGTTCGAGAATTTTTGGAAGACATAAGAAGCCGTATGGATGAAGAATTACGGGAGCATATAAATTATGAATCCAAAAGAGGATGGACTTTTAATCTTAAAGATACAGAAACTTATGAAGAAATGCTTAAACAAATAAGTAAATTTAAACCCGAAACTTTAGATTTGTCAAAGGAGCTACAACCTACTTTATTTGATGATATTATGGAGAATTAAAGATGAAAAACGGGGGAGATAAAATCAAAATCACCCCTGCTAAAGGACGACCCATGCTTCACTGGGTAGGTAAAAAGCCCTTGGATTATGTAAAAGGCTTTCCTACTCAGTTAATAGAAGTCTTTGACCCGTTTAATAGTGGGCAGATAATTGAAACACCAACTTACGATGAACTAAAAGACAACTGGCAAAATCTTTTGTTTCACGGTGATAACAAAGATGTTTTAGCCACACTTCTTGAATTAGGATTTAGGGGAAAGATTGATTTGGTTTATATTGATCCACCGTTTAAAAGCGGTGCGGATTATGTGAGGAAGGTTGAGTTGAGGGGATTAAAAAATTTAGGACAAATTCAGGAAGACGAAGCTTCAGTGCTTCAGCAAACCATATATTTTGATATCTGGAATAACGATACCTACTTACAGTTCATGTATGAAAGACTAATGCTTTTGAAAGAGTTATTAAGTGATGCAGGAAGCATTTATGTACATTTAGATCATCGTGTTGTTCATTATGTTAAATCGCTACTGGATGAAATTTTTGGCCCTGAAAATTTTAGGAATGAGATTGTTTGGCGAAGGCAGATACCTCGTGGTATGAAAGCCCATGCAGAATTTTTACCATTTAGTGCTGAGTATATTTTGCTTTATACAAGAGGTGAAAATGCTACATGGAATCAACCTATAAAGATAAATAAACTTACGTTAGAAGAGGCTGAAAAAAAATATATGAAAGATGAAATGGGATTTTTTAGAACATCGGATCCAGGTACGTATTCATTTGATAGTTTACTTAAGTTGTATAAAGAAGGAAGGTTATATGCACCAAGAGGTGGTGAAATTATTGTAGATCATGAAAATAAGGTTATAAGGTCAACTATAGGTAATATTGCAGTTAAGTACTATAGAAAACAAGAAAACAATTATGTTTTAGAGGAGACGCCTGTAGATAATATATGGGATGATATTCCTGGTCTAGGAATAGTTTCATCACAATGGATTGGCTTTCAAACTCAAAAACCTGAAGCGCTCCTTGAACGTATAATCAAGGCCTCCAGTAAGGACCCACAACAAGCGATAAATGATGGAGAGGACATCTCTATTATCCTCGATTGTTTTATTGGCTCGGGTACAACTGCAAGGGTAGCGCAAAAATTGGGCAGACGCTGGATTGGCTGTGATATAAACAAGGGAGCAATCCAGATAACGAGCAGAGAATTACAAAAAATAATTCTTGAACAAATAAAAAAGCCCGATAAATCAGGCAACTACTCTTTTGGTGTTTATAAAGTCAATGACTATGATTTGCAACTTCTAAAAACAGAAGCGATAGAACTCGCCGTCCAGCATATCGGAATTCAAAGGATAAGAACTGATACATTTTTTGATGGATACCTAGGGAAAAACTTAGTCAAAATCATTGACTTCAACCACCCATTAACACTTTTAGATTTACAACTTCTTCAAGATGAATTAAAGAAAAGGCCAGATGAGGATAGAGATATTACTATTGTTTGTCTTGGTAAAGAATTAGCCGTTGACCCCGAAATTGAAAAATGGAATAAGAAACACCCTGTAAATAAGATTAAAGTAATTGAATTAAAGACAGATAAAAAATACGGTAGCTTCTTAATCCACAAGTCAGCGGAGGCAAAAATAAAGGTTAAACGGATTGATAAAAACAAAGCGAGAATAGAAATCCAGGATTTTATCTCACCCACCATAATTGAACGCCTTAACATTGACAACAAACTCTTTAAAGTAAAAATCCCTGACTTTAGATGTATGATTGATACAGTTCTGATTGATAATAATTATGATGCCAAAACCTTCCATATTGTCTACTCAGATGTTCCAGAAAGAAAAGATGACTTAGCCAAAGGAAAATATGAACTCGAAGTTCCAAAATCAAAAACAAAAGTCGCAGTAAAAATCATTGATATGCTTGGAGAAGAGGTTATAAATGTTTTTGAGCTATAGTAAAGATGAAGCCGCCACTTCATATAACACGCTGTAAAAGACTACGCTTCGCTCCGTCTAAATTATGCTTCGTAAAACTTCTTTTATACTGAAAATATTAGTTACATAAATAAGAGCTTAAACGGACTACAAGAATAAATCCGGAGACGATGTGTGTAGCTTATGCCGGAAAATGATTGACACCTTCCTACAATGCTATAATCCTAACAATGAAGCTATTCGAGTTGGGAGAATTTGGCTTAATTGATGTTATACAGCGCATCGCTGAAAAATCCCGAAATCCTCGATATGATTCCTGGCGGCAACTTTTAGTCGGCATTGGCGATGATGCCGCTGCCTGGCAAAGCGGCAATTATATCCAGCTAGCCACCACAGATACTCTGGTTCAAAACATCCATTTTGACCTCAGCGTTATTAGTTGGAGGGAGTTAGGCTGGAAAGCCATGGCAGTGAACTTGAGCGATATCGCCGCCATGGGTGGTATTCCTGAATACGCCTTAATCTCCCTGGCCTTACCCAGTGAACTCGAAGTAGAAAACGTCTCCGATTTTTTCCAGGGCATGGTAGAGCTTGCCGATAAATTCGAGGTCGCTATAGCTGGCGGTAACCTGGCTTCCTCCCCTAATGTGGTTATCACCGTCACCGTCACAGGTCGCTCTAAAGATAAACGAGTACTCAAGCGGTCAACAGCCATACCTGGAGAACAAATAGCAGTTACCGGCTTTTTAGGTCTTTCGGCAGCGGGTCTAAAAATGCTCCAGGGAAAAGCCAAACTTGATGATGAAACCACCGACATTTTAAGACAAGCCCATTTTCAACCTACTCCAAGAATAAAAGAGGGACAGCTCTTGCTACAACAAGGAGTCAACGCCGCCATAGACATAAGCGATGGGCTCATTGCTGACCTTGGCCACCTATGTCAGGCGAGCAAAGTTAACGCCAAGATAAAGATAGACAAGGTGCCTGTGCACCCTTTGGTTAAAGCCAATTTCCCAGACTATCAAGAGCTAGCGTTAAGCGGAGGCGAGGAGTATGAACTGGTATTCACCGCTGATAAAGTTACTATGGAGAAAGTTAAGCGTGCTTTGGATTGTCCGGTAAGCGTGATTGGCGAGATAACCGACGAGAGTCTACCCATTCGGGTAATTTTAGTAAATAGCAAGGGAAATGCCGTCACCCCTACAAAGACAGGTTGGGAGCACTTCAAAAATGAAGTCCCTAAAACTAAGGTCGCATAGTCCAGAGCAAACCCAGCTTTTAGGAAGCCACCTTGGCGAACTAGCTCAACGAGGCGATATCTTCCTCCTCATCGGTGAGCTGGGAACCGGCAAGACCTGCCTTGTTCAGGGCATTGCCAGAGGGCTGGGAATCAAGGAATATGCCTTCAGCCCTTCCTTCGTAATAATCAGGGAATACCACGGTAATCTCCCCTTATTCCATATTGACTTTTACCGCATCAAGCATATCGAGGAAATTAGCGACCTGGGACTTGAGGAATATCTCTATGGCAACGGAGTTTGTACAATAGAATGGGCAGAGAAAGGGACTTCAGCACTACCGGAAGAGAATTTAACTATAACGCTAAATTACATTCCCGATTCCGAGACAGAACGCTCCATTTATTTTGAATCTGAAGGCAAGCGATACCTGGAATTGTTGGAGAAGCTTGAAATGAGATTGAAGCAGGAAAAATCATGGAACTGACCATAGATACTTCCTCCAATATTGCCAGCGTTGCCTTGTCCCATAAAGGAGAACTTATATCGGAGCTAACCTGGCAATCAACCTATAACCACACTGTGGAATTGACGCCCAATTTAGCCTATCTGCTTAAACAAGCTAAATTAGAACCAAGGTTTATTGAAGCGATTATCGTGGCTAAAGGTCCGGGAAGCTTTAATGGGCTGAGAGTGGGAATAAGCGCTGCAAAAGGAATAGCTCTTTCCTTGAACATTCCTTTGCTTGGCGTAAGCACATTAGAGGCCGAAGCTTACCCATTCAGATACTCCGAACTTCCTATATGTCCTATCCTTAAAGTAAGCCGCCAGGAAATCGCTTCCGCTCTTTACCAACGGGAAAATAATGATTGGCATCGGATGGAAAAAGAACACTTAACCACACTCCAAACTTTATGCACCCAAATTAGCCAAGAAACACTCTTTTGCGGCGAAATCTCCAATGCTATGTCAAACGAAATACGACAAAATTTGGGTAAACTGGCTATAATGCCGCAAAACGTTGCCAGATTGCCTCGAGCTGTCTCTCTTGCTGCTTTAGGTTGGCAAAGGCTTAGTCAGGGAGAACGAGACAACCTGGCAACACTGCAGCCATTGTATCTGAAGCCTCCTCAGATAACAAAGCCCAAAGAAAGGAGAAAAAATTGATACGAAAACGAAGCCTTGAAGAAGTAGAATATGCATCAGGGTTCTGCTTCGCTTGCGGCAGCAATAACCCTATAGGGTTAAAGCTAAAATTTACCTATGATGGTGCGAAAGTTAACAGCGAATTCACGCCGCAGCAGGTTCATGAAGGGTGGCATGGCTTTGCCCACGGCGGCATCCTCTATACCTTGCTTGATGAGGCGAATGCTCACGCCATACTTTGTCATGGGATTAATTGCGTCACAGGCACAAGCGAGGTGAAATTCAGACATCCAGCACCTATTGGTGAAACAATCCAGATTTCCGCTCAACTTATCCGAAAAACACATAGAGCAGCCGAAACAAAAGGAACACTGACCCTTAAAGATGGCACAATCATAGCCGAAAACACCTCTTTGTTTTACATAGTCGGAAAAACAAGAATATCAATTATCTGGGATATGGATGGTGTGCTGGTTGATTCGGCTCGTTTCCATTTTGCTGCCTGGCAAGAGGTCTTTTCCAGAAGGGGGGTAAAGTTTACTGAAAAGGATTTCATCAAGCTTTTTGGCTCCAGAAACGACTTTATAGTCCGCAGTGTTTTAGGGCAAGATATACCCAAGGAAGATATCAAGACCATAACGCGGGAAAAGGAGCTGGAATTCCGTAATACGATAAAAGGGAAGGCTAAGTTATTACCTGGCGTATCCAGGCTACTAGACATGATGAAGGGAAATTTAAAGATGGCTTTGGCTTCCTCAGCACCAAAGGAAAATATAGATTTAATCAGCAGCGAACTCCACATAGAGGAGTACTTCAATTGTGTGGTCTCAGGTCACGAAGTAGCGGAAAGCAAACCCAGCCCTGAAATATTTTCTTTAGCCGCCAAAAAATTGGAAACTAATCCCAGGAATTGCCTCGTAATTGAAGATTCTCCCCTCGGTGTTAAGGCAGCTAAAGCTGCTGGTATGAAATGTCTCGCGGTGAGCCACAGTCATCCCCAACAGGACATAATTGAAGCCAGCGCAGTAGTCAACACCCTGGAGGACATAGACTTACTCTCTCTATTAAAAATCGTATGGGAAAGCTGATGTAAAGCAATGTTAGAGGTTTTAACTCAGAAGTTAACCAAAATATTTCACGAACTTGGCGGCAAAGGCAAGCTTAGCGAGAAGGATATCGATACTGCTTTACGAGAAGTGCGCTTATCCCTTCTGGAAGCCGATGTAAATTTCAAGGTAGTAAAGGAGCTCCTATCCAGGGTAAGAGAGCGTGCTGTCAGCACAGAGGTGTCGCAAAGTCTGACACCAGCCCAGCAAGTTATTAAAATCGTCTACGAAGAACTAATTGCCATCTTGGGACATGAACCGAGCAAGCTTGCTCCCATTGCTCATCCCCCAGCAGTTGCTTTGCTTGTTGGATTACAAGGCTCTGGCAAAACCACTACAGCAGCTAAGTTAGCCTTCCACCTCAAAAATTTGGGGCAACACCCGCTACTGGTAGCCGGTGATACCCGCCGACCTGCCGCCATTGAACAAATAAAACTATTAGGCAAACAACAAAATATCCCTGTGTATAGTGAAAATGCCAACGCATTGTCAATAACCATTTGCTGCAACGCTTTAAAACAAGCTAAACAAACAGCCACAAACTGGGTGATTATTGATACCCAGGGACGACTACAAATCGATGAAGCTATGATGCAAGAATTAGCTGACATTAAATCCAAACTACAGCCATTAGAAGTATTACTTACTGTAGATGCCATGACCGGGCAAGAGGCGGTAAAAGTAGCTCAGGAATTCCATCGCCGAATCGGGCTTACCGGGCTTATCTTAACAAAGTTGGATGGTGATGCCAGAGGTGGGGCAGCTCTCTCCATCAGGTTTGTCACCGGGGTGCCCATAAAATTTCTCGGCACTGGGGAGAAAATAACCGCCCTCGAGCCTTTTTATCCTGACCGTTTTGCCTCCCGTGTATTGGGCATGGGAGATATACTCAGCCTCATTGAGCACGCTGAAAGAACCTATAGCCAGCAACAAGCCAGGGAACTGGAAAGAAAAATGCGCACCACTAGCTTTGACCTTAACGACCTTCTTGAGCAGTTGCACCAAATCCACAAGATAGGACCTTTAACAAGCTTAATTGAGATGTTGCCGGGCATTTCCAAATTAGCTTCTTATATGCCCGAGGATGAAGGAGAAAAACGCTTAACAAAGATAGAGGCGATTATTCTCTCCATGACTACCGAGGAACGGCACAATCCACGCATCATCAACGGTAGTCGGAGACGTCGAATCGCTCAGGGAAGTGGCACCACGCCTCAAGACATTAACCAGATGCTTAACCAATTCTACCAGATGCAAAAACTGACCAAAACGCTAATGCGGGGAAGACCATCCAAGAATATGACCAGTATGTTTGGTATCCCCTTCAAATAAGCTCATTCCAGATAATCTCTAAGCTTTCTGCTATATTGGGGATGGCGTAGCTTGCGCAAAGCTTTAGCTTCGATTTGGCGAATTCTCTCCCGAGTTACACTAAACTCTTTGCCCACCTCCTCCAATGTTCGAGGATGCCCATCTTTAAGCCCAAACCTGAGCTGTATTACCCTTTTCTCGCGTTCACTGAGTTCATCAAGTACTTTCTCTATTTGCTCTTTCAGTAGCTGTTGTGAGGCTACCTCAGTTGGTGCTGGGCTAGCTTGGTCTTCAACAAAATCGCCAAGCCGACTATCTTCATCCTCGCCTACCGGTGTCTCCAAAGATACAGGCTCATGACGAAACAAATCCATAATTTCTTCTACTCTCTCAGTGGTTAAATTTAGAGAACTAGCAATTTCTTCGTAGCTTGGTTCATGCCCGTATTCTTGCGTTAGCTGCCGAGTCGTTCGCAACAGCTTATTTATTGTCTCTACCATGTGTACTGGGATGCGGATGGTGCGGGATTGGTCAGCTATAGCTCTAGTTATTCCTTGCCTGATCCACCAAGTAGCATAAGTGCTAAACTTGTAACCTTTTCTATATTGGAACTTATCTACAGCCCGCATAAGGCCAATGTTCCCTTCCTGAATGAGGTCAAGAAAGGACATACCGTGTCCAATATATTTCTTGGCAATGCTGACCACCAATCTCAGATTAGCTTCAGTAAGGTGCTTCTCCGCCCGCTCAGCTTCTTTCCTCACCCGGTCAAAATAAGCTCCGAACTGACCAGCATAAGGCTTTAGACGGGAGATAAACTTCTTATCGGACAGCAAAGCTTTTATCCCTCTAAGAGTAGCCTTCTTCCCGATGACAGACAGCGATTGTGGTGGCAAAAGAGAACTGCTTAAGGAAAGCTCCACTATGTTTTCTACTGCTGAAGCTCTCTTACCTGTCTCTTGAGCAACTGCCTCAGCTAACTCCGCGTCAATTTCATCATCAATGGCAACACGGAATTTAGGGTTGGTTATCGTTTTTATCACGCTGCCTGAATAATCAAGGCCTACATGCTTTCCAACGACCTTGACAATGGGGTAAGCTCGGAATAACCGAGAGAGCAAGTAAAGTACCGTATCAACCTCCGAGGGATACCGTCCATGTTTGTTAAAATAAGTATCCTCAAATTTAACTAAATACCTACCTTGCTCTATCAAGCTTGCTAGCTTTTTTTCCTCAGCAGCCTTTAGTAGCTTTACCCTGCCGATTTCATGAAGATACATCCGAGTTGAATCATCAATTATTTCATGTTCTTCTAAACCTATCTCTGGTTCTGGTTTAACCTCTTCAGGGATTACTGCAACAGCTTCCTCCTCAGCTTCCTCCTCAGCAACAGGTGTCTCCTCTTCAACTCCCTCATCCTCATCAGTCATTTCGTCCTTCACCGAATCCATCAATTAACTCCCCCTGTTTTTCCTGCTCTCGACTGTTTGATGAAAATTTCTCTGATTCTTTGACTGGAAGCTATTCCTTGCTCTTCCAATTTGGCAAGCTCTGCATCAATCCCTTCTGTCTCCCTCTCAAGATTAAGTATTGCTTCCTTCTTAGCTTCTAGACTTCTGCAATGCCTCTCTTGCAACCGGAGAACACAATCAGTCAGTTCACGCCGTCTATCAGCTTTTTGAGCCTCAGGCGGAAAAATTTTATTCAATAAATAGTTTAAATGTTCTAATAGGTTCGTGTCAAGTTTCTCTTTGAGCTCAGAAATGCTTTGAGACTGTTGCCATTTACTAAATAGCTCGCGATTCTCAGTGTATACAAAAAACTCCGGCTCTAATTCCTGAACTACATCACGATATTCAGGATATTGAAACAATAATGCTAAACAAATTTCCTCAATCGGACTTGATGCGAGTCGACGGAAAAGACGCGAGTGATTTACTTCAATCAACTGCTTGCCTTTAGTGGCACGCATCTTCCTTAATACTGCCATCAAGGTGGATTCATCCAATTTCAACAGATGCGCCATCTTCTGCACATATTGAGCTTGCCTTATAGGGTCCTTTACTTCATAAAGCAAAGGTAATAACTTCTGTATTGCCAACGATTTGTCTTCAGCTTTATTGAAATCGCCTTTGTTTATCACCACTTCAAGAGCAAATTCCAATATGGGCAAAGCTTGAGTTACCATACTTTGCCAAAGCTTCGGGGTTTCAATTATTACTTCATCAGGGTCTTTACCTGAAGGCAAAGGAATGACCTTTATTTCAGCATCAAGAATACCCTCACATCTAACCAATCCAGTCCATAACGGCACCGGAATCGCTTTTCTATCCAGAGAACGAGCTAATATCTCCCCACTCCGTAAGGTAGCTTCCTCACCAGCTATGTCGGCGTCAAGGGCTAAAGTTATATTCTTGGTTAACCTTTTGAGAATATTCACTTGCCTTTCAGTTAAAGAAATCCCCATTGAGGCAACCACATTCTGCCAACCATTTTGATGAGCCGCGAGGACATCCATATAGCCTTCCACAATTATGGCTAAATTTTCCTTTCTGATAATGTCCTTAGCTTTATCAATTCCATAAAAGTTGCTCCCTTTATCAAAAATCACTGTCTGCGGTGAATTGATGTATTTCGGTTGCGAGTCATCCAGTGCTCTGGCGCCGAAACCAGTAATGCGACCCTTAATATCCCATATGGGAAACATCAACCGCTCGCGAAACCTATCATAGCTACCCCCCTCTTCTTTCTCTATTATCAAACCAACATCAAATAGGTCTTTTTGTTCATAACCTTTATTAATCAAAAAATTTTTAATTGCCTCCCAATCATCGGGGCTAAAACCAAGTCGGAATTTCTTAATAGTCTCCAGAGTGATTTTCCTGCTATCAAGATAACTCCTGGCCTTCTTACCTACCGCGGTATCTAGTAACAGGTGATGATAATATTCGCTTGCAAGCTCATTGATCTCAAATAATCTCTTTGTTTCCTCATCTTTGGCTTTCTCTGTTTCTGTAGCTTCCCTTAAAACTATGCCAGCCCTTTGAGCTAGAAGATGAAGAGCCTGACCAAAGTCAATCCCCTCCTTTTTCATAATAAATGAGAAAACATCGCCCCCTGTATTACAAGCACCAAAACAATGCCAGGTCTGTTGGTCCGGGAAAACGAAGAAGGAAGGGTTTTTTTCACTGTGAAATGGACATAATGCTTTAAAATTACGCCCTGCTTTCTGCAAAGGCACGTAATCGGCCACTAACTCTACAATGTCTACCCTTTGTTTTACATCGTTGATCACGCTCATTGGGATATTTCCTCAGCTAGGCGTGATGCATATTGGTCAGTCATCCCGGCAATATAATCAGCGACTTTCCGTTCTTTGTTATCACTTAATAAGGCAAATTCGTAAGGCAGTTTATCCTCGTGTTTCAAAAAATAAGAATATAATAGTTGCATTACTTTCCTAGCTTTCTTAGCATCTTCGCTTTCTAAACTAGGGCGATATACCTTATCAAATAAGAATTGCCGCAACTCATTGCTAGCCTGAAGCATACTCGGATTCATGCCTATACTTGGTTCACCACCTCTATTCTCCCCGCTAACCGCCCAGGAATAGCTTATAATATCACAAACCAAGGCGTTGATTCGCTGCGAGCGTGTCGAGCCTAAAGTAGCTATCACTGAATTAGGTAAATCGTTTTGGGTAATAAAGCCAGCCCTTATAGCATCATCAACGTCATGGTTAATATAAGCTACCACATCAGCTATCTTACATACTTGTCCCTCCATAGTGCCAATATCTGCCCATCCTTCCCCCAAGATATCGACCTGACCTTTAGAATGATTAAGAATGCCATCTCTTACCTCCCAACAAAGATTGAGCCCATGCCCATCATTCTCCAGCAAATCAACCACTCGCAGGCTTTGTTCATTGTGTTTGAAACCCTCAGGGCATAGCTCATTTAAAATCTGCTCACCTATATGACCAAAAGGGGTATGTCCCAAATCATGTCCCAAGGCGATGGCTTCGGTTAAATCTTCGTTTAAATTCAAAGCCCGTGATATAGTCCTAGCAATTTGAGAAACTTCCAGAGTGTGAGTAAGCCTGGTTACATAGTGGTCCCCTAGGGGAGCGATAAATACTTGTGTCTTATGCTTAAGCCGCCGAAAGGCTTTAGAATGAATGATGCGGTCGCGATCACGTTGAAAGCAAGTCCTTATCGGACATGGTTCCTCCCAGCTTATTCTGCCGCGACTAGATTTACTTTTAGCAGCATAATGTGAAAGAGCCTCTTCTTTTCGCTCTGCTTGCTCCCGTATATGAAGCTCATTGCACATCATGCTCCGCAGACGCTCTTTTTGCCTCCCGAGCCTTTATTCTCTTCTCCACTTCTGCTACATCCAACCTCGTTTTCAGCACCACATCCGGGTTCAAAGACATTGAATCTATCCCGCACTCGACCAAGAACTCAGCAAATTCAGGGAAATCGCTAGGGGCTTGACCACATATCCCTATCTTTCTTCTTGGCTCGTGTTTATGCGCAGCCTCTATGACATGCTTAACAAGTCTTTTCACTGCTTCATTTCTTTCATCAAATATATGGGAAACAAATTCGGAATCTCTATCCAAACCAAGTGTTAATTGGGTTAGGTCATTCGACCCTATGCTGAACCCATCAAACACATCTGCAAATTCCTCAGCTAAAACCACATTTGATGGTATTTCACACATCACATATACTTCTAATCCATTCTCCCCTTGTTTTAGACCGAACTCCTCCATTGCATTTATCACTTTCCTCCCCTCTTCTGGCGTTCTACAAAAAGGCACCATCACCTTGACATTAGAAAGTCCCATCTCATCTCTTACTTTCTTTATCGCCTTGCATTCTAAGCCAAAAGCAGGCTTAAATTTTTCATCATAGTAACGAGAGGCACCCCTCCAACCTATCATCGGATTGCTTTCCTCTGGTTCATAAAGATACCCCCCGATTAAATTGGCATACTCGTTCGTTTTAAAGTCAGAAAAACGAACGATAACATCATTAGGGTAAAACCCCGCCGCTATCTTTGCTATCCCCATCGCTAAATTGTCAACGAAGAACTGTGTCTTATCCCGGTACGATACACTTCTCCTATCTATCTCCTCAACTACTTTTGCTATCTTCCTATCCTTATTTGCTTCCTTCTTCAACTTACCGTATCCTATCAGCGCCATTGGATGTATGCCGATATAGGAATTGATGATGAACTCCTCCCTGGCTAATCCTACACCATCATTTGGAATTTGCCCCTGGATAAACGCTCCCCCAGGAATGCCAAAATTCACCATTATCTGGGTGCGAGGCCTCGGAAGGTTAGATAATGCCACCTCATCAATCCGATATTTCAAC
>Ga0100379_10001321_pt1 | contig 25220 bp, 18 predicted proteins | sample CryGeymeta201503_FD_80418 | JGI IMG/M metagenome (GOLD analysis project Ga0100379, IMG submission 80418) | Groundwater microbial communities from Crystal Geyser aquifers in Utah, USA - Crystal Geyser metaG 2015-03 | ecosystem: Environmental > Aquatic > Deep subsurface > Groundwater | place...
CTGATGTTTTGTTTATTAAAAGTACGATCATAGTATTACCGCTCAGCCCTAGGTGAGTTAACGCATTTTGCATTCATACCTTTTACAAATGCTTTCTGTACAGGATCATCGATACCTAAAACGTCCATGAATTTATCAAACCACTGATTCATTTCTCTATGTGCAGATGAACTAGGGTTATGTAAGGGTCGCATAGCACTCATGGCTTTGTCTGAGTCACCACCAAAAGCAACATTACGGTATGATGTGTCGACTGGTACAACATTGTGTGCTGGTTGTACACCCCTATTTGCTCGCATATATTTTTCTGTATCGTGTGTTATTTTGTTAGCCATGATTAATTGGTCAGTAATATGTGATATATCAAATACTGTGCCAGGATACCTGTGCTCAAGTCTTCTAGTATTAGGATCAAGTCTAAATTCAGCCCTGTCATTGTTGTATGTATTGCGTACACCTAGGTAGTTATGTGATGCCCACCTTTCAGGTGTTTTAGTTAATGCGTCAATTAAAAGACCTGCATGGTTTAAATAGTTCGATGCTTTAGTACGATCATCAACTGTCTTCAGTGCAGGGAGGGTAGCAGAAATATGCATGCCTGAAGAGCTGTCCATAATTTTGTCAGAGTCTCTGACAGCACCTCTTTTATTCCACGAAGATAAAACCATGTGTGTGGCCATAATTAGGTTCGACATATTTGATACACCAAGCACTACCTCTTTAGTTTGTGTACCATATGAGTTACCTATAGAACAATCATCAACTACTCTATGTGAATAGTCATTAGGACTTGCTGAATGTGAGAGTAGGTTCGTTACATCAATCCCGAAGTCCTGTTTGACTGGATCTTTCACCATACTATCAAAACTACGCATGTTAACACCAGTCCTCCCGTTTCTTGAAAGAGGGACAAAACGACCTTCATATTCTATAGAATTAAAGGTAGAATCTTTAAGAGCAAATGCGGGGATAAACACTCCGTGTTTCGACCCTAACGGTAATACAGCGCCATGGTTCATAAGAGACTTTATTGTAGCTTTAGGAACCGGGACATTACTTATGTTAAGTAATGTGAAGTTATCTAAATTAAGTCCGTTAGAAAAAGCAGCTTTGTTAATGTTATTTATTTCTCTACGAAACCCCGCAATATTATTAGGTACCATCACTTCTCTATTTGGTGTACGTACAGCGGTACCTGTGCGAAGCTTAAATCTAGCAGGTTCTATAGTTGTTAACGTTATGCTGTTGTTGTCCCCTATAGCGGTTATGTACGGCATTGATGAAGCACCTTTAGGGATCTTGAAGTCCTTCCCGGAGACTGATGCAATATCGGTTTTTTGAATACTGTTAATTTCAGTACTGTCGGAGTTTGCTCTTTGAATGTTATCAATTATAGCAGGACTCAAGTTGAAAGTACTACTACCAGAAGAAAGATCACGTAACAGTCTATTTGTACGTGCAGTAAATTGGGTAGTATCCATTAATGTCTGCCCGCCTTGCATTTATCGTAATATTCTTTTACAAACTTTTGATCGACAGCACCGCTTATCCCAAACACTGTCTTTAGTATGTCATTAAATTTCTCAACATCTCTTGGAGTAGAACCCCATCCATCAGTAGGGGGGACGAGTTTGTCAGTTAACGCAACACTCCCCGTGTCTCCGTTTGACGCACCTTGGTAGACATCTGAAGCTAATTTAGAAGCCATAACTAACTGTGCAACAGCTTCATCACCTCCAGGAACATACATACCTGATCTAACTTCCATTACTCCATGTAATAGTAGTTTAGATATAGCCATGGTTTTATACTTAGCTAGACGATCAGTATTACTATTCGCTGATAAACGTGACTCAGGGTCATAGGCACTTTGCATCCTACTAATGTCATGGTAAAAATCACCGTGTGTTCTAAGATACTCATATTCAGTCATACCTGACGAACCTGCTTGGCGCACATTACTAATACTCTGTGACCAAAATTGGCGAGCACTTTCAGCGTTAGCCCTAGCTGCGGGAGTCAGTGAGTTAGGCTGGACAGCATCGCTGATAACCCATTGTGACCCACTAACCCTTGACATATCACCTATTGGTGAATACCTATATCTAGCATCAGGAGTAGTCATCTTTTTGTAGACATCTTCAACCAGTCTTAAATAATCAGCAGCAAATTTTAATGTTGATGGTCTGTCTACATTAGCTATAGTGCCGACGTTTACATGCACACTAGTCGGGTCATTTCGTGAGACTCCGGGGACTCTGTAGTATCCTCCAGTCCTTCCTCCCATTATCTTAAGAGTCTCACCTAAAAGATAAGCACTTTTTATTGCTCTAACTCCTGTCATAATGGGTGTCACATACTCTGAGCCCTGTCTAGTGCTGGGGTCTGGGTATGAGTGTGGCATTGAAGGATCACCGGTCTGTTGTAACGTACCTTTAAACCCCATTTTATCCATATTGTAGCCAAAGTGACTTTCCATCTGACGATTCACTTCACCACCAGAGGCATTGACATTCACAGCTTCAAGCTCTAACCCGTATGTGAAATCAAGAGCTGTAAATGATGGTACAAATATAGCTTCATTTCCTTTGATAGGTATGACATATCCGTTATTTAATGCTTCACCAATAGGCATACTGCTATTAATTAGACGCATCCTTGTGTGGTCAAAATCTATATGCGGAGAAGGTGCATTTGAGATGTCAATTGACCTTTGTGCATTCATTCTTGAAGGGTGTGTGTCAGAAGGATTGACATCTAAATTTTGTGCTGTACGGCCTACATCATCTAATAACCATTTTTGAGACCCGTCTTCATTGATACCGACTAAAGCACCCGTTAAAGATAAACGTTTCTTTATGAAAGGTGTCATTTCATCTAATTTGTAATTACGTATATCAAATGAATTGGCTGGTAGCATATTATTCCCAAGCTTTAAATAAAACTTGGCATCCCTATCAGTACCATCAGGAGCATTTAGACGCTCTCTTATTTTTTGCAGTGCTGCTATTGAACGCTCATTAGCTGATAGATTACCTGCTTCAGGAGGATCTACTTCACTAGCTCCTGTAGGGAAGCGTTCTTCAAGACGTTTAAACGCACTATCGGATATAACTGATATAATGTCTCTATTAACATAGTTATGTGCTATATTGGTGCTAGCATCATAATCCATTCCTGTGTATATGTCAGTAAACGTACCATATGATCCACTACTCATAGTATTGAGTAGTGCATCCACTGACATTGGCTGGGCGATGACTTCAGGAGTCCTTGTTGTTTCAGGCACAGTGCCCATACCGTCAAGTACAGCTCCTATCACGCTCCCTCTAGTAGTGGTTGTAGTATTCGTACGCGGGTTAGGCGTTGGTTCAGTTCTAGTAGTTGAGGGTTCAGGTGTATCCGCTACAGTGGTATCTATATTAATTTCTGCAGGCGGATCAGGAAGTGTTGTTGGTTGTGGTGCAGTGTTAGTAAGTACTCCAAGAGGATCAAATGCAGGGGTTGTAGGCGTTGTAGGGGCAGCAGTCTGGGTGCTTCTTGGAGCTAACCTAGTAGTAGCTGTGCTAGCTCTACTGAATGTGGCATAGTCATAGCTATTTGTCACTGCCTGTGATAATGATGTGTTTTCTGATAGGTTGTGCACATAATTTTCTAATTGATTGTGTGCGAAACCAAAACTATTTACATCACCCATCCTAGGTGCTGAAGGACTATCATCAGCCATACTATCAAAGATCTGCGTGTACCTGCTCACTGCGTCCCTACGAGTGCGCATAGCGTTTTCACGTATGGTGTGATCAGTACTACTTATACCAAATGCTGCTTTTAAAGCTTCCACACCAGGTTTTAACCTGTTACGTACACTATTTTCTGAGTATTGGTCTAACCTATCATTACGTACAAACCAATAATCATATCCTTGTTGTTTGCCGTACATACCCATCATTCCTGAGTATGATGTTGCATACATTAGTCCTTTATCTGCTCTGTCACTGAAAGGGGCAGCACTTGTAAGAGGTACCATGACAGCATTAAATTTGCTGCTATCCTCTAATGTTCCTTTTGCTAGCGGGTGTTTGGTTATAAGGTTAGCTCTTGCATCAGAAGTGTTGTTACCAGCTAATTGATCAGCTGGATAGAACATGAGCCTATGTAGTGTCGCTACATTAGCTGTATGTATCGCAGCACTGTTACGGCTAGTACTGTCTCTCTTTGTCACTATATGGAAGGCGTTTGATTCTGCACCGTACGATGCACCTTGAATTCCGTGAGTTGGGACTCCAGACAATACAGATGCTGCTCTAGCTAGGCTTCTTTTAACATCAGGTCGTGAAGCCAACACATTTCCGATATCACCTCTACTAGGATAAAGTGTCGTCACATGATAATCACCAATTTCTTGATGTATACCCGTGTTCCCTATTATCCGTTCAGCTATAGCTCCAGCAGCACGCTCATTAGAGACTGAACTTCGTTGAGTCACTTCTGAGGCTATACTTAGAAAATTTGTATAGAAACCCATTTTTTAGCTCTCTAAATAACATAATTCGTTAAAATACATACACGTATTATGTTTTAGTACTTCACGCTATATTAAGGAATCAAACTCATTCACAAGTCTTTTCCTGAAACCTAATAGTGTTTTAATTGTATGAGCACTAAATGTTTTTGCTTGTATTTGTTCGACTAGTGCTAGGAGAGACAAAGCTACAGGTTCTGATATACCCTTATTTTTAAGTCTATTTAGTTTACGCCTATCTACGTTTTTAAATAGCACATTATCAGGGGAGTCGTACTCAACCTCTAAAAGACGTTTAATAATCGAATAATCTGAATGTCTGTTTAATAACCTGTACATAAAGTCACCCAAAGGTGACATACCGCTGTCAGGTATCTTGTAATCATAGTCGTTGGTAGCTTTATTGTCTTTCTCTCCAATGTCAAGGAGAAGTGATTGTGATACTTTTATTTGCCAATTAGAAGGAACACTGATTTTACAGGTAGTCATTTTAGTATTCCAAGTGGTTGAAAATACCCTACCTACTCTTTCAACGACGACAGCGATATTCTCATTAAATAAGTGTTTCCGTATTTCAATTCTGTCGTTATCAATAGTATCAACATTAGCATCTAATGCTGTTTTTAAAGTACCTTCATGCACCTCACACTGTTCAGGTTTCTCCGTACACTGTTGTTTATAAAGAGAGTCCATTATATACTTAACTACAACATCATCCGGTAATGATAGTTTTTCATCGGATAAAGTTATCCCTAATTTTATAAAATTACTTCTGGTTTTGAGGAACTTTGCTAACTCAGCAGGAGACAATTTATATATATTTTTATAATTCTTTTTCATACCTACAACTATCGCCGTAATATCTTTTTTATTATATTCCATGTTCCGCACCTTTCTCTGTAAAATTATTGCTTATGTCAGTACTAATTCAAGTCACTAGTAAGTAAGTAACATAAACAATGAAGCAATACAACTGAATTTTATAGTATATATGAGGTTTTAAATAAAAAGGACGGAATAAATACAATGAAGTATCTATTCCGTCCTAATTAAATGCAATATTACGTTTCTCAACCTAACTAGGTCGCCTTCTGGAAGTGTTTGGAGGTACTCTTCCTGAAGTTTTTCTTCACCCGTATCTTACAACCTTCGGTACATCACTGCGACTAGTTTGTTTTTCAACGGGTATATCATTTCTTCTAGCGCTCATCTATACTTATTTTGCAATACTAAATTGTAGCATTGCAGTAATAGCAGCAGTACCGCCAGCAGTTGCTAATTTTAAACCTTTAACAGGAGTAGCTTGCTCATCATTTGTAGACAGCGTGGTGTTTGCCAAGGCGGTTGAGGACATGATGACGATTTCTTTCGGAGAGTCAGCGTCATTAGCGACGTATATCAACTCTACTTCTTTAATCCAGGTGTCAACTGATACTGTTTGGGCCGCAATAGCCGACGATGCTTCTGAAACAAAAGTACTTTCTGTTTCGTACCAATCGAATTTACCTGCGGTTACCGAAGTGCAGAATACGGTATTGTCAGTTTTGTAAATTTTGAATAGGAGCCCTGTAGTAGGGGTGCCGTCTTCCCCGGAGATATTACCGGAAAGCATGTCAAAAAACAGTGCGGCATAGAAGTTTGCGTCAATGTTAGCGGCAGTAGTGTCAAGTTTGAATTTGACATCAAATGAGTTGGTTTCCTGAGTGATACGTAAAGTAGAAAATAACTCTAGTCCTTTTAGTTGCATGGTAGCCTCTCTTAAAAATATTTATGGTATTAGGGTATATAACATGTTAACTTATACGTATGTTTTAACACCTTCCTAGTTTCTGTAACTAATTTGTCTTCCGTAACCATAATGTTTAGTGTTAACTAGGTTTGAACTTGGGAATTTAACCCATTTTTCAAAAAATACTGAATCGTGGTTTTTTATAGCATTACTGCTAATAGCTGCAAGTATGTTTGTGGCATTAGCAGGTTTAACAGTAGGTACAGCAGTATCAAACATGTACCAATCACTATTCATATTTTTAATTAGGATATGTACATCTTCTACCTTAAGCTGCACTAATTCTAACGGGTAGTTTTTTCTACTACGTATCCATTTAATGAGAACTTTACTATCTACACTTCCAGTACTAGCGGTGATCCCTAACCTACCTGTTGCCGGAGTTTTTATTGCAAGGTTAGTTTCAGAATCAGACATGTTGTACTCATCATCGACTAATGTTCTTGCATATTGTACATCGTTATCAGTAGGTACAAATGATAGTATAGTATTAGTTCTATGTGTGTCAATATAACGTAGTTTATGCCCGCTTCTTTCTTCCCTAGTAATACGTATTGTATTAATACTACCGAACTGCCATTGTTTTATTGTTATAACTTCTCCAAGACTACAAGTGTCTGCTATTATTGATAACTTCTTACGATTAGTAAAAAGATGCCCATCAACTATCCATGATCCTGTTTCTTGTACATCCCATATACATTCATAATTAACATTACTCCTCTTCCAGGCGGCGACCCAATTACATGTTGCATCTGCCGCTGTGTTCACAGCAGTGGGGTAATGTGCTGATGATCCTATCCTGATATTTCCGTAGTATCTACCAAATGTGGCTCTTATATTTCCGTTCCCGTACCCATATGTGTATTGCTGTGGGACATATCCCTCGGAAGCATCTACTCTACCAAAACTTCCTTCTATACCCATAGTACACTTTTTATCAGCATCAAAAATATGGTTACTTAGTCTTACGACATATGGAGAGGCAGCACTTCTGACAGGTGTGCTATATACACTACTCCCAAAATAATAATAAGGCGCAAAATAGTCAACACCGCTACCGGCCGCATGATAGCTTCCAAAATAGTCAACGTCATTACCCCATACTGCTAATGTGGCACTAGAAGTATTTATTGTAGTACCAATCGAACCCCTAACCATCACATTATAATTGTCACTTAGGACATAATTAGAACGTAAATGATCCGGCGTGAATAGTACTTGATACGTATTAGGGGATATTCTGTGCCCGGCACCGTCCGCGTAGTCTACCACATGCCATTTTGAGTGATCTAATTCCCCAGTACGGAAGTCCTCATAAAACTCAAAAACATCTTCACCCTCACAAATATCAGTAGCTGTGTCGCTGGTATAGTAAACATATAATGTATTTGTGCCTTTGACTACATCTGTTTTAATAAACATATTATCAGCATCAGATGGGAAACTCCAATATGGTATTTGGGTAGTCGTTCCCTTGTCCATACCAACGATGTCTTGGACACGCCCACCCAACGTAAACGATAGAGCGTTAGTATTACTAAAATGTTCGAGATGCGTTGCTGAAGTGATCCTGATATTGACGTCATCCAAGAACTGTGTTCTATCTAATATCATCACACATTGTGTGTCAATAGAATTGGCGTGTATTTTAACTATCTTACGTTTAATGAATGTGTGTCCATCAATAGCCCATGATCCACTTTCCTGAGTATTGTACACAGGGTCCATCGTCACTGAACTTGTGTTTTTATACAGTGCTGCAAATTTACACGTATATCCTACGTTAGAAGAACTTTCGTAAGCGAACACCCCTTCAAAACCACAGCCTGTTGAGTAAGCACCGCCTATGTTAAAATGTGCACTAGCTGCTTTAGCTGCATACATAGAGGTTCCAAGCGTATTTGTATTTATATAGTACTCTCCCCCATGCTGTTGTACACTATACTGTTCTATTTTAGCTACATCAGTATGTATATCTAGAATATACGTGCTTACTGTCGCAGCCGGGATTGATACACCTAAGTTTACAGCCTGCACATTATCACACATATATCTAACTGATGTCTGTGTAGCACCTGTTAGGTATGGAGGAGGTAGTATTCCATGTAGTGTAGTACCACTTGAGGCTACACTACACATATACATACTGTTGACAACTGAGTATGCAGCCCTACACACCATACCGACTGAGTAATTCGTACTAATTGAATTACCTGATTGTATCCTAGTGTATGCCTTTGTGAACGCTGCATTAGATGCAGTGATAGTCACAGCCTCAGGATGATGCACATACCATCCAGGGACGTCAGTATCACTAAAATCCTGGTATGAGTTAAACACTTCATGTGTACTTGCATCAGTAGCTGTAATGCTGTCATAATACACGTAAAAATAATTATCACCCTTATGCATATCAGTTTTAACAAAAGTGTATGTAGTGTCAGCAGTTTCATTAAAGTACGGTAACGGGGCGTCATACTCAATATTTTCAATGTCGCCAAAAGCTATTTCTAGAGATGATACATCATCAGCGATATACATAATCTCATATTTAGTATCACTTGGAAGCGTAGTACTATTAGTAATAACACTGGATGATTCTTGTCCTGTTAGTTGTAGTGCATGGTTATACACGCCTATTGATAATGTGTGTCCTAAATGTAATACTCTTTCAGAAGTAGATTCAAACCCAATACCATTGTCAGTTTCATTCGCTGTGAATGAGTCATTGTACAATTTACTATATAAGAAATCAACAGTATTATCAATTTCAAAACCTTCATATAGCAAAAACACATCACTTGATGCGTATGAATTAATACTATCACTTAACGTTAGTTCTATTGATGAGTCAGCAGCTATAAATGGAACAGATACCCATAGTCCTTTACCGTTAAAATCTTCATATGTACTTGATATATGCCCATCATCGTCAATTTCATATAGAGTAGGTATATTTGCAGTTGATGGTAATTTAGCGACAACACCATTGATAAATGTGCTTAAGTTGTATTTAGTTACGTCTAAACGTACAGCATAATCAGTGACACTAGTACTATTTGGATTATATACATTAACTTTATTCCCAGATACGTCACTGATTAATGTACTTTTAGTAGCTGATAAGGTGTTGCTACTATTGTTAACATAGCACCAGTCAGGTCTAGTATATAATGACGTATCACTAAAATCAATATCAACTGACATGCCTTTAAATACACACATTTTATCTACATCTGGGCAATATATGATAAAGCCTAAATTTAACGTATACTGTGATCCTTCATAAGTATTAAGAAGTGCATTAAACCCTTCAAATGTACAACTATTAGCTTTATACCGTGTTAAAAATGTTCCTTGGATATTAGTACTACTAATGGTTTCTAGTTTAGTGGTGATATCCAATACGTGATCGTACATCCTGTCTAGGGCGTATACAGACACACTTGAGTCAGTAGTGTCTATGATTTTTACTATGGGGATGTATGCCACTAAATTATCTCCATATTCGTTAGTATACGTCCATAGTGAGTACTTGCCCATTCTAGTAATACTATCAACAGGAAGGTCTGTGTCATCGTAGACTATATTAAAACTAACGTTACTTTTGGCTATAACCCTACTGTCTACCTGTATAGCATCATTCGACATAGTGCCTGATACGTACGTCTGTGCCCCTTGTTCTAAGTAACAATGTACAGGTGCTGTAGTGTTACCAACGGCATCAGAGGTAGGTGTCAGATCCCACTTGGTACTAACAAAATGTGTGTTTAAATATAGTTCATCTATATTGTAGTTATTAAAATACGGATATCGTATAAAACACATACCTACATTTTTAACAGCTGAATCAATACTGGTGTCTGGCCAGGCGTGTTTTTGGTAGTTGTTACGTACATACGTTAGATGCCTTATGTTTTCATAAAAATAAGAACTCACTTCCTCAGTAGCACAGCTATATATGTCTCTATAGGCTGTTAAATTATGAGGGACATCCCGCACTTGGGAACCGATGGATATGTATCGACTGCCAAAAATAGGCAGCTCAACAGTGATTACGCTTGTTGGTTCTCCAGAGTATGCTGTTCCCTTATCTACAATATCTTGATATTCAAATATATCAGCAATGTATCCTGTAGTATACGGAATATGTAATGCATTTGTATTAAGCAAGCTTATCAATTCAGTGTTTTTAGTAAATCCAAATTTATAAGCAGAATGCTTATTGTGCATAAATTTATTACTAAATAGGACTTCGTAATTTATACTATTTAAAATATCAGTAAGGATGTGTGTACCAACACTGTTTGTGTATGGTGTGAACTTGTATGAGTATGTACTTGGAGCGTATGTATATATATCTAAAGTAGAAGCTTCTGCAATTGCAGGTTGCGTAATTGAGAAAACTGATGTTTCACCTGGTACTATAGTTTTATTAGTTGTGTACAAGTGTTCAGTAGGTGTGCTTGATAGAGCCGTAATATCAAGTAGTGCTCCATTAATAAATGAGTCGTTTTCAGTCAACAACCGTAGTACATTAGCCTCGTAAGGGCAATAAACATATGCTTGGCTTAAAGCCCCAGGTGCAGCGGCAGACACATTCAATGAGTGCATACTTGAGTTTATTGAAGGATGCACATAATAGGCTGATAATCCACTGTAATATGAAGGAACTCCTGCTATACTAGGGACTATCATTACTTGCGCACTAGGTGTGTTTTGTGTATTTGCAATATATACATCAGTAGAGATAGAGTTATCAGGATTAATTACACATGACTGGAGCGGGTGTGCGCTAAATTTTGACAAATATCTTTTAGTTGTAGTGTCTTTATTAGTGAGCGTGATAGTGTTATAAGTTTGTTGGGTGTCACCACTAGTCGGCCCACCTGAAAACAAGCTTAATGACGCCTTTGCTGATCTGACGTCAACAACAGCTTCATTAATTACAAGTTTATCTAGTACATTTCCGATATTGGTACTTACTGAAGTAACTGCATGGTCAGCATCCTGTAACGTCATAGTACCAGCAGTCACAGTATCTATCATCCCCTGGGGAGTTAAATAGGCGTGGAATATATCCTCTGGTTCACTTGAATTAGACACTTCTGCCTCTATTATTTGCACAGTAGTACATGTTTTATCAGTAATATGTATAGTACTATCAAAAGAATATCCTAATTTTTGGTATCTTTTATCAGTAATAAAACTGTATACATCACCCGACCGCATAACTGATAAAGTCCTAGTAGGCTTGGTGTCTAGTACAGAAGAGGGTACTGTTCTAATATCTCTCGCGTGGGCATGATTAATGCCCATATAAACACCTGTAATCCCTCCTTCATATTGGCCGGACATCCTAGAACGTATCGGTAACTCAAGATAACTGACACGTATCGTATCAGGAGGAGTATACTTACATGTATTTGCTACTAGGTATATTGAATTGCTTAATACATCGCCGACCACTTTTCTATTACATGCGTCAGCATGTAGAAACGTAACTTTTGAGTTGTCAGCGGCATTTACAATGTCAAACGCATTATCTAATGCTATAGGTAGTTCTATCGGAATTAATGTAGTATCTCTATATCTAATCCCTTCCTCTTCAAGTTCAGGAGTGCCCCATGCATAAGAAGGAGGCACAAAAGGACTGTGCCATATAGCATCAGCAGTAATATGAAACTCAGCTAAGTATCCTATGTAATTTGGAAAAAACGTGATATCAGCACTTGTGCTAAAAATAGTTGATCTAAGAAATACTCTTCTATGCCCGTCAACATATATATGCACGTACCCTTCCACCACCACTAAAGCTATATGATGCCATGTGTCAATCGTAATATATCCAGTCCCGTCAATATCACCCAGGGCACCATAGCCATTGTCTGGTGTCTGTTGGAATGGATATGGGTCATTAATATAGTGTGCGTAAGCAGTTGCTTCAGTATCAAATGTTATGCACCCTGATGTTGATAGACGAAGCTCACATAATGTGTTTCCATAAGGATCAGGGCTCCCTCCAAGATAAAAAAGAGAGCGTTGTACAGTTAGATCAGTAGGCATTATCCAAAAATCAATAGTCATGTCCGAATGCATGCGCGGGATACCCATACCATTCGTGTTGTTCGTACTAAACTTAATGTATCCTGTACTATTACTGAAGTGTATTGAACTACTACTAAATTTGTATTGTGTCGTTGAGTGCGCTACATTCTCCCCTGATGTTACTAATGTTATTAATGAACTCGGCATTGACGCTGAATTAGTAATTTGCAGGTCACCGTGTGCATTATCTGAATGGATGAGAAGTAGTGTGTCTTTACCGTTATTGTCAACGTACTTGAAATCCTGTGATGTCTTGATGTCTATGTCTAATGGGAGCCATTCTGATTTCTGCTTGGCAATGACATACGCATACACTATTAACGATGTGTTTGAAGGGTACAGTTGAGTTAAATTAGTCCTATTCAGCTCTAGTTCCCATGAATATACTAAGTTTTGGTGCACGTCTAACGGAGTAGTTTCCCAGTCATGGTGTAGGCTCCAGGGAATAACGTGTAACCCATCAGTGACATATACAGATGTCACATTAGTGTATAATGTAGTCCCTTCAATAATTAATTTTTTAGGTATGTGCACAACAGGGAAATGCAGTGTATTAGTATTCCACGATATAGAGAATGACAGGACATGCGTATATTCAACACCTTCAACTTGTACATTATCAGAAGGTAGTAACATATCACAAGTTAACAGCTCACCTGTATTTGCAGCTAATCGACTTATAGGGACGGTTTCATCATACACATTAACTAACTCATCTGCATTTATGTATAGTTTTGATATCTCATCACTAAATACAGTTCTATTAATATTATATGCACCTAATGCATTCCACTCTTCTAATGAATCAAGAGGTATACACGTATCAGAAGCAAAAGGTATTGTCACATACTCATTACTAGCTAGTACAGAGGCGGCATTAATAGACACTTGTATATTACCGAAAGCTTCAACAGTCTGTAGCAGTGACTCAAATTCATATATTTTACCACCCCATTCTATTGTAGGTGTTCCTGGGACATATGTACATGCGTTTTCTGGTATCAGTTTATTGTAATTATTTGTCCCTTGCTCTTTAAAACACAGTAATGGGATGTCATTTAATGCAGTTGAGACTGAAGGATAACAAAGACCATTAAGATCAAGATACACCACTTCCCGTGTGGTGCTATTGTACGTTAGTGCAGTGTTACATACAGGGTTATACAAAGCTTCAAAATATGCAGGGTTGGCGTGTATTGCGGCTCGATAAAGCTCAGTGCTAGAAGGTACTATGTACCGCGAAAGACGCCTTTCTCCATGGCCGAAATGTACGAAATTTGAATCCCCTACAAAATAAGGGAGTGCCCAACTCCATGTAGCCTCACCCGAGGGTGTGTATGCATTACCTGCTCGAGCAAATTGCATCATCTGTATCATACCTTTATTATCTTTTTCAATGATGCCAACTACACTATTAAAATTCTCCAAAGTAACCGAAACGTTGTAATGACAACGTGTTTGTTGCATTGCTTCAGATATAGATGTATTTTGAATGTATGTCATAGCAGGTAATGAAGTCACTCCTGAAGGAGTAGTCATCGGAGAAGTTAAAAGTACATCAGAACCTTCTATATTAAAACAACTATTAGACACCCATCCTGAAGTTATTTCACTAGAATCATGAGTTAGCATCCCTGCATACGGCACTACAAATGAGTACATATTTGAACATATAACTGATGTAGTATGCATGGGGAAAGTTGTTCCTGCATTAGTGTAATGTAAAAATAGTACTCCCGAGCCACTAGCGGGTAAAGCACTTGTATCGATTGAAAATTTGTGGTGTGAACCAACAGCAGTCGTAGTCACCGCTAATTCGACGCCATCTAGGTATGCTGTCATCGTAAAAATAGACGCATGTCTAAGGTATATCGAAAATGTAGGGGCACTATCCCAGTACATTATTTGACAGAACGTTGCTCCATGCGTAGCGGTAGTACCTCCGTACTGTTCAATATAAAACGGAGCTGTAGGAGGTATACCCATCCAGCTATATGCCTGATAGTAGTGGTTTTCAGCCGTATCCATCATAGCTAGATCATATCCTAGTACTTTACTGCTTAGAGCAACAAGAGTGCTCTCAACTGCCGGTGTGTCAGATAAATACGTCACTTTATGGGGGTATATAGTAACTGGCGCCTCCACATTAGCTGAAATAAGTGCTAGAGTAGTGTCCGCATAACCACCTGTGGGTACTCCATTTTTTAGAGCAACTTTTGAAAACTCAGCTATGTAAGGGACATTACTAGTGACATTTTGCTGTATATACTTATCATTCGGATCATCATACCCGGGCACCCCTGTCCCATAATACGTGTCTATTTTAGGTGCTAGTACTTTTCGAGATACGAGTGCACCTCCTGGACTACCTGAACTTAGGCATTGGTATACTATTTCTCCGGCAAACTTGTTAAAGAAATCAGTAGAAGTGTCCTCAGTATATGTAGTTGTCACACTCACGTTTGATATATATGCTGTGTCAGTTAAATCAGACCCTATATATAGACTAGTTTTCGTAAATACTCTTGATAATTTATATGCTTTAATGCTATCTGGAGTAGCTTCCTGCATCCCAGTAAATACTCTATTAATTCCTGCTAGCGCACCTGTTTTTGTTACTCCAGTAGGCGCTGCTGGTGTTACAGACTCATACGTAATTTGATATGTCCCTATCACCGTAGCCCCCACTGGGAGAATGATAGGGGCGGAAGACATGTCAAATATAGTGTATATCGAAGTTGAAGCGTATGACAATAATCCATACAACTGTATCGTTTCTTCAGCGCTGTTATAGTAGCTAAAATTAGCTAGGTACACATTATCTGTCAATGTAAAAGATAATGACGGTATACGATTTGAACGGACACTATTTAATAAATGTGAACCAGTTTTAGTTATCTCTGTTAACGTGAAACCGTACATCACGGAGACATCAGTAGTTATAAGGTCAAGATATAACGTCCCAGTCACGGGCGTGTTAATTTTAGCCCACATTGTCTCTGAGTTAGTGTCATTTACTTCATGTAATACATTCCCGTCTTTATCTATAACTTGTAAAAAAACGTTAGTATTGAGCTCGCTTATGTTTGTATTGTTCTCGTTCATGTATATACCTGTATAGAGTATTTAAAAGGTACAAAGTACTTAGAGTATCTTACGTTATGTTTTAACGCACGTACTAAAAATATAAACTCCATTACTAACGATACACTATGAATAAAACATAAAACAAGATTACTACACATAAGGAATACGCACAATGTCAAGATACACTACAAAAACGATGCAAATAACAATAAATGATGAAGTGAACTTAGTCGGCGGTCATCTTTACGACAATAGTAGGTACATAAGTGCTGGGAGTAACACTTATGTACTATCTGCCGTTCACATGCCTATGTTGACAACGACGTATCCGACACCTTTCAAATATGTTGTCAATACCATCCCAAGTAGGAGCTGTTTAGAGTACACTTTACATGGATACATATACATCGGTTCTTTTTATGAGAATACTGATGTCATTGTGTACAGCCATGGACTGCCGTTTAGACGTGTTGCTGGGGTGTATTTGTCTGAACTTACAAATTGTGTTGCACTGAACTTCGTAGATACTACAGCTATCACTGATAACATTATTAAGAGTTCTTGTATGTTCAACAATCGTACAAGTATCATAATTGACAATATGCCAGCCACTAAAGGGCATGAATTCATATACTGGTCAGGGTGTATAATGCAACAGTATGTAAATATTAAGCACACTAATATAATACATCCATTAGCATGTACATACTTAAGAGCACTGCACGATTATGTTGAACGTTTTGGAGTAAACAGTGTCCAATTCAAAATACCCAAAAATATTAATTATCTTTCTGATATTAGTTCAATTGAATTACATCAACTAAAAATGCTATTCAGTGCTGATGAGACGACCTGGTATACATATGATGTTGACACTAGTGCGTTTGTTGTCGCATCTCCTGCAGGCTCTTATTTTACTTTTAGTGAGTTAAATTCGATAGGTGTCAGCTATTCTGAATATATTGATATCCCCATAAGCACCTTTACCACCACATTTGGGGAAGATAACATAGAAAAGATACATGTTTTATCAAATGGATGGTTGTTACCTAGATACATTAAACATAGCAAATATTCCGACATTATGGATGTAAACCAATTTTTATGGATGCAGTTATCAGATACATGTATGGTCCCGTATAAGGGTGACATATAACGCATTATGTCTATAACAACTTCAAAATTAGGTGTACGATTTGGGACAGTTTACTACTATAAGCAGAAAGTAGTAAACTGGAGCTTCGTAGCGCCTAATAAATATGCTTGTATTTTTAGTGCTGTTACTGATAGCGCTTTCATGGAATCTAGCACCGCGATAAAACTAGAGTTTGTACGTAGTTATATTGATGCTGCTATTCATGCATACGTAACTGAAAGTAGTTATAGAGAAAACGCAGTATTGTACGATGTCCAGATAACTAACATTACATCCCCTCTACTCCCCGTAACGATAGTCAGTATTAATAGCACTGATGTGAATTCAGAGGCTGCTATAGTATATCCGGAAAAACGATTAGCCACAGCGGAGCCATACACATTAAGCGGTATGTGGGTAAAAAGACTAGGGAAAATGTTTCCATTAAATGATAGGGCTGTTATTAAAGTATCAACACGAGTCCCAAATGGAGTATTTTCACGTGAAGTGGCGATTAAAACTAATGCAATTAATTATGTAAATTCCGTACAAAAACTGATTGGTCCTAGTGTGCTACATGGCAGAATGTATTTGTCGTTAGGCATTTCAAAAAGTATAAAGAAAATCCCAGTGACAAGCGAAACTTTCTTCCCACTTGAAACTAAGGACCCTCCAATCATACCAGAAACATACAGCACAACCAACGTATACATGAGTATTACTAAATATGTGACAGGTATAGTCCAAGGCAACGCACAAGAGACGGTTACTACACACTTTACAGTGGAAGAATTATGTAATATAACTAGAACTGATATACTGTTTGTGACTTCAACGACAATAGTGCACTAAGGATGAAACATACATGTCTATATTTTTATCATACAATAACAACAAACCATATAATACATTAGTCGATCTACGTAACACTACTAGCTTAGAGATCTCTTCCTCTAGTGGAGCATCTACTGTTGATCAGATAGGGACAATATACTTAATAGCTACTGAACAAGTATACACCTCTATTGAAGTTAAAGTAGAAAATGAAAATAGTTCAGGCGTATCACTATACGTTAGCCCTGTTGACGGTGTAGGTAATCCTACACATTGGGGCAAATCGCTGATACTAAACGGAATTGATGCCAGTACTTCAGATATCAAAATACTGCTCAAATATAAATGGACAGCTATCAACAATATCTACGTATTGAAAAGACTACAAGTTTCAGGAAACATTAATATTTACGAGGTCTAGATATGGTGCCCGGAGTATACATAGGTAAATCAAGTATTGGTAGTTATGAACTATTATCTACAGGGGACTTTATTAATCCCATCACTAGTACGTTTAAATTGAAAGACTCTCGCACCTCACTCATAAAAGACATACCACTATACCTGGTTATTAATGATATAGAAGTTGACGTAATTAAAATAGCAGTCACAGGTAGGGTCACTGCTATTAGACAATTTCTTTCTTGGGATGCAAATAACTGGAATGAGAGTATTAAACTAGAAGAAAACATAAATGCTATCGGTACTACAATAATAAAACCATTTACCACTAGGATTATTGTTGATGACTTTCTTGAATATTTCAATGTCACACAAGAGTCATCATTTAAGCAGTATAAATTAAAACTTATGTTCGCATAACGTATTAATGTGCTGAGACATATGATACATCATATGTACCTCTACCTTTATTAGCATCAAATGACATTGATGCTGTACGTATCCCTAAATCACTGGATGAGGCGTAGAAATCCTTCACAGCAGCTCGTACATCATCAGCTATAAAAGTATAAGATTTAGAGTATTGAGTAACAAAAGTTGGGCAATTCTCATGGACTCTTCTAACGTCAGTCCAGTTAGTAGTGGGTATCTGGATCTTATTCATGTGTGCTTGGGCACCAAATACTATAGGCTGATCATCCTCTGATGCAGGCCATTGCACGTTACGTTTCAATGGACTTGAGAATTTAAGCAAACTCTCAGAAAGGACTGATTGTTTTGACTTACTCACATGACTTGTACCTCCTGCTTCATTTATTGAAGAGTTAATGGTAGTTACTGTTGCTGTTGGTCCAGATATACGAAAATACGTTTTCTTTGAGGATACTGGCATATACACAATCTTAGTATTTTCAGCAAGGCACCGCGCTTTTAATGCATCGAATCTATCATACATGTGTGTGGTTTCAGTGTAGTTATTTGTATCAGAATATTTCACACCTCCGCACATAGCTAGTACTAATGACATTTGGTCAATACGAGTAGTGACCTGTCTGTGTATTCGGTTAATTATCTGTCCTATCAGTCCTGTGTTTTGTTCAGCTTTTCGAACACCCTCAATCAAATCAGTACTACTTATCGTACCGTTTTGTTTCATCCACCGTATTAAATTAGCTGTCCCACCTTCTTGGTTACCATAGGCTGAAAATGTGAATATGGCGTCTCTTCCAAATTTTCTCAATATTTGAGTACATGCGTGGTTGATAATAGCTACATACGAACTCCTCGCACCCTCCACAACATTAAAAAATTTATACATGGGTTTGATCTCATATGGGTCAACTAATGCAGTATCCCAATCAAGAGTAATCATCACAGGTGCATAACTTTCATTTGACTGCACGCTAGGTATACCCAACAATGGCGTCAATTTGCTATATTCATCAATAGTTTCCTCATGTATTACACCAGCGACATTAGATTGCGGTGTATTAGTGACTATACTATATAAAAAATCAATATACGGGTTGTACGTCGTAGTCACTTGGAGTGTAGTTGAGTGTAGTCCTTGTGTAAAACGCATAGGGTCGCCGTGGAACGTGCTACGAGTCTCAATTCTCTTATCAGCTATCTGGTTACGCCAGTTTGAGTACGACCCTACGCCAAGGTTATATGCTAAGTTAGATATCCCAACTATGTACTCAGTTATTAGTAACGCATCTGCAGGACTATGGAAAGGTTGTAAATCATCAGCCATAACGCACCTTTTATAAATTTAGTGTTTTGTTATGTTTTACTCACACATATGGGCGGTAAATATGGAGTGGCAAAAACATATAATATTAAAAGCACATATTAATCTTAAATAGTATAGGGACATATAGTGGCTGATAACGGTATTATCATAATTGGCGGTCAAACAATAGGCTACACTGAGCGTAATGTGTACGTCTACTGGGATATTGCTTCTGACATGACTAGTGAAAGAGGTGTTGCTCTTAGCGCACCGTATTACTTAGTCCCTAATGCACGGTACACAGCACTCAATTATATACTCAGTGCATACACTACTCGATGGACTTCATTAACATACCAACCTACTCCTATATCAGAACGTTCGGTTTTTATGCATTATTCACAATGCGTAAGGTCGGAAAGAGGTATATACTATCATCCTGAAACAGGAAATAGACTAGTATTTGTAGAAGGATTACTAACAAACACGCCCCTATTAATGAAGTATCCTAAGTATTTTAACTGGAGTTATGTACCACAGGTGTTGAATCCTGAGTTTATCCTATGGTCATACTATGATTTAGCAGTTAACGATATAACAGTTAAACTAGTCTCAACAGCAGGAATAACAGCAAGTGCGAACTCAGGTACTGATAAGAGTTTATTCAATATTGAAACATTAGCAAATCATCAATATCGAGTAACAGTTAACATAGCACAAGTGTTCGCTCCTGGTGATACTGTGAACTGTTATGTTACTGCCTACGATGTGAAAGGCAACTACCTAAAACCAGGAATGTGGTAGTTCATACTATGTGTAAGTACAACACACCGTTACTCTTGTCTATTTCAAATGAAGTGTCTAGCTGATATATGGTGTTTTGCTTTGAAATAAGTTCAACAAATACAGTATGTGTATCCTTAAAATCAAGAATGTATGATCGAATACTATTGTATCTATTGGTTCTGGGCGGTGGTGTACTGGACGCTTTAAGATACACAGCAGCTCTAGAAGTTTGGTCAAAAAGTGCTTCTACTACTGTCAGTTCTGAGCTGTTATGCTTAGAACGGATACACATTTTAGTTAACTTGTTTTCATTCATGATAGTTTTCAACATACCAAGTTTCATACGACACCCTAAAAATTATTTATATTGCACATACACTTAAAAAAGTTTATACTACATATAGGTTTTATTCGGAGTTAAAAAACATATACAAAATATTAGGAGTTATTTATGGAAAATGATACAGTTGTTGAAAGTGTTACTAAAGAACAAAGTTACGTTGTCCCTATATACTTGCTATCAGCTATTATTCTAAATACTGATAATCCGGATAGTATTAACAGCGATGTAATTGGTCTTCTTGAAGAAGTAAGTAAATCAGAAAAAATAAAAAAGGTTTTTGCTGAAACATCAAAAAACCTGAGTGATGAAATAGCTAAAATAAAAGAAGGGATGAATATACTATTAGTCCCTAATACTATGATCCCAGTCAAAGATAAGCAGGACAGTGATATAGCTATTGAATTTGTTGAACAGTTTAACAAAGCTTTAGCAGCATACATGGAACAGGAAAATGAGAAATGAGACGTACACATACATGGAAGACGTGAATCAACAACCACAGGAAGCAGCACCTCCTGAAGAGGTAGGTAGTAAAGCTCTTATAAAGTATAAGAAAACTGTAGCATACATAGAAGAAGAGCTTTATACTACACTTAACTACCTAAATAATCAATTGGACACAATTGATATGCAGGTTGGGATTAGTGGATCTGACGACCCACTACAAGTCACCCCTTTCAACAGAAATGTGTATGATTCAAAAAAGCAGATCGTAGAGCAGAAGATCATTGCTCTACGATCTTTAGCGGGTGTTGCTGCTGAACAAGTTAAGATAACAGGTAACAGCAAAGATAACGAAATAACTAACATTACTGACCTGTTTCAATGAAAATATTGACATGTATTTCAAAGATCCCTGGGATTTCAAGTGTTGTGTTGTATAGTGAGACATTGAAGGATGATTATTTATTTAATCATCAGTTGTCAATAGTAGGTGATGTTGATGATGATGAGAATGCGAAATTTATAAACAGGTATGACACTATACCTGATACTACGTTAACTAGTGATAGACATTGTGTGTTTAACGTTATTTTTGTGCAAAAAGGATATTTTTAATGAATAAAATAGGGCTTCGTAAACAAGTATACACTATCCTGAAAAAGAAGACTCCGAAAATCACAAAGACCACATCTGATGAACTAGTTGACATAATGCTAGACACAATGTTGGATGCTCTTATCAGCACTCAAAGACTGTCTATTAGACATTTTGGGATTTTTGAAATAAAACATTGTAAGGAACGCTTAGGATGGAATCCTGTAAAAAGTGAACACATGACTATTAAGCGTAGAACAAGAATAAAGTTCAAACCATCAGTGGAACTATTAGCACGTATCAATCCAGAGAATCAAAAATAATAGTATTAATAGGATTAAACGCTAACACTGTAGTATCATTTATAAGTAAGGTATTGTATGCTGCTAATCTACCTGTAGCAGCATACGCCTTCTCACTACCCTCCTGCACTATATCCAATAGCATAACTGGTAACATACGGACAAACAACTGCTTGTCTTCAGTTTTAGTATCAGGGGCATTAACGCCTACGGTAAATTCTTGCGCTGGTAATTGACGTCTTTCCTTGATGTACGCAATGATATCAGATGATTTGTTCTGTAACATTACAGTGAAAATTTTAAGTATAAGTGACGGTAAGAAAGGAGACTTACTGAACATATGTAATGAGTCGTAAGGCACGTAATGCGTACCTGCTACTTTGGACATAAGCATCTGTAGTAGTGTATACTCAAAAGGAGCTGCTACACCCTTAGTATTTACTGTTTCGAGTATATTTTTAAGTGTCAGCATCCCAGGGAACAATGAGTTCAAAACCCTGAAAGTTACATCAGAACTTAGTGTGTCAGCGTAGGAAGCAAATAAGGATAATGCATCAACATTACTGTCTTCAGTATACATATCTTTAACAGCACCTAGTATATCATTTTTATTCTCTAATTTTGTTTTACTCTCTAAAGATGCGACAACTAAAGACTTCTCAGTGTTAGTTAGCACAGTGTCATATAACATTGCATCAACGTTTTGATTAGATAGAACGTATTGTATTTTTTTATCAGAGTACGATTCATATATTTCGTAAAAACGTCTTTTGTCCATGCTTCTTAGAATTAAGCTATGATATATAGCTGACTCTGATGTCATATTAGGGTTAGTGCCTTGCATGTATTTAGAAAGTTCATTAGAAAGTTCATCTGTCCAATACTCGGAATTATTCTTATATATATGCGGACGTAGTATTAAATTTTTTGATACACCATCATCAATAGTAGCTTTACCTTTTAATGTACTATGTATCATAGAAGCTTTGTTAATGGGTGTATTCAATAAATTTACAAAGGCTGAAATTTCACTACTCACTGCAACATGACTAGGTTCCTGTGTGTATACTTTTTGCTTAGTAAGTACTTTCCCAAAATCTTGCTCAGGTGTAGTGTTTTTAGCCACAGTAAGGGAATACTTATTCTGAATAGCAGGTAATACTGTGGGCATCAATATTTCACTATCATCTTGTAGTGTAGGTTTGTAGGAGACACTTTCATGTACTGTAGATCTTTTTGCTGTATTGCTTGTATGCTTTTGAGGATTCTCATTGTGCTCAATTTTTACACTCTGTGAGTCAAGAGCTCCTTTAGCATGCGTTTTCATTGATGTTGTAAACATCGCATCTTGAGAAAGTGTGTACGCATATATACTCTGCATTAACTTTTGTTTACTTCTAGAACTATTCGCAGAAGCTTTGCTATCTCTTGTGACTAGTTTATTCCATACTTTTGAGTTATTCCCAAACATCCCTCGTAAGTGTGTTATGTCGTTGCTACTTATTGACTTGCTCAGTTTGTCGTAGTTTGGTATTTTAGAGATATGTGTTTTCTCAGGCTTAGTAGTAGCTTGTTGTAGTGATTTCTGTAACTGCTCAGGACGTACATGATATGTCCTGAATATCAACCCTTTGGCGGGATCACTTACACCCTTAATTACAGGAACTAGGTGTGTTTTTGGTGTTTTTCTAGAGTTCATGAATATCACATATTACAAAAGAATTGACGAGCAGCACTAGGATCAATCCCCTTTTTGCCGAAGTCTTCAAAGTCTTTGACACCTTCAAAAAGATCTCCTTTCTTACCCGTCTTAGTATTATTAGTAGCTGGGTCTTCAGAAGCATCCTTGGCATTGAGTTTTTTACTGTTGTCTGCACCGCTTTCTGGATCTAAGGTATCCTTGCTGTCATTAGGCTTTTTAACATTTGTTAATGTGTCAGTGTCTTTATTAGGAGGGTCCGCTTCATTCCTGTGCCTATCTTTTTTAGCGTCTTTATTAGGATCAATATAGTAAGTGATATCATTAACTGACCCGGTTTTCTTATTCACCACATTCCGTTTTACTGGAACTAATCTAGATAAATTCTTTTTTGGCATATGCTTATACCTCATTGTGTGTTAGAGTAGAACGTTATTGTTTATGTTTTAATGCAGTATAGGAAGCAGTATATGTAGAAAATCTAGCAAACAGCAAAAACATCGTTATATATAATTCATACTTAACTTCAAAAGGTAAATAATATGTTTGGATTTGGTAAAAGTAAAAAGGTAGACAGTACCGAAGTATTGGACTTTGATGCAGGAAAATTCAAGGAATCTTTGCTTAAAACTGGTATATCACTTGACAAAGCTGAGGAAATAACAGCTGATTTGTCTACCGCAGTTAATGATAGGGTAACTGAAAAAGCTGAAATGTCATATGACAATTTCATGAGTGCTGTGTCATCAAATGTAGAGGGTTTAAGTGTACTCCCTACCGAAAGGATCGCAGCATGCAAGGAGTTGACTACATTCCTTTCAGAGAACCCTGAGGTTAATAATTCAATAAGACTATACGCTTCATATATAGCTTATGGTTCCGCTGAGACTAAGCTAGAAGAGTACAAAGTCACTATATTAGGTAAGGATGCAGAGGCTGTCAAAAAAGCTGATAGGTATGTAAAAAAGTGGGAGAAACGTTCAAAGATAAGAAGAGTTGTGTACCCTTTAGCGAAAGACTTAATCCCATTCGGTGATGCTTTCCTAGAAAAACTGTATGTGCATGAAAAAGATAGGAAAACATTAGTAGGTGTCGCACATATTCCAGCACACACAATGTACCCTAAACTTAACAGTAAAGGGTATGCTACCAAGTATTATCAAATAATTGGGAAAGGGGAATCATTTGCTGATGCTGACCACTCATTAATTAGCTCAATGGTTACGGATGGTACAGTCATCCAATTTGATAGAGATGAGATAGCACATTTTAGTGATGGTTCAACTGTAGGGGTAACTGATACTCCGTACTACAATTTAATTATATTGTGGCGTTACTTAAAAATGTTGGAGGAGTCCCTTGTAATCCACAGGATGACGAGAGCTCGAAGGTTCATTATCTCCTTCTTGGATGTTACTGGTAAAACTAAAATAGAAG
>Ga0100379_10001350_pt1 | contig 24940 bp, 20 predicted proteins | sample CryGeymeta201503_FD_80418 | JGI IMG/M metagenome (GOLD analysis project Ga0100379, IMG submission 80418) | Groundwater microbial communities from Crystal Geyser aquifers in Utah, USA - Crystal Geyser metaG 2015-03 | ecosystem: Environmental > Aquatic > Deep subsurface > Groundwater | place...
AAAAAGTGATTTTTTTAGACAACAATATCAACCACTTATCCATTTATGCTGATAAAATGGATAAGGCTGAGGCCTTTTTCTCCCTGCTCGCCTCCCTGGAAGCAGCCAAGATTCAGGAGTCTCCGGATACGGCCCGGGAAGACCTGATCCGCCATAACCGGGCCGCTTTTGACGTCTCAAAATCGATCATTGACAGCATAGCCATAACCCGGTTAAAATATAATATTATAAGGGATTTTCCCGTTTTGCCCGGCATCATTTTGGACATTTTAAAGACAGGCTGACCCATGCTCTTAAAAACCCCCGTTGAAGTCTTCTGGTGTCTCACGGACCGGTGCAACATGGCGTGCAATTTCTGCCTCAGCGAATCGGATCTCGAGATCCGAGACCATGAACTGGATGCCGAAAAACGGGCCCTCATTCTCGAAGACCTGATCCAATGCCGGGTCCTGAAGGTCTACCTCACCGGCGGGGAGCCCCTCCTGATCCCCGAAACATTGGATTATGTCGGACGTCTCCGCGAGAACGGAATCTTCACGGTCCTGACCACCAACGGAATTTTACTGGACCCGGCAACGGTTCAGGGCCTTAAAGACTATGGTCTGAACCGGATTCAGGTGAGCCTGCACGGCTCCAGACCGGAGATCAACGACGCCATCATGGGTGGGCATGCCTTTGATCGGATCATCAAGGCCCTCGGCTGGATCCACGATGCGGGTCTTGACCTGCATATCAAGGTGACCATCACCCGGGAGAATATCCATGACCTCTCCCGGCTGGTCCATAAGCTTCTCCCCTTCGGACCCTCCCTGATCAATGCCTCCGAAGTGATGCCGACAGGCCGCGGCTTTTTGAATTACGAATCCTTACGGCCCCTTGAAAAAGAACTTCGTGAGGCCATGGACAGTATCCGGTCATTGAATGAGATGGGCGTGAAGGTTTCTTTCAGGAACCATACCCTCTTCTTTAATGAGATCGGAAGGCCCAGCACCTGCACCGTGGGGAGCGAAACCGCCTCCACCTGCCTGATCATGCCGGACGGGAACATGACCCCCTGCACCCCGGCCCACGTCTGGGGGCTCTCAAACAATGTCCTGGAATACGGGATACAGGGGGCCTGGGAGCAGATCCCGCTTTATGCCCAGTTCCTGCAGGTGGAAAACCTTCACGGCCGGTGCCGCGGCTGTGAATCCCTGCATGAATGTAAAGGCGGCTGCAGGGCCGAGGCCTATCTCCGCACCGACGATGTCTGGGGGGAATATGCCCCCTGTGTAAGGCTTTCTCAAACAAAGTAAGGAGTATAAAATATGGCAACAAAACCGAAAAAACCATGGATAAAACCCGAACTCACATCCATCTCGGTTCAAGGTGTGGGAAACTATTTCTGCACCACGGGCCTCGAACGGGGAATCGTCTGCGGCAAGAATAATATCCCGACAGGCTCGGTCTCTTGCAGTCAGTCCACCAAGAACACAGTATTCAGTTAATTCATCCCTCAATATAAGGGTGATATATGACAACGGACCATCGCAAACCGAGCATCCCATCCAACGTGCTCTGGAGAGAAGAGGACGGGAATACCGTCCTGTTTGATGAAGAAAACGGGGAACCTTACCTCTTGAACGAGACCGGCGCCCGGATCTGGGATCTCTGCAATGAAGACGTGCCGTTGGGAGAAATCCTCTCTCTTCTTCCTCAGGAGTTTGAGGGAGACCCGGCCGTTATCCGGAAACAGGCCCTGGACCTGATCCGGGACCTCGTTGAGAAAAAACTTCTGGTGCTTTCCTCCGATTGATCCCCAGCTTTGTTTTTACGGGATATCCCGCCCGGAGATTCATCTGCTTGTCGTAGACCGGTTGGACGTCGTCTGTCTGAACAGCGTCTCCTCAGCCTTACGGTATGAGGTCGCCCAGAACGGCAGGGTTCTTTTCGAGCGGGAAAAAGGAGAGTTCATTTCCTTCTGCATCCGCGCCTTCAAGGAATACGAAGAAATGAACTTCCTCAGCCGGCACTATCATGAAGACAAGATCTTGGAGTCTTGCGCCAGACGATTCCGGATGGTCTCAAATACCTCTGTCGGCGAGATTCCGTACATGCATGCATGCGTTTTAACCGGACATATTCCCATATTACACCCGATACAATCGAGGTCATCCCTTCGGAGGACTGTATTCCCTTCTCCTACAGGCCGCCACTGTTCGGCCCGCGTGGGCCCCATAAATGAAATCGTCGGGATAGAAAGAGCCGAGGCCAAATGAAGAGGGCCGGAATTATTACACACCAACAGATTCAGATTGTTCAAGAGCGCTGCAAGACCTTTGATACGGGTCACGGGAGGGAATTGAATCGGCGCGCCTTGCATCCGGTTGACGATTTCCGAAAGCAGAATCTGATCCTTCGGCCCTCCAAGCAAGAGAACCTGAGCTTCTCCGCTTCGGAGGATAAGGTCGGAAAGATCAGCAAAATTCTCCGCAGGCCAGCGCTGGGTTGGATGGACTCCACCGGGATGAATCCCGACAACCGGGCGGCCGCGTTTCACGCCGATCCGCTCCAGCATAGCGGCTGTATCTCTCTCTTCCGCCTTAGGGATCACCAGATCAAAACCGGGCCGGTCCCTGGAAAGTCCGAGGGGCGCCAGAGTACCCAGAATCAGATCCACCATATGCCGCCCTTCCTTGGGAAAAGGGAGCGCGGCGTCAAAGAAGATACGCCGTCCATCCTGTCCATAACCGATTCTGCATGGCGCGGCTGAGTACCCGGCCGCAACCGCCGGCATCAAAGATCCGTCCGTATTCAGATCTATAACCCAATCGAACTTCTCCCTTCGGATTCGTCTGATGCCATGCGCCCAGTCCAAGGGCCCGAAAACGCTCTCCAACTCCATGATCCCGGTGGTGTGCGGACACATCTCATAGACTTCCCGTATATACCGATTTGCAAGCACATGAATCTGCGCTGAGGGGAATCGGTCGTGAAGAACCGTCAGGAGGGGAACGGACAGCACAGCATCTCCCAGGCGCGTCTGGGAGATCACAAGGATCTTGACGGGTTTTGACGGAATCCCGCTCCTTTTCCTGGGAACAACAAAACGCCCCGCGCTTAGAAGAAAAACCGTTCTCATGAACACGAAGAGACGTTTCAGAACCTGACGAGTTTTAAGCAGTGATTTCATTCCCGAAGCCATCCCTTCACATACAAGCCCATCCTGGTTTTTTTCATTGGGCTTTTTGTGCGGTGTGACCGGACTTCCTTGCAAATATTTTAAATCCATCGGCAAAGTTGGCGCGGGTCGCGGCATAGACGAGTCCGCTGATCCAGTCGATGATTTTCCGCTGGAATACCACGGCGGACAAATCCAGCCGCAACTGCTCCACGCAAAATCCGACGGAATGCAGCATGGCGGGCAAGCTGATCGGCGTAAAATGAAACAGGTGAAGTTCCTTGGCCCCGGGATCAAACAGGGAGAACTTTTTTCTCTTGTAAAGGCGGTAAAAAAACCGCGTAAAATAGTTTTTCAGGTTGGGCACGGCAATCACCAATAACCCGTCGTCTTTCATGATGCGATGGACTTCCATCAGGTTCCTCTTTGGATCCGGCATGTGCTCCAAACTGTGCCACAGGGTGATGACGTCAAAGCGCTTATCCGGGAATTGAGCTTCCGGAAGTTCCCCTCGAAATATATCCGGAGGTTCGTCTTCACGCCCTTGAGACGTGATAAAAGAGGATACCTCCGTGCCCTGGACCTGAAATCCCTGCCCTTTCGCCAGCATCAAGAACGTTTCGAGACCGCAGCCCACGTCCAGTAACCGGCCGCCCTGTTTATGTCTCATCACCTCCCTGATCCTTTTTCTCCACATCCTTTCTCTGGCGCGCGATTGCTTCTCGATCCAATCACGGTAATAGTTTTCACCGTAATGGTCGCAAAGAGAGTGAAGGTCGGGGATGGGGTTCGTATAGACCAAACCACAGCTACGGCACTGAACGACCCGATAGGTATCGTCAACCTGCTGGACCAGCCTTGTATCATCGTGACCGCAGTGATTACACTTTACATAGATCATAAACCTGCTGCGTCCTCCTGACATTCTCCCGAATGTCGAAAAGCCGGCGCACCCGCTCTTTTCCATTCCTTGCTATTCGTTGCCTCAAATCCCTGTTTTCAATCAAGGCTCGAATGGCCGTAACCAGACCGGCCAAATCTCCCTTTGGCACGAGCAATCCCGACTCTCCCGATTCGATAATCTCCGGAACGGCATCAACGGCAAATGCCACCACCGGCCGCTCACACGCCATCGCCTCAATCAAGACCCGCCCGAAGCCTTCGGTATGAGAAGGAACCGCAAGAATGTCCAGGGCCGACATGACCTCCCGAACATCCTGCTGCCATCCTGTAAAGGTGACAGAGGTTTCCAATCCAAGGTCTGTAACCATGCGCTCCAACTCTCTCTGGTAAGCGGTGGGAGATCCTACGATCAGACAGTGAAGATGGGGAAATGACGCTGATAATTGTTTGAGCGCCCGTATGACATAAACCTGGCCTTTCAGGGGATGGATCTGTCCGACAACGCCGATCACGAATTTATCGTCCAATTTAAATCTTCTCCGGAATGGCGACGCATCTACGAGGTGGAATTCATCCGGATCAATGCCGTTGTAAATGACGGAGACCTTCTTCCGGGAGTTCGGGTACGGGAACCGGCGCGCCACGGCATTGGAAATGGCTATCACCCTGTCAGATAGAAGGTACAGCAGCGCATCATAGAACGACTCCCGCATCGCGATTCTGACATGCCAAACCAGCGATACCCCCGCCATTCTGCAGGCCAGCCCTGCATACCATGTGGTCCTGGATGCGTTGGTGTGCACAAGATCAATCTTCCGGCTGCGCAGGATACGGATGAGACTCCGAACACTTTGTGCCAAACGAAGAACATTGAGCGTTTTCAGGGTGTTCATATCACTAAAGAAAACAGGGATTCCCAAGGTCAGAATCCTCTCCGCAAACGGCCCGTCACAAGGGAATACGACCATCGGAGAAAATCGATCCCGGTCGAGGAAGCGCAGCAGATTCAGAAGACTCTGTTGGCCGCCTCCGATCAGATCGGATGTGTTTTCTATGAAAAGGACGTTCTTCTTCACGACATTCCCCGGCATGCAAAACCCTCGATCCCTATTTACCTCTTTGGCCGGCATGGCAAGAGATAATCGTCCTGAGATGAGCGGCAACCCGGCTCCATGTATAATCCTTCAAAACGCGCTCCTTTCCATTTTGCCCCAGTTGACTGCAGTATGCCCTCTCATGCAACAGGGTTCGAAGCGCTTGTTCCAGAGCGTCCTGATCTCCCGACGGAATGAGAAGCCCTGTCTGCTCGTGCGCCACGGCATCCTCAATGCCTCCGGAACGGGAACCGATGACCGCCTTGCCCATGATGCCCGCCTCAAGAAAGACGATCCCGAATCCTTCGACATCCCCTTGATCCCGGATCTCGGCAGGCGTCAGCACAAATAGATCACAGGCAGAATAGATGGCCGGGAGATCTTCACTTTTCACATAACCCGTAAAAATCACCCGCCCGTCTAAATGAAGCCCCTTTGCCAGGGACTCAAGCCGTTCCCTTTCCGGACCATCCCCGACGATCAGGTAGACCAGGTCAGGAAATTCTCCGGACAGCCTCTCCACGGCCCGCAGAATCAGATCATGCCCCTTTCTCTTCACCAGTCTTGAGACGCTCAAAATGATCCTCTTCCCTTGGAGAGAATCTCGTTGCAGCAGGCCGGAAGATTTTTTTGACTCGAGCCACCGAGCGGGGTCAATCCCGTTGCTCAGGATCGTCACCGCTTCTTTGGGGATTCCCAGCCTGAGTATCTTCTCAGCCGTAAACCGGCTCACGGGCAAGATCCGATCGGAATGACGCATCACCCGTATCATCCAACTCCTCCAAAACGCGCTTCTCCGGGGCTCAAGCACATCCAGTCCGTGTGCATGGATAAAGTAATGGATTCGCAATAGACGAGAAACCAGATAAGTGGATATGCCGCAGGGAGACCAGGTATTGTTCAGAACCACCCGAATCCTGTGCCGGAGAAGAAGCATTAAAATGAAATAGCTGAGAACGAGGATTCGCAAAATGGGTGAATTCAACAAAGGATAGCGATAAATCCTTTCTTCAGAGCGAATCGAATCTCCTCTCAAAGCGCCGTCCGGGCGGGGAGCCAGCACAAAGACCTCCTCTCCCTGATCCCGAAGACCCTTCACGATCCCATAGGCATGCTCAGACATGCCTCCTATAAGTGGAGGATAATCCACAGTTACGAAAAGCACTCTTAGGCGGGCCATTTGAATCTCCCGGTCGAAGCGGCGCCATTTCTTGTTTCCCTTTTCGAGGCCCTGCGCAGGGCGGTTTGTGGCCAAAGACACGGCAGGGTCACGGGATCCGCTCAAGTCCGAATCACAGAGAAGATTTCCTTGATCCGGTCATCATACGTATTCCCCTTCCGGATCCGCCTGAATCCGTTCTCCCGAATCGCCTCACGCTCATCCGGGCGCTCAAGGTAATATCGGATTTTTTCACAAAGCTCTTCCACGTCTCGATAACAGACGACCTCTTTGCCGGGGGTCAGATAGCGCCCGATTTCGGCCCGATCGTCAACCAGTTGAAAACCGCCGCACCCCGCGATATCAAAAAACCGCTGGTTCAGACCATCAATGTCATCATAGTGGTGAAGATTCAGGTTGATCAGGGATGCATTGATCACTCGGCTATGGTCTATGCCGCGAATAATGCCGGATCTTTGGCAAGAGCCATGCAGAGGATGATCACAAGGGAGCTTCTCCCAACCTGGGCCCCATATTTTGAAATCCATCCCCTGAACCCTCTCCAAGGCCTTTAGCCGGTACGGATACATGGTGCCTATAAAACTGACCTCCGATCCGAAGGTTTGTCTCTCCTGCTCCGTCAGCGGCATCCTTTTCTGAATTTCCGGATCATAGGAGTGCGCCAGGAAATGAATATTCTGATAACCGATTTCACGAAGTTTTTTGTTCCAATAGGGGTTCTTGGTAAAGAAATAATCATAACAAGAAAGCGCATGGGCGACATTATCAAAGGCCATGGGCCGCGCATCCGGAAACCAATTGATCAACGGAGCGCCGGTCACCTCTCGAATCCTCTTTGCCGTTTCAGGAAAAAGCAGTTCCCCCTTTGCCACAAAGGTCAAGTCCGGCTTGACCTCCTTCACCAAAGCCGACAACAGGCGATTCATACGCTGAACAAAGAGGGTGCTCAAAAGCGGAGCGCGCAGGCGCGTGTCCTTGCGGTAATCGAACACGATCACCTCATGTCCGCATCGCTTGAGGGCCTGCTCAATGGACCAGCCGAAGGAGCTATGGAAATGAACTGCAACAAGGAATATTTTCATGGGTTCAGGCTTTCTCCTCGATCATCTCTCCCGCTTCTTTCTTCAAAAGGGTTCGGATCACTCTTGCCGGGTTCCCAGCGACGAAAGTAAAGGCGGGGACATCCCGTGTGACCACGGCCCCGGCGCCCACGACCGCTCCATCTCCGATGGTCACTCCGGCCAGGATGATCGCGCTGGAGGCAATCCAAACGCCCCGTCCGATATGAATGGGCTTGCAGCGTACGGCGTGACGTCTGTCCTGATCGAACGACTCCATGTCGTGATAGGGAGTCAGCAGTTTCACATCATGGCCGAAAAAACTGCGGGCGCCGATCGTCACGGCAGCGGAGTCATCACAAAACGTGTTTTGCAGCGCAACGTCATCTCCTACGATCATGTTCCCCCATAGAAACTTGAATCCTCTTGAGATGGAAACGCCTTTGCCCACATGGATATTCTTCTTCCGAAACCGGTAATAGATCGGGTAGGTCCATAACCTCTTCAGCCATCGAAGGATCTGCGCAGCCGCTCCGGGACCCCGCAGGGTCTCTTGAAGACGAAGCGGCCCGTAACGCTGCCCGCAGGCCGGACAGATCCTGTCTTCCCTCAAGGAATCTTCGGTCCGAATCATACTCCCCTTCTTGCACAATGGGCAGATACTCATAGTCTCTCTAACGCACTCTTGGGCCACTATGACTTCACAAAAAGCATTTTCTGCAGGATATTCCAATCCTCGCGGTCAAAGACTTTGACAATAAGAAGCATGACAGCATAAACCAATGCACCGAGTGAAATGCTTAAAAATAGGCTTCCATCTCTGATGAAATATAAGGCAGCCCCCATTACAAGACTGCCGAGAACAGCCTTTATAAGGGGCATTGCAATACGCGGAGCATAGACATATTTCCGAACGGACAGGTAACTAAGGGTAACGAGGCTCACATCCGTTAATACGGTGGCGGCGCTTGCACCCAGAAAACCATAAAGGGGGATAAGAATCAGATTCAGCCCGATATTGACGGCTGTACAGATCATCATATTATAGGTCGTACGTATCTGTTGGTTTGCTGAATTGAGAAGGTTCCCCAGCATGGCCGTAGCAAAGGAAAAGGCCAGAGTCCAGATTAGGATTCGGAGCGCGGCAGCCGCCTCATTAAAGGAAGTGCCGTACATCATCAGAATGATTTTATCCGACAGGAAGGCGATGCCTGTCGCCGCAGGAAATCCGATCAGAACAGAATATTTAAAGGAGCGTTCGAAAATATTCTTTGCCTTGTCGGGATCCGTTTCAAAGTATCTTGACGTGACGGGAAACAAAGCCTGACTCAATGCGCCGGGAAGGAACATGAGGGCAATGACAATATTGTATGCAGCGTTGTACAAACCCACGACGGTCATGCCGATCATCTTTGAAAGCATGACTGAATCAATGCGAGCATAAATCCGTACAAAAACGCTCCCAACGCCGAAAGAGAAACTCTCTTTAGCAATGCTCCACCATACGGCCGGGTGGAAACAAAACTTGATTCGTGCAAAACCATTCAGCAAGAAAAAGAAAGCCGACAATGCGTGGATCGCATTCGCAGCAAAAATCGACCAACACAATCCTTTAAGCCCATAGCCGCCGGTCAGAACCGTCACACCAAATAATATGAGCAGCAGACTTCGAAAAACAGAAAGAGATGATCCGAGTCCCATCCGTTCATATCCTTGAAATACGGAAACAGGAATCCCCGTGAAGGAATGAACGAGATAAGCGCCTCCGAGAATATAGACGATCCGAATCACCTCTGGTTCGTAACCCAGAATACGCATGAGCAAAGCGATCATGGCAACCGTTAGAATGGAAAAGAGGAGTTTGATCGCTGCAAAATCCGGAAGATAAGACGATATGTCCTCCCTGTTTCTTGCGACTTCCCGTATAAGAAGTTTGGCCAGACCCAGATCCGCCCATACGACAAGCATTTCCATAAAGGCCTTGGCAAAGGCGAATTTCCCAAACTCCATCACGCCCAGTGCACGGGTTACGTAGACCGCGAAGCCAAAGGAAAGAAGGTTGACAAGAATAATCTCGGTGGAAACGAGTGAGGTATTCTTCGCGACACGTGTGATGGTTCCCATATCACAACCGGCTCTCTACAACGTGATGGCCCAAGACAAGGACATCGACACTTCCATTGAGAAAGGAGCGGATGGCATCCTCCGGGGAGCAGACAATCGGTTCTTCGTGTATATTGAAGCTCGTATTGATCACCAAGGGCAGTCCGGTCAATTTCTTGAACTCTGAAATCAACGAATGATAGGTCGGATTGTCTTCTTTACGCACCACCTGCGGCCGTGCCGTATGGTCGATATGCGACACCGCCGGCGCCAGGGAAACTCCCTGCGCATCAACGTCATAGGTCATGGTCATGAAACGACCCGGCACGTCCGTAGGCGACCAATCCGGATAAAAGCGGCCCGCATCCTCTTCCAGAATACTGGGCGCAAAGGGCATGAACTCCGTTCTCTTCAAGCGCTCATTTAACCAGTCGTTAATGGAGCGATCTGTCGGATCCGCCAGGATGGATCGGTTCCCCAGCGCACGGGGGCCGTACTCCATCCTTCCCGAGAAGTATCCCACAATCTTCTTCTCTTTTAACATCTTCGCCGTGAAACTTGCAGGATGCTCCACACGCCGATAAGGAAGCTGATACTTCTCGATCGCCCTCCGAACCTCCCCGTCCGTATATTCCGGTCCCAGGTAAACATTTCGCAAAAAAACGGGAAGGGGCCGGCCCCCCTTTTTCAGAGCCGCCGTTGCCCAGACTTTCAAAGCCGCTCCCAAAGCCAATCCGGTATCCGACATGGCGGGCTGGACGTATACCCCCTCCACGCAATCCAGTTCTCGAATCCTTTGATTGACCTTCACGTTCCCGAATAGACCTCCGGCCAGCGCGACGTTTCGAATCCCGGTCATGTTGACGGCGTCTCTCACCATGGCCGTGACATTCTGTTCTGTAAGCTCCTGCAAGGCCGCCGCAACATCCGCCTTTTCCACCTCCTCAAGCATCTCGTCTACAAGCGGGATCCTCCAGTCATCGTAGCTTTTCGCTTTAAAAAGGCACGGGATATAATCGGAAAAGAATTCATGGCGGTCTGCGTCATATCGATTGATCGTACGGAACCGTTCGAAACACTTCTTCGAATCGCCGTAAGCCGCCAACCCCGTAATCTTCCCTTCATGCCGTGACGGCTTGAATCCGAAGTACTGGGTGATGAACGAATAGAGAATTCCCGGCGAATAATAGCCGTTGAATTCACGAAGCTTAACCAGACTGCCGTTTTTCCCCACGCCGATGGTCCCGCAAACGGCTGAATCGCCGATGCCGTCCAGGGTAATGACGGCGGCCTCGCTCCATGGACAGGTGTAGTAGGCGCTCGCCGCATGAGCCTCATGGTGGTCAATCTCATAAACGGTGATCCCGTTCAACAGATCCGGGAGAGTCCTCCGGATCTTTTTTGCCGTCAGCAGGGCGTAGAGGATCCTGTTCGACATGAGAATCCCGGTGTCTCTGTACGTCTTATAGATGTATTTGAGCATTTTCCCGGCGCGGCCGAAGGGCGGCAAGCCCGCCAAAGCCACGGCGTTGATTTCCTTTGTCGAAAGATTTGATATCCTAAGAACTTCCGCTATGGAAAGAACAGGGAAGGAGCCTTCGCACTTTTTTCTCGTCAAGCGCTCTTCAGAAACCGCCGCCAGCACTTCGCCGTCTCGAATCACGGCAGCGCCGCTGTCGTGTGCCTGAGCCGGACTGTCTGCGGAGTAGCCCCAAATTCCCAATACGATCATACCTTCCTCATGATGAAATCAAGACCCTGCTTCCTCGTCGTCGCAAGCCGCCATCCGCAGTCTGGGCAGAATGAGGACCATACCCACGAGAAACCAAAAGGGTTCCATAATCCGTACAATAATAAACGTATTGGCCCCTAAAGAGTGCATAAACATGGCTGAACACCCGGCCAGCATGCCCAGGGCCAGCCCCTTGTCATAGGGCCGGGTACAAACCCGATAGACTTTTAAGATCTCCCGGAAGACGACAAACATCAAGTACCACAATGAAACCAGACCGGCCAAACCCAGTTCCACCAGGGTCCTGAAGTACTGGCCGTCAATGAATCCATACCCGGTGATTCCGTATCCCAAGACCGGGTGATGGACAAAATCATTGAGGCATCTCCCCCAGCTTGTAATTCGATCCGAGGAAGAGGGGTCAAGGGTGACCCCGGCCACGACGATGGATTTCGTATGGTGTTTCTGAAAGGTATATAAAAAACGCTCTTTTGCGCTCTTCGGGGCAAAAATGGGGGTCAGGGCAACGGCCAGAATGACGAAATAGATCAACACGGTCTTCCGGTAACTGAAATAGATCAGAGTCATGACCATGGGGATCACGGCAATCCAGGAGGTCCTGGATAGGGTATAGATAAAAGGAATCGTAAAGAATACGGCCAGCCCCATATAAATCACCTTGGTTTTCTGGGTTTTTGCCGTCAGAAAAAATCCTGAAACTATCGAGATCAGCAGCAATAGATACCCTCCCATGGTGTTGGGTTCCCCGTTGATCCCTTCAAAGGGAGCGGAAACCCGGACGCCCGAAGGAATCTGCATCATCCCATAAATGGATATCAGAACTCCTGTGATCAAAATCGCCCAGACAAATCTCCGGATCTGCTCGCCGCCGCGGAGTTGATTGACGACGAGAAAATAAACCACGAAATATTCCAGATATTTCAGGACATAGAAAAAACCGTCCGCAGGCCTGACTCGGTCAAAGAGAACGCCCAGAATGGTGGAGAATGCGCAGACCACGGCATAGATCAGGATCGGACGGTTGATCGGAGTCTTCCTGAATATCCCCATCTCTTTGAAGAGGGCTGTCTTGGCAAGCCAGGACAAGCCGATAATCACCAGGAGAATATCATCCACCCTCAGGACTACATCCCGTCCAGCGCCGCCGGCAACCTTGATTTCAGGCGACAAAAGCATGGAAAGAATCAGGATGTAGAGGGCCGCCTCGGTTCTCAGTATGGAAACCACCAGGATCAGGCATCCCGCCGCAACCTTGAGGGAGGTCCCTGTGGTCAGTTGGGTCAGGAAATGGGTGGTTAGCACGGCCATGGAGAGCAGAATGATGTAAAAAATATGAATTTTGGTCCGGTCGGTTGCAATCATATCGAGCCCACAAGAGAGGTCAGGTCGGTTGAATCCAGTGGAGATCAATAAATGGAGTTTATTTCTTTTGCCAAAAGAACCCGACCAGAATCAATATTGCTGAAAGGGCCAGGACAAAAAATTGAAACATGGAGACATGGGTCTTCATGATCCGGCTTTTTGCCTTCTGAATAGACTTCTCCAGCAGGGCCATCCATTCTTTCTTCCTGCCATGATCACGCCCGGTATCTTCACCATAGTATTTGGTTTGATATTGAGACATCGGATAATATCCGCTGATCTCAGCCGTTATATCATTCAGAACAATACCGAGGATATTGGCCCGGACATTCTCCAGGTGCGTCTTGGCCCGTTTGAGGGCATTCCTCGGTATCCTTCCGGCCTGATAGACCAGGACCACCCCGTCCACTTTTGGAGCTAATATCGCCGCATCGGTCACGGGGAGGAGAGGCGGGCAGTCCATGATGATCATATCATACTCTTTCCGAATCTCCTCCATGAAGTCGCTCATTCCCTTTGAACTCAAAAGCTCCGCCGGATTGGGCGGTATCCCCCCGGCCGTAATGACGTGCAGGTTTTCCAGACCCGGGGTCTTCATGATATCGTCCATCCGGATCTTGCCCATCATGAGATCGGTGATGTCCTTGACGGCATCCTTCCATGGGATCTTCCCGAGGATAATATCGGTCAAGCCGACCTCTTTCTCCAATCCGAAGATCTTGTAGATGGAAGGTTTACGGAGATCGCAGTTGACCAGGAGCACCTTGTTCCCCTCCTGCGCCTTGGTGATCGCCAGATTGGCTACCGTCGTGCTCTTCCCTTCCTTTAAAGAGGAGCTCGTAAACAGGATGATCTGCCCTGTTTTTTTCAGGTTGGTAAACTGGATATTGGTCCTCAAGGTCCGGTAGCTCTCCGCTACAGAGGACTTGGGTTTGAGCTGGGTGATGAGATGGGCATGACTCCCAAGCAGATCCTCAAACTTGGCATCCTTCTCGTCGTTCTGGGAGACGACCTCCTTGATCTCATACATGTCGATATGGGGAATGACGCCCAGGACGGGAATCTGGAGATACCTCTCCACGTCCTCAATGGTCCCGATGGAGGTATCGAGGGTTTCCCGGACCAGGGCGATGATCAGGCCCAGCATCAGGCCGATGATCAACCCCACGAAAGTGGTTGACCAGAGCTTGTCATTCATACGGGTCCCCAGGTCCGCCGCCCGGATCACCGAAACCTCATCGGCCTGTTCCTTCTCCCGGATCTGCGCCTCCTGATATTTGGTCTTCAGGAGGGAGAAGAGTTCCTCATTGACATGAACGTCTCTCTGGATCTGACTTAACTGAACTTCGTATTCGGGGAGGTTCTTGTTCTTTTCAATGATACCCGATATCTGGTCCTGAAGGGTCTTTTCCCTGTCGTTATAGACTGCATACTGGCTCTTCAGTTCCTTGAGCATCTCCCTTCTGATATCCATGATCTTCTCGTCGACGTCCTTGACCTGCGGGTGCTCCGAGGTGTAATCAATCAAAAGGTTGTTCCTGCTGAGGATCAGCTCAACCAGCTTGCTGTTCAACTGGCCGAGAACGGATGCGGCCGACTCGACATAAGGACGTTCCGAAAGGACCTGGTCCAGGGCTGAAATCTGCGTTCCTTCCAGGCGTTTGATCATCATGTCTGTTTCCTGCGCCTGACGTTTGACCTGTTCATGTTCCGTCTGCGCGGCCTGGAGGCTGTTCAGAGTCGCATTCACCTCGGCGTCGAGGGTAATGAACTTGTGTTTTTCCTTGAAGTCTTGAAGCTTCTTTTCCGAATTGGAGAGAACCTTCTGAGTCTCTATCAGTTGATTCTCGATAAATTCCCGGGTCCTGCGCGCCTCATTGGTCTTTGCATAGACATGATAAACCTTGTATTGCTCGGCAACCCTGTTGGCGATGGTCTTGACCTGGACCGGATCGTTGGAAGAGACGATGATATTGATGATGTTGGTGTTCCCTTCCTGCGCGGTTCGGATCTTTCCCTGGATCCCCCTGACGATGCCGGAATACTTGCCGGATTCCTTGATCTCATCGTAGGAGATCTCCTGCGGGATCAATCCGAGGGATTTGCAGACCCTGACCACAACCGGTGTGCTCCGGATGACCTCGGACTCAGTGGCAATATTGTCCCAGGAGTTCCAGCTGAAGGCCTCCAGAAAAAGACCGGCGACGGTTTTGCTCTGCTCGATCTTCACACTGGAAGTAGACTCATAAATAGCCTCTTTTGAGAAGGCGAACAGAAAGCTCAAGAAGCTGATCAGGAAGGTGGTCATGATGATCAGACGCTTCCTTTTCAGAAGAATGATGCCGTAGTCTCTCAGATCGAGTTCATACTGCGATGAATCAATAGCTTTCATGGTTCCCTTTCATCATGGATAAGATCAATGATCTTGCCTTGCATCCGGAGCTTTTTACTCTGCCGTCCCCCTTGTGGACTTTTTACGAGTCCGCCCAATATGCCTCACAGGATTACGGCGTCGTCAGCGGCCTGACATTCTCCTTGTTCAGGTCGATGGTGGTGCGCATCGACTCAAACTGATACGGGAAAAGGACGAAATCGAGCATGGGCTTGATTTTCGTCAGGAGATAAGAAACGCTTGCAATCCTGTTTTTGGGAACATAGATGATATCGTTATTCTGCAGGACCAGGTTGGCGGAAAGATCGCCCTTCTGAAAGAACCGTTTGACATCCACGGGGATGACTTCAGGCCTGGAGAGATCTCCGCGGATTAAGTGCGTGCTCTGGACCACGGCATCCTCGGTAAAACTTCCGGCCCTGCCCACTGCATCCAGGACGCTCATCCCCTCTTTGAGATCATAGATGCCTGGATTCTTGACCTCGCCGAAGACATAAACCTTGCTCATCCCTTCTGAGGTTTCGGGGATAAAAATCGAATCCCCAGGATAGATCGGGATATCCTCCGAGGCGTTGGCTTGGAAAATCGCCTTATAGAGATTGACCGAAAGGGTGGTCCCGTTCTTCCGGGTTACCGTCACCTTTTTCAGGTTGGCCGTGGGAAGGGGTCCCCCTGCAATGGTCAGCAGTTCAACAATCTTTGTCGGTTTCTTTAAAACATAAACCCCAGGCCCGGTAGGCTGCCGTACCAGGGAATTGACGGCCCCCAGAATCATCACCTCCTGGCTGTGAAACTCTTTAATCGTAATATCAATCCTCGGATTCTTGAAATAACGGCTCAACTTCTCCGTCAACAGACGATCCAGTTCGGTGAGGGTCAATCCTCCGGCAGAAAGGTCATCCACCATGAACAACGATAGGGTCCCATCCGGCCGGATCAGCACTTCATACTCATCGGCGCTGAACTGTTTCCAGAAAACGACCTTGAGGATGTCCCCCGGTCCGACCTTGTATTCAGTCAGGAATTGACTCTTGATGAACTCATCCTGCTGTTTCTTTTCTGCTTCACTGGGCGCCGGATGCCCGTCCACGCCCGCCTGATGGGAGATGATGATCTCCACCACGGAGTTCCCGGATCCGGCGCCGGACACGGATTCCTCGGCAGGCCGGCTGTCGGCAAAACCGGTTACGGATATCCTGCCGGGTTCGATCTGAAGGCTCTCGTCCAATATCTTTTTCACCTTTTCCGCCCGCGCCTCCGAAAGCGCCATCAGGGACCCCTGTCCCTCGGGTTTCTCAAGACGGTCCGCATGACCTTCTATACGGATCGTCTCATAAGATGAGCTCTGCAATGTCTTCACGATTTCCGCAATCACAACCTGGGCAGCCTTGGACAGATCCTCCCCATTGGGCTCAAACGGAACCGCAAAACGCGTCAGAAAAGGATTGGACGCCTCTTTCGCTTCCCTGCCCGAAGGAACGGCCTGGATCTCCTTGACGGCCCGTTTTTCTCCATGTCCTCCAAACCAGATCTGCACGCCTTCACTATAGCTGGCCGCGATCAGATCATGGACCCCGTCCCCATCCAGATCTGAGGCCGTAAGCCCATAAAAACTCCCGGACTCCGGGAGCCCTTTTCCCATGGAGAGCCACCCCCCGACCTTTCCTCCAAACCAGACCCTGACCCCGCCGGAGTCCACCGAGCTCGCGGCGATATCCATCCTTCCGTCCTTGTTGAAATCCGAGACCAGGATAGACCAGTAAAATCCGCGGTTCACCGGAAAGGTCACGTCCTGCCAGTCTCCTTTGCCGTTGCCGGTCCAGATTTTGATCCCCTGATAGTAGGTTGTGGCCGCGATGTCCATCCATCCGTCATGGTTCAGATCCGCGACCGCCACCCCCCAGAAGTCCCCTTCCTTGGCCGGACTCGGGAATGTGGACCAGGCGCCGTCACCGCTTCCCAGATAGATATGAATTCCCCCGGGGCGCCCCCAGGACGTGGCGATGATATCCAGGTTCCCATCGCCGTTGATATCGGTCAGAGCCGCATCCCGATAGATGTGGGCTGCATCCGGCCCGGCCTGCTGGATCCATTCCCCTTTGCCGTCGCCGAACCAGACCTGGATGCCCCCTTCCTGGTCTCCGGAACTGTTGGCTGCGACGATGTCCGGATTCCCATCCTTATTGACATCCAGACACTTCACGCTCTCGTAGCTTCCGGTCTCCACAGGCGAGTTCCCTTGTTTCCAGGACCCGTCCGCTCCCTGCAAGAGGACCATCACCCCTTTAAGATCTCTCTGGCCCACGACCGCCAGATCCTGGTTCCCGTCCCCGTTGATATCACAGACGGCAATGGAGCGGACATCCCCGTTGACCGGAGGTTTCCTGGCCAGACGCCACTTTCCTTTCCCGTCTCCCGTCCAGATCGTCACCCCTCCCGGATTGAACGAACCGGCAATTAAATCCGGAAAGCCGTCCTGGTTCAGATCGGCGGCGGTTACAGCCCGATACTGTCCGGCATTGACCGGTCCGGTTTCAACGGACCAGGTAAAATCGGATAGGGTCATGACCTCCGGATGGAGATGAGAACAACCCGGAAAAAGAATGAAGACAACCGAGGCCAGGATCAAGTATCGACGATCTAACATAGATTTCTCCCTGTTTTTTATCTATTCTGAGAGAATGATAATTTACTGTATTTACTATTAAATTTTATCATACAACCGGTACCAGTCAAGAAAAATGTATCGGTTTTTTTGGCATTTATCATACATTCGGTACAAGAGTCTTTTAATATAGCGGGAACTCCCCGCCTATATAGGCGGGGAGTTCCCGCTATATTAAAATGGAGTCCAATTTTCTTGACAAAATGTGTAAATTATTATAAAAATAAATGGTTTAGACAACCTCTAAGGTTTATGAAATGCATAAAAAGAGAGTTTTTCAAATCATTTTGATCTCCTTATTCATCCTCTTTGCAGCCGATATCGCCTTGAAAATAATCAACAGTCACCTATATGTCGAGAAACCACACGATGCCGCAAACAAGAACGTGCTTTCCCTGAAAAAAGAGACCAAACCCTTTTCGGCTTACGGCAAGATCACTGAACGGAACCTGTTCCAGGGGGCATCCTTCGCCCAGATAACCGGGAACAACGCGGATGATTCCCTGGATCACCCCAAAACGGATTTAAAATTAACCCTAAAGGGCACGGTGGTCAGCAACAGGAAACGTTCCTTTGCCATCATTGAGGATACCAATTTAAAAGCACAGAACCTTTATCATATCAACGACAACATCGGAAGCGGCGTCACCTTAAGCGCCATTTTTGAGGATCGGGTGGTGATCAACCGGAACGGACGCAAGGAACTCCTGCTGATGTTCCAGGAAGACAAGCAGGATAAAAAAGGGGAATCCCGACCCACCGCCCTTGCCGAACCCCCTCAGAGGATCCAGCGGCAGGAAATCCAGGAAGCGGCCAGTGACCTCAGATCTCTCATGAGGGACGTGAGGATCATCCCCCATTTTACTTCAGGGAAACGAGACGGATTCACGGTGACCTATCTTCGTGAAGGGAGCCGCCTGTCGGAGCTCGGCCTCCAAAAAAATGATATCATCAAGGCCATCAACGGAACCTCGTCTGAGGAATTTAAAAACATCTTTGAAATTTTCAACAAGTACTCAGATGCCAAAACACTCAACCTGGAGGTGGAAAGGGACAACCAGGTCCTGACCATCAATTATACGGTCGAGTAACATCGATCTTGAACTCGGGGGCGCAGAATGAAAAATCATCAAACCATGTATCTCTCTTGCCTGGTCCTGCTGGCAGGATCTATCTTTATGCTCCTCTCTTACGCCTCGGCAGAGCAGGCGCAACAAGTTTCGCCGGCGGCTCCCCCTGCAACGCAGCGGATGCCGGGAACACCGCCTGCCGTACCGGCTGCCCAGGGAACTCCCCCTGGATCCACGCCGGACATAGGGGCGCCCACGGCGGCACAACGGACGCCGGGACCTGGACCTGCTGTACAGCCGCCGTCCGTACCCATACCCGGATCCCATCCGTCACCAGGGGCGGTCCCTGCAGTTCCGCCGCAAGGATCTTCTCCTATGCCCCGGAAAGATGAACTGATCACCATGAACTTTGAGGATGCGGACATCCGTGTTTTGATCAAGTTCATCAGTGAACTGGTGCATAAAAATTTCCTGATCGATGAAGCGGTTAAAGGCAAGGTCACTGTTGTCTCTCCGGAAAAAATCACTGTGGATGAGGCCTACAGGGTTTTTGAATCCATCCTGGAGATCAGGGGATACACCCTAGTCTCGGCTGATAAGGTGATCAAGATCGTCCCGAGCCCGGAAGCCAAACAGAGAGGAATCGAGACCGTGGTGGGAAAGGCCCCTTCTCTTTCAGAGCGTACGGACGAATTCGTTACCCGGATCGCACGGCTGGAATATGTCAATGCCGATGACCTGGCGGCCCTCATCCGGCCCCTCTTCTCGAAAGACGGCTATCTGGTCTCCTACAAACCGACCAATACGCTGATCATGACCGATCTCAATTCCAACCTTTACCGTATCCTGAAGATCATCGGCGAACTGGATGTCAAGGGATACCATGCGGAACTCTATGTCATCCCCATCAAGTATGCCTCGGTCAAGACCATAACCGAGCACTTAAACGATATCCTCGGACAAGGGAGCGCCGCCGCTTCAGGATCGTCTCCCGGCGTCAGGATGAGAGGGACCCCGTCCGCCGCACCGACCACGGTCTCCGGTGTCTCGTCCGAAATCAAGATCATTGCGGACGAACGGACCAACTCCCTGATCGTCCTCGCTACCAAAAACGATTATGAAAGCATCGTCAATCTTGTCCGGAGACTGGATGTGCCATCCCCCGAGGGAAAAGGGCGGGTCAACATCTATTATCTTCAGAACGCCGTGGCCGAGGAGGCCGTTACAGTCCTGAATGAATTTGTCTCCGGAATTAAGGCGGGAAAAGGCAAAGACAATAAGGGGACGGAGAAGATCCCGACCCAGACGGATATCAGGATCGTTGCCGACAAGGCCACCAACGCACTGATCATCAACGCCGATCCCGAAGATTATGAGCAGATCAAATCGGTCATCGAAAAACTGGACATCCCTCGATCACAGGTCTTAATCGAGGCCCTGATCATGGAAGTCCGCGGAAGCGATTCTTACAACCTCGGTGTGGAGTGGGAAACTTTTGGAGGGAGCATCGGCGCCGATGACTCCATTGACCGCCTGGGTTTCGGCGGATCGCTTCCTCAGGGCGCCCTCCTTCCCACCATAGGATCCCTCAATGAAGGGACGATCCCCTCATCCGTCACCGGATTCAACCTGGGCGTCTTCGGAAACTTTATTACATTCAACGGCCACCAATTTCCTTCCATTTCGGCGCTGATCACAGCCGTGGCCACCCGTTCCGACACCAACATCATCGCCACCCCCCAGATCCTGACCATGGACAACCAGGAGGCGGAGATCCAGGTCGGTGAGAACCGTCCCTTCCTGACCCAGGCCCGAACCGGGCAGCAAGGGGTCAATGATGTGTTTCAGACCTTTGAGTTCAAGGACGTGGGAGTCACGCTCAAGGTCACGCCCCATATCAGCCAGAACCGTTTCGTCCGGCTTGAACTCTCTCAGGAAGTCTCCAATGTGGATGCCGCAGCCACGGCCGGGACCGGGGCCACGGCGCCGGTGACCACCAAGCGGTCCGCCAAGACCACCATCGTGGTCAAAGACAGCCATACTATCGTCATCGGGGGTCTCATCCAGGATGATATCAATGATACCCATTCCAAAATTCCCTGTTTGGGTGATCTGCCGTTTTTAAAATATCTCTTCAGCTCAAATCAGAACAAAAACAACAAAACGAACCTGATGATCTTCCTGACGCCGCACATTGTCACCAATCCCACGGAGGCGGCGAGACTCTCTGAAAAGAAACAACAGGATTTTGAGTCCAACAAGGACTATAAGGCTCAGCAGCCTTCATACGATTTCTACGGTTCTCCGGAAAAACAAGAGCAAGACAAGGGAGATCCGACCGGACCAAAAGCCCTTCCCGATGAGACCTTGAAGGAAAATCCGGATCCGCCGGCCCCGGATCCTTCGGTTCAGGACGGTCAGGGGAATGAAAACAGCGCGCCGGGGACCCCCATCAGGACGGAAGATCAACCATGAACCCAGATCACCTGAACATCGGGATTCCTGTTCTTCAGGAGATTCCGGAACCGAAATTGAGCGAAGCGACTCTGGAAAAGATCCCCCGCAGCTATCTCAAACGCTTTGTCCTCTTCCCTTTCTTTGAGGATGATCATGAGATCCGTGTGGCCGTCTCCGACCCGGCGAACATCGTCCCTCTGGAAGACCTCGGGAAACTGCTTCGGAAGAATGTGGAGCCCTATCTGGCTTCGGAAAATCAGATCAACCAGAAAATCAACCTCTTCTTTGGAAGCGCCACGGATACGGCCGAGAGTGTGATCGATGATCTTGCCGGTCAGGAATATGAAACCATTGCCGAGGAACTGGATGAAGTCCAGGACCTGCTGGACGCCGAGACCGAGGCGCCCATCATCAAGCTCATGAACCTCATCCTCTACCAGGCTGTGGAATCCCGCGCCAGCGACATCCACATCGAACCCTATGAAAAGGAGATGCTGGTCCGGTACCGGATCGACGGCGTCCTCTACGAGAGACTCCAGCCTCCCAGACGTTTCCTCTCCGCCCTGATCTCAAGGATCAAGATCATGGCCAACCTGAATATCGCGGAAAAGCGGCTTCCACATGACGGACGGATCAAAATCAAAATCGCCAACAAGGAGGTCGATATCCGTGTTTCCATCATCCCTACGGCCTTCGGCGAACGGGTGGTGCTGCGGCTCCTGGACAAGAACGCCACGATCTATGACCTGGAGGACATCGGACTTCCCGATCAGACCTACCATCAGATCTCCAAACTGATCCGTAAGAGCCACGGCATTATCCTGGTCACGGGACCCACGGGAAGCGGAAAGAGCACGACGCTCTACGCCGCCCTGAACAAAATCAATTCCCCGGACCAGAACATTCTCACCATTGAGGATCCCATCGAGTACCAGATCAAAGGAATCGGACAGATGCAGGTCAATCCCAAGATTGAGCTGACCTTCGCACGGGGGCTGCGATCCATCCTCCGCCAAGACCCCGATGTCATCATGATCGGTGAAATACGAGATCGGGAGACGGCCGAGATCGCCATTCAGGCATCGCTGACCGGCCATCTGGTCTTCTCCACCCTGCATACCAACGACTCCGCCGGCGCCATGACCCGGCTGGTGGATATGGGGATCGAGCCGTTCCTGGTCTCCTCTTCTCTGCTCGGCGTTCTGGCACAGCGCCTGGTCCGGGTCATCTGCCCCAAGTGCAGGATTTCACACCAACCCACACATGCCGAGCTTGAAGAGCTCGGGCTGGATCCCTCCCAGCTCAAAAATCCCGTTTTTTATCACGGCAAGGGATGCGACTACTGTTTTCATACCGGCTATCACGGCCGGACTGGAATTTATGAGATGCTTTTGAGCACGGAGAAGATCAATAAGCTGATTTTCCAGAATGTCGATTCCAATATGATCAGAGCGGCCTCGGTCCAGGAGGGAATGAGAACGCTCCGTCAGGACGGCGCCGCCAAGGTTCTAAGCGGCATCACCACCATCGAAGAGGTCCTGCGCGTGACGCAAGAATAAACTATGCCGGTTTACGAATACAAAGCCCTTGACAAGAGAGGCAAGACCCTCACCGGAATCGTGGATGCAGACTCGTCCCAGGAGGCCAGGGGGAAGCTGCGTGAACAAGAGGTCTACATCACCGATCTCTCCGATACGCTGTCCATGCCGGGGAAAAACCGGACCGCAGGCATCACCCTTTTTACCCGCATCAGTCCCATCGAGGTCTCGATCCTTATCCGTCAGATCTCTACCCTGCTGAATGCCGGCATCCCGCTTGTGGAGGCGCTTTCAGCCGTTATCGACCAGATCGACAACAAGGGTCTCGAGAGGATCCTTTCCCAGGTCCGTGAATCGGTTCGGGAAGGAAGAAGTTTTGCCGACAGCCTCTCCCCTCACACCCGGGCCTTTTCCCCTCTCATGGTCAATATGATCCGGTCCGGTGAGAGCAGCGGGTCCTTGGAAATCGTCCTCCTTCGCCTGGCTGATTTCCTGGAACAGCAGGTCATGACCAAACGGAAGATCCAGTCGGCCTTGATCTATCCTGCGGTCATTGTCTCGATCGCCTTCTGTATCCTTCTCTTTCTGATGACCTATGTGGTGCCCTCCGTAACCAAAATTTTCTCCGACATGAAGCAGACCCTCCCGATCCCCACGGCAGTTCTGATCGCAATCAGCAGTTTCATCCGGTCCTACTGGTGGCTTTTCCTCCTCCTCTTTGCCGCCGCTTTCACCGGGATCAAGGCCTATATTAAAACCGAGGAAGGGAGGATTCATTTCGACCAATTCAAACTGAAGATGCCGCTCTTCGGGTCCCTTTACCGCAAGATCGCCATTTCCAGGTTCTCAAGGACCCTCGGGACCCTCCTGAAGAACGGCGTCCCGCTCTTAAACTCCCTCGACATCGTCAAAAACGTGGTCGGAAACAAACTCCTGGAGAGGACCATCGAGGAAGCCCGCACACACATTGGGGAAGGCTCGTCCATTCATGAACCGTTGAGACGAAGCGGCGTGTTCCCGCCTATTCTGATCCATATGATCAATGTCGGAGAAAAAAGCGGCACGCTCGAGGAGATGCTGAACAAGGTGGCGGATATCACGGACAACGAGATCGACACGACCGTCAACACCCTGACTTCATTGCTGGAGCCGTTTATGATTGTGGGATTGGCGCTGGTCGTGGGGTTTATTGTGATCTCCATCCTGCTGCCCATTTTCGAGATCAACCAACTGATCCATTAGTAATTTAGGATCATCTCCAAAAGAGTGGGTGAAAACATAAGGGTTCAAGGGGTCAAGGATTCAAGGGGTCGAGTGAAGTGCTAAAAATATCAAGGATCAAGGGTTCCAGTGTTTTTCTCTGGAGATTTTGTTTGCGTTTAAGTATTTCACTTGAACCCTTGAACCCTTTTACCCACTAAATGGGAGAAGAACCATAATTTACAAATAAAGTTTTTGCCAAAATGAAAAAAAGAAATCGGTCATTAAGGAGGTTTTTCATGCTCAACAAAAAAGGATTCACCCTGATCGAACTCCTTGTGGTTCTGGTCATCATTTCGGTTCTGGCCTCCATCGTAGGGCCGAAACTCTTCGGCCGGACCGATGAAGCCCGCCGTACCGCCGCCATGGCACAGATACGCAATATCCAAAGCGCCTTGGCGCTCTATGAGAGAGACAACGGGACATTCCCCACAACCGAGCAGGGGCTCCAGGCCCTCATTGAGAAACCGTCCATAGAACCCGCCCCCAAAAACTGGCACGAGGGGGGGTACCTGGACAATAACAAGGTGCCGCTCGACCCCTGGCATAATCCCTATGTCTACATCTCACCCGGCGTGCACAATAAGGAATACGACATCAAATCCTATGGGGCGGACGGCGAGGAAGGCGGCGAAGGAAAATATGCGGACATCGAAAGCTGGAACATTGAATAGGATCCGGCCCGGCGGCGCCTTGATCCGTCATCCTGAGCGCGGGTTCACTCTGATTGAGCTGATCGTCACCCTGATGATTATATCCGTCATCCTGGCGCTGACGCTTCCGAAAATCGGAAACGCCGTCTATTCCAGCGACCTTAAACGTTCCATCCGGCAGATCCGCGCCATCCTCTCCGTAGCCAGGAGCAACGCCGCCATGGAGCGCATCCCGCGCCGTGTCGTATGCGATATCACAAAAGCGGAAATCCATATCGAACGGGAAGTCAGC
>Ga0100379_10001354_pt1 | contig 24921 bp, 20 predicted proteins | sample CryGeymeta201503_FD_80418 | JGI IMG/M metagenome (GOLD analysis project Ga0100379, IMG submission 80418) | Groundwater microbial communities from Crystal Geyser aquifers in Utah, USA - Crystal Geyser metaG 2015-03 | ecosystem: Environmental > Aquatic > Deep subsurface > Groundwater | place...
AATTTTTTCTTGTTTAATAATTAAAATTTCTTTATCATCCAGGCCCAAATCTAAAGAAAAATAAGCGTTTTCCGGGGGAATAATTAAGCTCGGGAAATAATTATCTAAAAAATAATTTAAACCTGTTTTTTCAATCTCAAATTTAGCCTCCAAATTTTTAGATGTTTTAGGTTTAAGTAAATGATAAATAAATTTGAAAAAGTTTTTATTTTCGCTTGAATCAAAAGCTAATTTAGCGGTTTCTTCTGGAAAAAAAGCTAAGAAAGAATAAGTTGGGCCAGTATCAAGTGATTCATATTTTTCTTTTTTAGCTGTTTGACCACTTTCGTCAATAAAAATAACACCATCACTTTCAATTTTACTAACCTTTTCTATTATGAGACTTTTAACTTCTTCATAGTTTTTCCCACTCAATTTACTTTCCCCAAAAGAAACGCCAGAATAAACTAAGCCTTTATAATTGAAGGGCCAAATTAAATAAAAAAAAGAAAATAACAAAAAGATAACCGCCGGAGTTATGATTAAATACTTTGGCAGGGTCTTTTTTGTTTTTTTATTCATATTTTTGAGTTAGGACTTTAGTCCTTTGAAATTACTTCTATTTTTTCCGGCTTAATTTTTTTAAGAGAAATAGTTAATAAGCCATTTTCTATTTCTGCTCTAATATCACGATTATCAACTTCAAAAGGAAGGATTATTGAACGCGAAAATGAACCCCAATAACATTCACGATAAAGATAGTCCTCTTCTTTTATCTTATTTTCTTCGGCGCGGAAACCTTTAATTGTTAATAAATCGTGGTGGAGAGAAACTTTTATGTTTTCTGGTTTAACTCCGGCAACCGTTGATCTAACAATTATTTCTTTTTCGGTTTGATAAACATCAATTGATAATTGCCCCTCAGTTTCATCGGAATTTTCTTCTAGCCAAGTTGACTTTTCTTCAGGAAAAGGAGATAAATTTTTATTTAGTTTTTTATTAAATAGCATAAAATTTTTTATTCAATTTCAATTTAACATTTTTTAAGCTTAAAGTAAAGAAAAGTTTAGCAATTAATTAGTTTGAGTTTAGTTTATTTTGATAAATAAAAAAGGGAGACATATTAGTCCCCCAGATATTTTACAATAAGAATGCTTAAGAATCCCAACACTCTATCATGTATGTGTACTCATCTTCTCCATCGCGAACAAAATCTTTTGTTTTTGCAACGCCTATTGTACGAGCGAATACCACCTTTGAATAATCAGCCAACCATTTGTGCTGATTAACAATTTCCATAGCAGAATGGGTGGCTCCGCCGTTACAATTTAAATCCGTGTAAGTCCAGCCCTGCTTATGAATAAGGGTTTTGCCAGTACCAGGAAGATATCTTTTTGTTTCATTTTTCTTTTTTGGTCGCAAAGCTAAGCATAAGACACAAAAAAGTGTTATAATACTAATAATTAAGAGTTTTTCCATGATTTCGATTTTTTGTTATTTATTAAACAAATTTGACAATTGTAACAATTGTCCAGGTAATTTCATTTCCAATCTCACTAACCGCTAAGCCTATTCTATTTCTATCCCATCCAGCCTCTGATATTGATTGAAAAATTTGGAATATTCTAGCTAGTGTCAAAGCGTGAAAAGAAATAATAAAGATAATCCCTAATCCAGATCCACCATTTTGATATATTTTATAGGCCAAAAATAATTGTGGAATGGATTTGAATATTAAACTATAATTTCCTTTTATCACCGGATCAAGAACTTTGAGGTTTTTGTAACGACTAAAAAGAAAATTTAATAAAGAGAAAATAATTACAATAATTGCAGTAATCGTATCATTTTTATCCCAAATCACCTCAGCTTTAATAGCTAAAATTAATGAAAAGAAAAAATAAATAATAACTCCAATTATTAAAATAATTAAAATCTGTTTAGTAACAGCACTTGCTTTTGCTTGATGAGCACCAATTCCTAAAGTAAGATTGACGCTAACAAAAAGAAAGGCAAAGAGAAACATGCTCAGACTCAGTCCCTGTGTTGAGTTATTAATCATATGCATCATTTGTGATGCGCCGAAAATAATTCCAACAATCAACTGAAAATAAAACAAAAACAAATTCAATTGCTTTTTCATTTTCCACCTTGTTTTTAAAGATTAATATTATGATTAATTACTAAAACCACCTAATAAAATTTTTTAGCTAATTAAAGCTAAAAAAATCTAGATAATCTTAGTAATTAATCAAATATAACCTTGTTTTTTAATGAACTTTTCTACAACAATATTCATATTAATAAGTATTATAGCACACTTTTTATAAAAAGTCAAGCCAAGTAATAGTGAAAAGAAAATTCAAGAAGATGTAAATAGTTATAATCAATATTATTTTCTATTAACAAAAACCCCTTAACAATGTTTATTATTAAGGGGCGTTTTTAGTTTTTTTGTAATAACTCTAAATCAATTTTTCCAATCTTTTCTACCGACAATAGATTCCATAACCCAGTTGTTATAATCATATTTGTTAGCAAAAGATAAGGCTTCAGCTAAAGAAAGAGCTTTCCAATCGGATCTGTCAGTAATTAAAGAAAAAAGACCAACCGAAGTTTTTTTTGCAAAAGCGAAAGCTTCTTTTAATGATAAATCACTCCAGCTTTCATTTTTTCCTATCGCCCTAAACATCGAAGCCGAAAGATCGGTTTTTTTAAAAACATTTGATAACAAATCAAGTTGGCAATCGCTTCTCTGAATAAACTGTTCAGCGACACCACTATCATACTTAGCTTTTTCAAGAATAGCCATAGCCTCTTCTAGGGGACGTGTTTCCTGGCGAACTATTAAGCCTAAATACAGATTTCTATAATAACCTTTTAGCAATAATTCTTTTTCTGCTGCCTCAGTACTAAGAGCTTTCCAATCAGCACGTTCGGCTAAAGAATTGATCAAATCATGATCAGGATATCTTTCAATATATTGATAGATTTGCGAAAGAGGCAGTTCTTTCCAATCACTTCTCAAGGTTATACCTTTGAAAGAGCCGTAATAAGAGTTTTTTGCCAATTCCAAGGCTTTTTCTAAAGGATAATCTCTCCTGGCAAGTACCGGAATAAGAGCTTTTCGAATATCGGATTTAGGATCTAGTAAGCTTAAAAATTTTAAAGCTAAATCCAACGGGCAATCTTTTTTCTCGGTAAGAGACCAAACAATTGCTTGAGGAGAACAACTCCAATCAAGTTTATTTAAAAGGTCATAAGCGGCTTGAAAAGAAAGTGCTCGCCAATCTTCACGTGCAGTAATTATAAATAATGGATCTGAATAAAAGCCTGGTTTTGATAAAAAATCAAAAGCATCTTCTAAGGGGATGGTTTTCCAATCTTCATGTTTACTCGCGGCAAAAGAGAGGTTAGCCAGATTACTGAAACCATTCATTAAGAGATTAGCCATAACCCGGAGAGAAACATTCCTCTGCTCTACAAGAGTAGTGACCGTCCAAAAAGGATCATCACTCTTAGTTAAAATCTGTAAAGACTCCTCACAAGAAGAAAGTTTTAATTTAATTATCAAGCTGACTAACTGAGCGTCGTAAAGACTGTCATCCCCTTTTTTTGACTTAGCTAATTCCAACGCTTTTTCAAGAGGGCAGTTTTTTGTTTTAATGATTAAACCAAGGATGTGATTTTGGTTACCATTTTCAACAGCTAGCTCAATTGCTTGAGCTAAAGAAAGCTCTTTCCAGTCTTTACGTTCAGAAATAATACTTAGAGGCGCCTCAAAGATTAATTGATTCTTACAAAAACGAAGAGCGTCACGGAGCGGAAAATTTATCCAATCACCGTTTTTGATTATCTTTTTGATATCGTCGCTATCAAAACTTGGTTCATCCCCGCGTTCATAAATAATGGAAATAAAACGACCCATCATTTTAGCGAGTTTAATTCTCTTTTCTATGCCAAAATCTTCCCTTTTCTCAAAAGAAGCGATGGCATATTTATCACATTCAATTTCCTCCATCAAGGCGAAAGCTTTTTCAAAAGAAACATTGTTTTTTTTGATCAAAGCTGCGACTGACGAGACAAAAAACTCACTACCATATTCACGATCTGATTTTCTACTTATTTCTAAGAGCTTGTCTGCTAAAGTAAGCGAGCAATCTTGTCGCGCAATTATTTGTTCAAAATTCAAGCAAATAATATCATCAGCGGAATATGACCCCGTAGTATTTTCCATTATCTTGTTCAGATTCTTAAGGATGTCAGGTAGTTTAAAGTCTTTACGCTTAATAATGGAAGGAAATACGTATGGTGGGTTTTCTGAATCCCTTAGAATTTCCAAGGCTTCCTGAAAACCACAATCTTGCCGGTCAATAAATATTTTGGCGAGACAATCATTGTAGTTAACACCACCACCAACTCTTTTTAAGATTTGAAAAGCCAATTCTTTACTCATTTTTTTCCAATAAGTTGTTTTGCCGAGACCACTAATTACCGGAGATTCATAAGTAAACTTTTTGGAAAAATTTAACAATTGTTCTCCAGAAAATTTATTTAAAATTTTTCTTTCAGCCAGGATTTTTAGAGCCTCACCGGCATAATGATGATAGTTACTACTTTGCTCTTTACTCCTAATAAATAATGACACGAACTGGTCATAATAAATTTTTTTGAAACTATCATTTTTGACCGCCGATTTTATAACCCAGGGAATATCCCAGGTTTTTTCCAACAAATCCCAAAGATAGGGGAAAGAACAATCTTTCCGTTCAATAATAACTTTGACAAGTTCTGGGTGATAACCGCCTTTCGCCGCAAACGACATCGCTTTTTTCATTGAACAAAGCTTTTCTTTGCGACACAACTCTTGAAGAAATTTATCTTTTTCCATTTTTCTGGTATTATGTCTCTTTTCCCCTAAATTAATAGAAAAGAAACTGGTTAATATTATATTTATTTTATTTTTAAAGTTCTTGGTAACAATAAAATATACCAGATGAATGTGTTTTTTGTCAACTAACGCGTAATAGTCTAATAGCCTGGAAATGCTTGAGGAAGACAATGATATAATTGGGTGGTGAACTAACTCTATTCTAAAATTATCCCTCGCCCCCAAAACAAAAAATCTCCCTTATTACAGGAAGATCTTTTCTCCAATGTGGGCCCGACAGAACTCGAATCTGTGACCTCTACGATGTCAACGTAGCGCTCTAACCAACTGAGCTACGAGCCCTCTTGGTGGGCATAGATGGAATCGAACCATCGACCCCCGCTTTATAAGAGCGGTGCTCTAACCCCTGAGCTATATGCCCGATTATATATTAGCTCTTTTCAAAAGTAAACAAGAGCTTTAATCGCTAAGTATTTTATAACACTAAGAAGACGCTTTATCAAGAGCTTTGTTTATTAAAACTGCTTTTTAGATTTTTAATTAACTCGTCTTCTATTGTTTTTTGACTTACAATCCCAGCACCTTCGGTTCTGTTTGATTTTTCTTTATCTTCAACAGAAGTCTCAGCAAAAAAATAATTACCTTCACCATTATAGTCTTTTAATAAGGACAAGCAATTAATCGCTTTTAAAGAAAAAGCCTTAATATTAATTTTTTCTTCCTTTTCAGTTAATAAAATAAAGACCTTGGCTTTTGGTAAACTACTAATTAGCTCATCTATTATTTCTTCCAAGCTTTCGCTTTCAGGAGAAAACTCGGCTAAATATTCAGGACCAATCTTTGACCAAAGGAATTCGCCGCCATTTTCTGATTTTAAATATTTTAAGACCTCGCCCCAAAGTTTTAAAGAGCTAATACTTTTAGAATAAAATAAATTTTTAATAATTTCTTCACGTCTCGCCCCTAAAGCAATTAATTCGGAGCTTGCCAATAAAGTTTTAGGACTTAAATTACCAGATTTAAAGTTTTTAGTTTTTTTAATGATGCCAGCTAAAATACAAGTCGCCACATCTTCGGAAATTTGTTTAGCTTCATAGTTCTTTAGTAAATAATAAATAACCTCAGAATTTGTGACTGAATTTAAGTCAACAAAATTGATTTGGCCAAAGTCTTCATTAGCGGCGACATTATCAATGTTAATAATCGTAGTTTTATAAAAAAATTCAACATTAGTATCGTAAATTTCTCCTAATAATTCTAAGTCGTTAACGCCGATAGTAATAATTAAATCATGTTTAAATTCGTCCGCCCTTGAACTAATATCTTCAGCCGAAAACCAACCAGAAGCAGGAGAAATGATGAAATTAAGCTTATCCTCATCAAGAGAATATTTTATTTGGCTTATTTTAGCGTTTTTTATATTTAAAGAAACAATAAATCTTCTTAAATTACTTAATTCAGATTCAATCTTTTTAAAAAAAGGAAGAAAATTTAAGTTATTTTTATAATTTGCTGATTTTTCTTGACCGCCGTTAGCACCAACAAGACTTGCCTTTTTGCCAATATTTTTTAAAAAAATGAAAAGACCAAGGGAGGCTGCTAAAGTATCCCCGTCTTTATTATTTAAAAAGACAATCAAAATATCATTGGCTTTTTCAATTTGTTTAAAGATTTGTTTTTCTAAATTAATCATTAAAAATAGAGTAATTAAATTTTAGCCTATCAGGTTATTGATTATTAAATATATAACTAAAAATGGCTTAAGTCAAGAACAAAAAGACCTGTTTCAGGTTTGACTAAAAGAGATATTTTTGCTAATTTTAAACTATGAAAAAAGAATTAGATAAAACATATCAACCACTTGAACACGAGGACGCTATTTATGATAATTGGGAAAAATCAGGTTTTTTTAACCCTGATAATTTAGAGCTTCCCGAGGAGGCGGAAAACTATACAATAATTCTTCCCCCGCCAAACATAACCGCTAAACTCCACTTAGGCCATGCCTCAACCGTCGCGATTGAGGATCTTTTGGTTAGATATAATAGGCTGCTAGGAAAAAGAACTTTATGGCTCCCAGGAACTGATCATGCTGCGATTGCAACTCAAAATGTGGTTGAAAAAAAACTATTAAATGAACAAGGGCTGTCTCGCCACGATTTAGGCCGAGAGAAATTTTTAGAAGAGGTTTGGAAATTTCTTAAAGAGACTCAGGGTACGATTTTATATCAAATGAAGAAAATGGGAGCCTCACTTGATTGGTCAAGACTAGCCTTTACCTTAGACGAAGAAAGACAATTTGCGGTTAAGAAAATGTTTAAAGACATGTATGATGAGGGCATTATTTATCGCGGAGAAAGATTGGTTAATTGGTGTCCTCGTTGTCATTCAACTTTAGCTGATGATGAGGTTGATTATAAAGAACAAGAAGCGGGATTTTATACTTTTAAATATGATAAAGATTTTCCAATTAGTATTTCTACCACTCGTCCAGAAACTAAATTAGGCGATACCGCTGTTGCCGTTAATCCAAAAGACGAGCGTTATATAAAATATATTGGGCAAACAATTAAAGCCAATTTTTGTGGCCAAAATTTGAAAATTAAAATTATTGCCGATCGTCAGGTTGAGATGGATTTTGGTACCGGGGCTCTTGGCGTCACTCCGGCCCATTCCGCCACTGACTTTAAAATTGCTGAAGATAATGATTTACAAATAATCAAAGTAATTAATGAGGACGGCTTAATTAAGTCTGGTTTCGGAGAATTTTCTGGACTTAAAACTTTAGAGGCGAGAAAATTAATTATTGAGAAATTGAAAGATGATGGTTTATTAGAAAAAGAAGAAGAAATAAAAAACAATCTTTCTATTTGTTATCGTTGTTCTTCTCCGATTGAACCAATTCTTTCTAAACAATGGTTTATTAGTGTTGATAAAAAGTTAGAACGACTAGGCGGAAAATCTCTTAAAGAAAAAGCGATTGAAGCTGCTAGGCTTGGAAATATTAATTTTATTCCCGAAAGATTTAATAAAAGATATCTTGATTGGATGGAAAATCTCCACGATTGGTGTATCTCACGTCAAATTTGGTTTGGTCATCAAATCCCGGTTTGGTATAAGGGTGATGAGGTTTATGTAGGATTAGTTGCCCCGATTGAAAACGATTGGCAACAAGACCCAGATACTTTAGATACCTGGTTTTCTTCAGGAATGTGGACTTTTTCCACTCTTGGTTGGCCGGATAATTATAAGGATGGACAAAAAACCGCTGATTTAAAAAAATTTCATCCAACTCAAGTTTTAGAAACTGGCTATGAAATTTTAACTCTTTGGGTTTCAAGAATGATTATGATGTCTTTTTTTGCACTTGGCGAAATTCCTTTTGACAAAGTTTATCTTCATGGCATGATTTTAGATGAGAAGGGTAAAAAAATGTCAAAATCTAAAGGCAATGGAATTGATCCCCTTGATATGGCCAATAAATACGGCGCTGACGCTACTCGTTTAGCTCTTTTAACTGGCTCAACCCCAGGAAACGATGTTCGTTTTAGCGAGGATAAAATTGAGGCGAAAAGAAATTTTATTAATAAGCTTTGGAATATCTCACGGTTTATTATTAATTTAGTTGAAGATAAAACCTCTACGGAAGAAGTGTTAAAAACAGGCGAAGAAATAAAGACAGCGGCGGAAGTAAAAACCTCTGAAAAAAGTTTAGCCGACAAATGGATTATAGCGGAACTTGAAAATACTAAGTCTTTAGTAACCGAGTATTTAAATAATTATAATTTTTCTTTAGCAGCTGAAGTTTTACATGACTTTACTTGGAATAAGTTAGCTGACTGGTATTTAGAAATTGCTAAAATTGAGGGAGGAAAAAATGATTTGCTAAAAAAGATTTTAAAAGACATTTTAATTCTTTGGCATCCTTTTATTCCTTTTGTTACTGAAACTATTTGGCAAAGTTTTTTTGAGGGGGTTTTGATGGTAGAAAAATGGCCGAAAGCTAAAGAGCTTGAAGAAAAAGACCAAGAAGCTTTAAAAGATTTTGCCTTAATTCAAGAACTAGTCGTTGCTATTCGCAATCTTAGAAGTGAAAATAAAATTGAACCATCTAAAAAAATTAAAGCAGTTATTTTTGGTCATGAATATAAAAATTTAATTGAGAGCCAAAAACATTTAATTTTAAATCTTAAAACTGGAATTGAAAGTTTAGAGGTTAAAGAAAGCGGTAATCCGCTTGAAAATTCTTTAGTTACCGTTGTTAATAAGATTGAAATCTATCTTTTAGGAGCAATTGATGAAACTAAAAAGAAGGCGGCTCTTATTAAAGAAAAAGAAAATTTAGAAAAATTAATATCTTTACAGAAACAAAAACTTGATAACAAAGATTTTGTAAGTCGTGCCCCAGAAAACATTGTTAAAGCCGAACAAGAAAAATTAGAAAATTATCAAATAGAATTAGAAAAAATTAATAAAAACACAGAAAAGCTATGACTTTAAAAAATTATATTTTAGCGATGGTGGTTTTAACGGCTATTTGTTGGGGAATTTTTGTTTTTATTGCTGGAACAATTAATCCTTTTTCAACTAATTGGCTTGGCTTTCTTTTATTTTATATTAGTTTAGGGGTTGCCTTAATCGGCACGAGCTCAATTTTAGGTTTAGTTTTAAGATTTTTCTTTGCTAAAGATGAAGCGGTTTTTAATTCTGTGAAAAACTCTTTTCGCCAATCTTTTCTTTTTTCTTTGTTTATTATTTTTTTATTAGTCCTCAAGTCTGCCAATTATTTTAGCTGGCTCAACCTAATTTTATTAATAATTATATTTACAATTTTAGAAATATTTTTAAGTTCCAAGAAAAAAATTGAATAATCATATGAAAGATAAACTATATAAATTAAAACAAGAATTTTTAGTTAAACTTAGTGAAGTTAAGGATCTTGAAAATTTAAAAGAGTTAGAGTTGAGATTTTTATCAAGAAAAGGTGAGTTGGGTGAGTTAATGAAAAACATTAAAGATCTTAGCGGTGATCTGCGCAAAGAAGTGGGTCAAGTAGCTAATAAGATTAAGAATGAATTACAAGAGAGTTTCTATCAAGTCTCAGCTAAGTTTATTAAAAATACTAATAACACCTTAATTGACCCAACCTTACCAGGCTTAAAACAACAAAGTGGTCATTTAAATCCGATTACTTTAGTTCAAAATGAGCTTGAAGATTTATTTTCTTCACTTGGCTTTATAATTGAAGACGGTCCAGAGTTAGAAAGTGATTATTTTAATTTTACTGCTCTTAATGTTCCTCCGCTTCATCCCGCCAGAGATATGCAAGATACTTTTTATGTTGATTTAAAAAATTCTCAGGGAGAAAGAGATTTATTAATGAGAACCCAAACTTCCCCAGTGCAAATTAGAGCGATGTTAAAGTATGGCGCCCCCTTGAAAGTTGTGATTCCAGGTAGAGTTTTTAGAAATGAGGCAACCGACGCTCGCCATGAACATACTTTCTATCAATTAGAAGGGATGATTGTTGCTAAAGATATTAATTTTTCTAATCTTAAAAGTTTATTGGAAATAGTTGGGAAAAGGCTTTTTGGTCCAGATACTAAGTTAAGAATGAGACCAAAATTTTATCCTTTTGTTGAACCAGGAAATAACGGCGAATATACCTGCTTTCTTTGTCAGGGCCAGGGTTGTCGTGTTTGTAAAAATACTGGTTGGCTAGAAATTGTTGGTGCCGGCTTAGTTCATCCCGATGTTTTAAGGGCTGGTGGTCTTGACCCAGAAGTTTATTCTGGCCTAGCTTTTGGTTTTGGTTTAACAAGACTGGCGATGCTTAAATATAATATTAATGATGCTCGTTTATTTTCTAGTGGTGATATAAAGTTTCTTGAACAATTTTAAAAATATGCAAATTTCTTACAACATTCTTAAAGATTTTATAAAAATACCAAAATCAATTTCTCCTCAAGAGATTTCTGATAAATTAACTAACCACACTGTTGAGGTTGAGGGCTTTATGAATCAAGCTGAAAAATTTTCTGGCGTTGTTGTCGGCAAAGTTTTATCTGTTATTAAACATCCAAAAGCTGATCGTTTAAATTTAGCCGAGGTTGATATTAAAAAAGAAAAACTTAGAATTGTTTGCGGTGCCCCTAATTTAGAAGTTGGCCAATTAGTTCCAGTTGCTACAATTGGCACAGTTTTACCAGGAGATTTTGAAATTAAAGAAAGTGAAATTAGAGGCGAAAAATCACAAGGGATGATTTGTGCTGAAGATGAGCTCGGTTTGAGTGAGGGACACGAAGGAATTATGGTTTTAGATAAAAAAGCTAAAGTTGGACAAGACTTTGCAACTTATTTAAAAACTGATGATATTATTTTTGAAGTTGATAATAAATCATTATCTAATCGTCCTGACCTTTTAAATCATTATGGCATCGCTCGAGAACTCTCAGCTATTTTTGAGCTTGAGCTTGAAACCTATGATAAGTTTATCAGTACGCCCGAGCTACCAGAAAGCGGTGAAAAAATTGAAGTTAAGGTTGAAGATAAAGAACTTTGTCCTAGATATTTAGCCTTGAAAATAGAAAACATAAAAATTAAAGAATCTCCTGCTTGGCTTAAGGAGCGCTTAATTGCCATTGGTCAGAAACCGATTAATAACATTGTTGATATTAGTAATTATGTGATGTTTGAAATTGGACAACCGCTTCATGCTTTTGACGCTGAAAAAGTTAATAAAATTAATGTTAGGTTAGCTGATAAAAATGAGAAGTTAGAAACGTTAGATGATAAAGACAGGGAGCTTAAAGAATCTGATCTTGTTATTGCTGATGGTAAAAAGATTTTGGCTATCGCTGGCATAATTGGCGGGAAAGATAGCGCTGTGAATGATAAGACGACTGCGATTGTTTTAGAGGCGGCGAATTTTAAAGACACAAGTATTAGAAAAACAGCTCAAAATCTTAATATTAGAACTGAGGCTTCAATTAGATTTGAAAAAGCGCTTGACGCTAAACTACCGGAATTGGCCTTGAAAAGATTTGTTAATATTTTATTAGGTATTATTCCGGAGGCAAAAATTTCTGGACCAATTACTGAGATAAATAATTATAAAGAAGAAATTAAAGCAGTTGAATTTTCCTTTGCTTGGTTAGAAAAGAAAATTGGTCAAAAAATTGATAAAGATAAAGCCTTAAAACAATTATCAGCTCTTGGTTTTTCAATTAAAGAACTTGATGGAGAAATTTTGGAAGTTACTATTCCTTCTTGGCGCGCAACTAAAGATGTTAAATTAAAAGAAGATATACTTGAAGAAGTTTTGCGTCTTTATGGTTATAATAATATTGAGTCAAAGTTGCCAGATGAAACCCTAAGTCTACCAGTTGTTAACGAATTAAGATTATTTGAAAGAAAATTAAAAGATTTTTTTGCCCTCAAGCATTCTTTATTTGAAGTTTATAATTATTCTTTTGTTGGTGAGGAACAACTTAATAAATTAGAAATAGATTATTCACAGCATTTAAAATTAGCTAATCCTTTATCAGAAAACCATTCTTTATTAAGACAATCTTTAGTTCCTAACCTAGCTTTAAATATCAAAAATAATCAATTTAAGGTGGCGAGCTTAGGGTTTTTTGAAATTGCCAACACCTTTTTTAATTATCCTAGCACACTAATTAAAGATAAAACTAGCGATGATGTTTTACCTTATCAAGAAACAAAACTCGGCATTGCTCTGGCTGGAGATGATAAAGATTTATTTTTAAAAGCAAAGGCAATAGTTGGAAGCTTATTTGATTTTATTTCCCGTGGAGTCTTGTTAGAATTTTTACCAGCAGAAATTCATCCTGCCTGGGTAAAAAAAGATGAGTTTGTTAGTGTTGTTGTCGCAGAAGAGCTGGTTGGCTTCGTTTCTATTTTAAAGAAAGAAGTGGCAAATAAATTTGGCATTAAAAAGAACAGTGTCTTTATAGAACTAAGTCTTAAAGACTTATTTACCCTTTATCAAACTTACGGCAAAAATATTTTTCAAGAGCCTTCAAAATATCCAGCAGTTGAAAGAGACCTCGCCTTTGTGGTTGATGAAGAAATAATGTATAATGATATTAAGAGAGAAATTTCTTATTTTTCCGATTTAATTAAGTCGGTTGAATTGTTTGATGTTTATTCTGGTGACAAGCTTGAAGCGGGTAAAAAAAGCTTAGCTTTCCACTTAAGCTATTTATCAACCGAGAAAACTTTAACCGCAATTGAAGTTGATGCCCTGCAAGTGGAATTAATGAATCATCTAGCAGAAAAATTCTTAGCCAAGTTACGAGACTTTTAATCAAATAAAATAAAATTTATGTTTTCTACTAGCGGAGATATTTTGAATTTAGTTTTAGCGGCTTGTATTATCGCTTTAACTATTTTCTTATGCATTTCTCTTTTCTACTTTATTTCTAGCATCAGGAAAACTCATCGTGTTATTAAGATGGTTGAGGGTGGAGTGGCTAAAGCGGAAGAAGTAATAAATATTGCTCGTGATAAAATAAAAAGTGGTGGCGCCTACTTGATGATTTTAGGTGAGCTCGCTAAAAGAGCGATGGATTATTTTGTTGATAAGCAAGCGGAAAAAGCTGAAGCGAAGGGAAAGAAGAAGAAATGAGTTATAAAATATACTTACTTTAAAAAGACTGCCTAATTGGCGGTTTTTTGTTTAGCTTTTAGTCGTCAGCCAGCTTGTTCGTCGAAGCTCTCGTCTGAATTCGGATAAGAGTAATAGCTTAATAATTAAAACACTTGACTTTTATTAAAAAGTATACTATAATATATTTATAGTTAATTAAAGCTTTGTAAAAGTCCATTAAAAAATAAGGTTAAATTTGGTTAATTATTAAATTCATCTAAAATTAGGTAAATTTAATAATTAACCAAAATATTAACCTTTATAAAAAATTATACATCATGAAAAATTTAGTAATTTTTGTACTGTTGGTATCCGTGGTTGCAATATGCAACGCGCAGATTGTTGAGAGAAATTCTAATGGCGATTATCGTGTTGTCATAGAAGAAGAAAAATGGCAAGGAGTAGGAGTCGTCGCCGAAGAAGAAGCCTGGTTTTATATTAAATTTTTTCCCGAGGCAATTTCTAATCCAAATTCTCTTATTTCTGTTGAGAAATCAGAAAGGATTATGAAGATAACGGGTTTATTTAAAGCCCTAAAAAAAGTTGAGGAAAAAAATATCCTTTTTAACCCCAATGAAAATAAAATTGTTTTTGTTGAGGAAGAAGAAGAAAAGGAAGAAAAATCTTTTATTTTAGTATTTGCTTTAGCGTCAGTTTTACTGATGTTTGCGTCAAATATATCATTTAAAATGAAAAACAGTTTTTGGGGCTCCGCCGCCTTCGCCGCCGCCTTCGTCGCCGCCGCCGCCTTCGCCGTCGCTGCCGCCGTCGCCGTCGCCGTCGCCGTCGCCGCCGCCGCCGCCTTCGCCGCCGCCGTCGCTGCCGCCGTCGCCGTCGCCGTCGCCGTCGCCGTCGCCGCCGACATAAATAACAAGGGTTACAAATTTTTTGTAACTATTTATTACATTTTCATGTCAGCATATTTCATTTTTATATTTTTAGGAATATAAAAATGATAAAAAACAAAAATCCCGCACTAACAACATTAGTACGGGATTTTTTCTTTGTCGGATTATTATTTTTTTAATTACAATCTCTATTCGAGCATTTAATTTTCTTCGTCTTTAAATCTTCAACCATTAAAGCTTCGCAGACCGCGCATTTCTCTCCGGTCGGCTTACCCCAATAAGCGTTCTTACATTTAGGATAATTATCACAAGCATAGAAGACGCCGCGCTTGCTAAATTTTTTAACAATATTTCCTTCTTGGCAAATTGGGCAGGAAACTTCTTTCTCATCTCCAGAACTAACATTCTTAATATTTTTACAAGTCGGATAAGCGCTACAAGCTAAGAAAGGACCAAATTTACCAGTTTTTATTTTCATCTCCGCTCCACATTTTGAGCAAACTTCATTAGCGTATTTTTTTTCAAGCTCTTCAAGGGCTTTATCCCTTTTAACTTCACCGTTTTCCCCGGAGCTAACTCCGTTTTTAATATTTTTACAATCAGGATAAGCGCTACAAGCTAAGAACTTGCCGAAGCGACTAGTTTTCATCACCATCGCCGCTCCGCATTTATCACATTTTTCGTTTGTTTCTTGTTCTGGCATAATATCTTTTTTATTTATTTCTTCGTATTTTTTTAAAAGGTTGTTGTGGAAGTCGGCGTAGAATTCGGAAATCACCGGTTGCCATTTTTTCTTACCTTCGGCTATTTCATCTAAATCATCTTCAAGTTTAGCGGTAAAACCATAATCAATTATTTTTTTGAAATGGGCACTTAATAAATCTGTTACCACAAAAGCAATTTCACTCGGTTTTAATCTTTTATTATCATCACGCAGAGCGTAGTTTCTAGTAATAATTGTATTTATTGTTGGGGCGTAAGTTGAGGGGCGACCAACACCGTGCTTTTCCATCTCTTTAACTAAAGAAGCGTCGGAATATCTAGCCGGAGGAACAGTTGCGTGTTCGTTAACCTTTAATTCTTTTAATTCTAAAACCTCCGCTTCTTTTAATTCCGGTAAGTCCTGTTCTTTAGTTTTTTCTGGCCAAACTTTTAAAAATCCGGGGAAAGAAATTATTTGGCCACTCGCTCTAAATAAATAATTTTCTTTTTCTTCTTTAGATTTCACCACAATATCTACAGTCGTCGTTGCTAGTTTGGCCGGAGTCATTTGGCTAGCGACTGCTCTTTGCCAAATTAAACGATAAAGTTTAAATTGGCTTCTTTCTAATTTAGCTTCAAGTTGTTCTGGAGTTTTTTCAACCTCAGTCGGCCTTACCGCTTCGTGAGCTTCTTGGGCATTTTTACTTCTATTTTTAAAGACAACGGCTTTTTCTGGTAAGTAATTTTTACCTAAATTATTATCTATCCAAGCTCGAGACTCGTCTAAAAATTTCGGTGAGAGATTAAGCGAGTCGGTTCTCATATAAGTGATAAAACCTTGCTCATAAAGCTTCTGAGCGACTGACATCGTCTGCTTAGCACTAAAACCAAGTTGGCGATTGGCGGATTGTTGTAAAGTTGAGGTTGTAAAAGGGGCACTGGGAGCTTTTTTAACTTCCTTTTTTAAAACAGAAACTACTTCAAACTTAGAATCTTTAATCGCTTCTTTAATTTCTCCCGCCTCTTCTTTTTTTAATTCAAGCTTATTAAAACTTTTGCCTTTTAATTTATAAAGCTCAGCGTTAAAAGTAATTTTATCACCTTCTTTTTTAAGCTCAGCGTTTAAACTAGCATAAGTCTCACTTTTAAAAGCTAAAATTTCCTTTTCTCTTTCAACTATCATCTTCGTCGCCACGCTTTGAACGCGTCCGGCGGATAATCCTTTAGCGACCTTTTTCCAAAGAAAAGGCGAAAGTTCATAACCAACGAGACGATCAAGAACGCGACGAGCTTGTTGAGCGTCAACCATTTCTTGATTTATTTTTATCGGATTATTTAAAGCTCCTAAAATAGCCTCTTTAGTAATTTCGTGAAAAACAATTCTTTTAGTTGTTTCTTGTTTTAATTTTAAAGTCTTGGCCAGGTGCCAAGCGATTGCCTCCCCTTCACGGTCTTCATCAGAAGCAAGAATAACTTCATCACAAGTTGTGGTAATTTTTTTTAAAGAGCTAATAAGTTTTTTAGCTTTAGTCGGGACGATATAACGAGGAACAAAATTATTTTCAATATCAATTCCCATCTCGCTTTTTGGCAGATCTCTAACATGCCCAAAAGACGATTCCACAATATAGTTTTTATCTAAAAATTTACTGATAGTTTTGGCCTTAGTTGGCGATTCTACTATTATTAATTTCATAATTCGCTTAAATTATAGCCATTATAGCCATTTTTTATCAAAGATTTTATTTCCAATATACTAAGTGTACTATTTATTATTGCTGTGTCAAGTTTAGTTATTTCTGAGATTTCTTCAAGCTTTATATTTTCCATCCTCTCGTTTGCTTTTTTAATAAGAGAATAAATTAGCCTTTCTTCTTCATTTTCAAATTTAATTACACATCTTTTTTTGGTTAAACTCTTTTTATTTAAATATTTATTAGCTTTATCATCAATTAAGTTTTGACTAATGAAAAATTCTAAAACATCGTCGCCGTTTCTAATTAGTTTAGCCCCATCTACAATTAGTTTATTAGTTCCGCCTGAAAACTCGGAAAAAATATTGCCTGGGATAGCCATAACTTCACGGCCTTGGTCTAAAGCTTGTTTTATTGTAATTGAAGAGCCAGACTTTTCCTTAGCCTCAATAACTAAAATTGCCTGTGATAAACCAGAAATTATTCTATTTCTCAGGGGGAAATTTTGTTTTAGCGCTTTAGTCCCAGGGGGAAATTCAGAAATTAAGGCCCCACCTTGAGTTAAAATTTCGCGAGCGAGTTTTAAATTTTTTTGAGGATAAATATCATTTTCTTCAAGACCGGTCCCTAAAACAGCGATTGTTGCTAAATTATTTTTAAGTGCCTCATTATGTGCCAAAGAATCAATCCCATAAGCTAAACCACTAATAATTACTAACTCGGACCCGGAAATATAGTTTAAGAGATAATTTACTACTTTTTCGCCGTAAGCACTGTGTTTTCTTGAGCCAATAATAGCTAAGCCTTTATTATTATCAAAATTTATTTCCCCTTGATAGTATAAAAGGAAAGGCGGATCATAAATTTCTTTTAAAAGTTTTGGGTAAGAGTCTTCTTCTAAATAAACAAAGTTTATTTTATTTTTTTCAAGTCGCGTCAATATTTTTTCTAAAGAAAATTCTTGGCGAAATTTTAAAAAATCATAAACTATATTTTCTTTAATACCGGCTCGTTTTAAATCTTCAAAGTCGCTATAATAGGCCTGATTAATTGAGCCGAAGTAATTTAAAAGTAAGGCGATGCTTTTCGTTCCAATTTTAAAAAAGTTATTAAAACCCAAAGCGGCCAAGCGCTCTTTTTCTTTAAAAGTAGTATTATTAAGATTAGTAAATTTATCCCTAAATTTATCTTGATTAAGTTTTTTCATATTTATAATTTAAGTTAAGACTTAAATTATAAAATAAAAATCATTAAAAAAAGACAAATTTTTATTAAAGAAAATATCAATTATGAAATTAAAAAAAAGCTTTTGATTATTCTTTGTTAGTTTAGCTTTTAAAATTTATTTGTGAAAAGATTTCTTTTAATTTTAACTTTTCTTCTTCATTAAAATTTTGTAAAACAAATTTTTCCGTTGGAATTGGATTTTTTAATAACTCATTCTTTACCCCAAGCTTAAGACGAGAAAATTTTTGAGTCTTTAATTCTTTAATGATTGATTTTAAACCATTGTGACCGGCACTGCCAGAATCTTTAGCCTCTTTTATTCTACCAAAGTCAAGATCAACATCATCGTGGACAACCTTTAAAACTTCGCTTAAATCGGCGTCTTTTTTGTTGATTAAACCAAAGCTTTTTGGCAATAATTTATAATAAGATAACGCTGCTCTTAAACTTTCTCCGGAAAGATTCATGTAAGTTAAGGGCTTAATAAAGAGATATTCATCGTCTTGATAAGTTAGGGCTTTAAAGCGTTTGTTTTCTGTCCACTTAACTTCACCCAAATAAAAATCAAGCGCTAGCCAACCGATGTTGTGTCTGGTATTTTTATATTTATCTCCCGGGTTTCCTAGCCCAGCAATAATTACCATATAATTATTTATTTAAATAGTTTTATTCGTTATAAGTTGTATGTGATTTTTTATCTTTAGTAACACGAATATTGATTGGTGTCCCTAAAAAACCGTGTCGTTCCCGCAAACGATTTTCCATAAAACGAACATAGGAAAAATGCAAATCATCGTTTGGTCCAATCCTTAATTTAAATAGAGGCGGATTATTTTTTTCTTGAACAAATTCGTAAATTCTTGGTGGTTTTGTGCCCTTGCCTTTAGCTGGTTTATGAATTTTAACCACTCTTTTTAAAAACTTTTCTGTTTGTGAAGCGCTTAAAGCTAATTTTCTTTGTTTAGCAATTTCCACAACCAAATCCATTATTTTTCCAACCTTCTCACCCGTTTTTGCCGAGATAAATTGAATCGGAGCATAGGCAATAAAAGGCATTTTATTTCTTAAAAACTCAGTCCATTTTTTTGTATCCCGATCTTCAATCTTGTCCCATTTATTACCAATAATTACCAAACTTTTTCGACGATTATTTATTTCTTCAATAATTTTTAAGTCTTGATGGGTTATTTCCTCACTTAAATCTAAAATTAATAAGGCAATATCAGCTCGCTCTAAAGAGCTAAAAGTTTTTTCAATGCCAAATTTTTCTAAGCCCTTACCTTTTTTTCCTTGCCGAGAAATTCCCGCAGTATCAATTAAACGGATTAAATTATCTTTAAAATTTATTTTAGTGTCTTGCGATTCGCGAGTAGTGTGGGGAATAGGACTAACAACAACTCTCTCGTAGCCAAGAATTGAATTTAGTAAAGATGATTTACCAACATTTGGTTTACCAACTAGACAAACATTAATTGCCAAATCATTATCGCCATATTTTTCCGGAGCTTTATTTTTTCTCTTTTTATCAAGTCGGTTAACAATTAAATCTAATAAATCCCCAGTTCCTAAACCACTAACAGCGGAAACAGCAAAAGGTTCGCCTAAACCAAGTTTATTAAATTGGGCTGCTTCGGCTTCCGCCCTTAAACTATCAACTTTATTAATTACTAAAATTGTTTTCTTTTTATATTTCTCACTTCTATTAATTGCTCTTGCTAATTCTATATCTTCAGGCATTAAGCCGGCTTTGGCATCAGCTAAGAAAATTAATAAAGTCGCTTTTTCTAAATAAGAAATTGCCTGAGCCTGAACCATTTCATCTAAATCATCGCTTTTTATTTTTTTTCCAATATAACGATAATCTATAATTCCCGCCGTATCAACAATTTCAAAGGCACTATTATTCCATTCAACAATACCAAGATTACTATCACGAGTAGTCCCGGAGATATTTGAAACAAGAGCTTGTTTTTTTTCAGTCAAACAATTAAACAAGGTTGACTTACCAACATTAGTTCGACCATAAAGGGCAACTAAGGGTAGTTTTTCGTTTTTTTCTTCAGTTACATTATCTATCATATATTTTAAAACATTCTAGAAAGCTAAGGAGAATTAGAGAGAGTTAATAATCAAATTAATATTTAGTGTCTGCTTCGGTTCCTAAGACAACAATCAAATCAGGACTTGAACTTGAAAGCTTATACTCTTTAACCCATTCTGGCAAGGATTTATTTTCCTTAGCGTCTAACACTTCCTTTAAGGTGCTAAGGGCAGAATCTTTTTGTCCATTGCTTAAATCATAAATTATGGTTTCACTATAATCTCTCATTGGCGCATTAGCAACCTCTAAAATCTCAAAGCCAGCTTCTTTAGCTAGAGCTGATTTTCTTCCAGCTAAACCAGGAACCCAAGTTCCGTTTAGAACGGCGACTGAGCTTGTTCCAGAAATTGTTTTAACTGTTTCATTTTTTGTTTTTATAGTTGTAATTACTTCCGGTTCGGGGAAGATATCATTAACTAAAGTTCTGATATCAGAAAAGTTACCGGACTTTGGCAAGAGAATAAAAGCTCCATCCTCACCTCGGCTAGAAACTAAATAATTATCTGGAGCATCATTTAAAACAAAATTAATTATTTGCTCTCTTTCAATATCTTTACCAATATCCCAAAGTCGTAAGACTTCCCAAATTTCTAGATTAGTAGAAACATTTTTATTTAATTGATTAGCTAATTTGCTTAAGGTAACGGGATTTAATAAAGTTCCAGCTGATAATAATTTATTTTTTACTGCCTCTATCATTAGTTGTTGCCTTCTAGCACGGGCATAATCGGAGCCTTCAATGCCGAAAGCTTTACGACTACGAGCATATTTTAAAGCAGTTTCCCCGCTCATTGTCTGCTTGCCAGCTTTAAAATTTAATTTTTCAAAACGAGCATAGTAATTAGGATTATCTTCCTGGCCACTAATTGGATACATATTATCAATAAAAGAATTTTCTACGATAATTTCTATTCCACCAATCTCATCAATTATTTTAGCGAAGCCATTAAAATCAACTCTAATATAATAATCTATTTTCGTTTCCAATAATTCACTCATTGATTTAATCGTTGCTTCTCCGCCACTACCAGGGCTTTCAGCCTCGGCATAAGCATTAATACTATTTATTTTATGCCAATTACTTGTGGGGCTCACCAAATCCCTGGGAAAGGAAATAAGAGAAACTTCTTTGGTTGAAGGCTTAATACTGGCAAGAATTATAGTATCAGTTAAAAAAGCGCCATCATGGCCCTCACCGCCCATGCCGAGTAGAAGCACATTAATTCTATCATTTTTTTCTCCTTCTAACTGCTTATCTAAACTAGGAGCGAAGTTTTTTATCTTATTAAAAAAATTGTTTTGTTCTAACCAAAGACTGGCACCAGAACTAGACATTATAACTTGACCAGAAAAAATTAAACCAAGGATGACAACAAAAATAATGGCATTGGTAAAACGCCTTCGTTTTCTATTAGAAAAAACCTCCTCAAAAGATTCTATTGTTTTATCTTTTTTATCATTATCGTTTTCGTTTTTATTTAAAGAGTTTAATCTTTCTTCTTCTTCAAGTTTTTTCTTAAAATCTATCATATGTAAATTGCCTAATATTAAAGAATTTTTTAAATTAATAAAAAACCAGGTCGATAAAAATCAACTAAATCAATTATAATAACAAAACAGATATTTGTCAAAAGTCGATTATAAACAATTATAAATAATTTTAAGCTAATTTTTATTGATTTTTTATTTGCCAAAAGCTAGTTTTTGCTTTAAGATTATTATATAAATTCTATAAATATATGAATGATAAAATAATCTTTTCTGGCATTCAGCCCTCTGGGCGCTTAAATATTGGTAATTATATTGGCGCCTTATCTCAGTGGCCAAAAATGCAAGCTGAGAATAATTGTATTTTTTGTGTAGTTGACTATCATGCAATTACCGTTAAGCAAGACCCAGAAGAACTTCGTCGCCGTCTTTTAGAAATAACAAAAACTTATTTAGCCGCCGGAATTGATCCGGAAAAATCAATTATTTTTCGTCAATCTGATATTTCCGCTCATACTGAGCTTGCCTGGATTTTAAATTGTGCTGGAGCGAGAATTGCTGATTTAAATAAAATGACTCAATTTAAGGATAAGGCCGGTAAGAATCAAGAATCGGTTTCGGTTGGTCTTTATGACTATCCAGTTTTAATGGCGGCTGATATTTTATTATACGGAACCGAAATTGTTCCTGTTGGCGAAGATCAAAAACAACATGTTGAACTAGCCAGAGATATTGCTAAGAGATTCAATAATGATTACGGCGAGGTTTTTGAAATTCCTCAAGCAATTGTTAAAACTGAAGGAGCAAGAATTATGTCACTACTTGATCCGATGAAAAAAATGAGTAAAAGCGACGATAATCAAAATAATTGTATTGCTTTATTAGATGATATAGAAGAAGCGCGAAAAAAAATAATGCGAGCAGTTACTGATTCAGAGGACAGTATTTATTTTGATGTTGCCGAAAAGCCAGCCCTTTCAAATTTATTAACTATTTATGCTCAACTTGGTAATCGCGAGATTAAGCGTTTAGAAAAAGACTATAAGGGTAAGGGCTACGGTGAATTTAAAAAAGATTTAGCCGATGTTGTCGTTAAATTTTTAGAAGATTTTCAAGCTAAATATAATTCAATTTCTGATGAAGAGGCTTTGAAAGTTTTAGAGAGAGGCAAAGAAAAAGCCGAGGCAATTGCTAATAAAAAACTTAAAGAGGTTAAAGAGTTAATTGGCATTAAATAAAACTAAATAATATGTGGCTATTTTATGCGTTTTTATCAGCTATTTTTGCGGCCGCGGTTGCAATTGTTGGTAAATTAGGTTTAAAAAATATTGACTCAACTTTAGCAACGACCATTCGCTCAATCGTGATGGCCGTTTTCTTGATAGCTGTTAGTTTGTCGATGAGAAAGTTTGATGGCTTTAATTTTAATAGCATTCCCGCTAAAGATTGGTGGTTAATAATTTTTGCTGGTATTTTTGGGGCCTTGTCTTGGTTATTTTATTTTTTTGCCCTTAAACATGGTCAGGCAGTACCGGTTGTCGCGATTGATCGCTTAAGTATAGTTTTCGTTCTCGTACTCGCTGCTTTATTTTTAGGAGAAGCTTTTACTCTTAAATCACTAGCTGGAACTATATTAATAGCCGCTGGCGCAATTTTGATTTCTATTAAATAAAAATAATTTTTATAAAAAAAGAAGAGCGGCCATTTATTGGTCGCTCTTTTAAGTTTTCATTTCCTATTCTTTATATGATGTTTATTTTAGTTCCAAAATATTTATCACGGAACCTGATTTACAAAGGAAATCCATCCATACAGAATCTGGCTTAAAATTTTGATTATTGAGCAGTGCTTTAATCATCGTTTTTTTGTTGATTGTGTTTTTGTTTTCAAATATCCAATCAAACTGACTTCTCGTACTCGCTAATTCACATAATCGCAAGAATTGATTTTTTGCTACAGGCTCTAATTCGGCTATCTTCCGGTTACATGCACGATTAATAGATACCGTCGGTCCCTTAGGATCGAGAGGAAAAGGCTGATTTACATTTATTTTCGACGCTTTGTAGGCGTCTAACTTAAATTGAGTAGCCTCAAACTCTACATGTTCAATTATAAAGTCGGAGCTAGTTTTTGCCTGAGCATAAACCTCTTTTAAATTGCCATCGTTATTACACGATATAAGAGCAACTACACACAATAAAAAAAATAATTTTTTCATTTTTCTAATTTTTTTAATATTCATTAAACTTTTTGATTTTTAATTTCCCGGGATTAATTAATAAACAATCACCGTTATCAAGTTCCTCAAAGCGCTCGTATATATTAGGCGCTAATATTTCCCCTTTCCAGCCGATCAGGCCAATTTTATTATTGTCTTTATTTTGAACGATGTAATTACCGCTCTTAAGCCAATACACAATCTTTAGGTCTGTTTTAAGTGGAAAAATTTGATTTTCACCAATTTTTTGTGGTGCTTGTAGCCAGAACCTCTGTTCCTGATTATTACTTAAACAAATTAGGTATGGGTTTTTGTTATGAGTATGCATGGTTATTGATTCATAATTTTTAAAAGGCATTATGCTAATGCCTACACCCCACCCATTAAAGAGAACGCCTGTTTTACCTTGTTGATCTTTTGCTAAAAAATAATCTGCTAGACCATTAAACATTTCAATATAAACGTAGGGAATTTTATATTCGCTTACGATGGGTTCGCCGGATCCAGAACCATAAAAGGGATTGATTAGCATCGAAGAGGAGTCATCTATCTGAGCAAAAATTCTGGTTCCATTAAAAGTTTTTCTTTTTCTCTTTTTTCCTCCCTCATACCAGTCTGAATACTTTGTGTAACTTTCCGTTTTTTGAACGAAATGAATAGAAACATCCCGGAATGGTCCGAAGATCTGCCTGTCAATTAAGACATATTTCTGATTATCATTTTCCATGATTGGAAAGGATTTATACGGAAAACTTACTTTATCATACTCAAATTGAGCAGATAAATGTCTGTGTTTAAAGTTATCCCAAGAGGACCAGATCCCATATTTCTCGCCTCTTTTTTCTGTTTTGTATTTAGGTAAAAGCCCGCCTAATTGGCTTGATTTTTTGCAATTAGTGAACACTAATATACTTATAATCAAATAAAATAATAAAAAAGTTTTTTTCATGATGTGATTTTTTTAAAGATTTAATAATTATGTTGATTATTTAATCGACTATAAATCGACTAAATAATCAACACAACCTAAATCTTATTTTTTAAAGATCAAAAACTAACTTAAAATCATATCATATTATTGCTAACTTGTCAATATATGTTC
>Ga0100379_10001363_pt1 | contig 24878 bp, 17 predicted proteins | sample CryGeymeta201503_FD_80418 | JGI IMG/M metagenome (GOLD analysis project Ga0100379, IMG submission 80418) | Groundwater microbial communities from Crystal Geyser aquifers in Utah, USA - Crystal Geyser metaG 2015-03 | ecosystem: Environmental > Aquatic > Deep subsurface > Groundwater | place...
CGATCCATCCCCGCTCGCTGCGTTGCTCGTCGCTCACATACCCCCGGTATGTTCGCTCCTCGCGCCTTGCGAGCGGGGCGCCTCGACGCAGGAAGGCGATCAGTTTATTTCCCTTCGGACGCTTAGCGTCCGTCGCTACTCGGCCGGGCTGGGATCTTCTCGCGCGCCGGCGTGCCTGGAGGCGAACATCTCTCGCAGACGATCCGGAAGGTGCCGGATGTCTTCGAGCGTGAGGTAGGCGCTGGGCACGATGATGAGCGTGACCGCCGTGGCGAAGATCACGCCGAAGCCCAGGCTGAGGGCCATCGGGATCAGGAAGCGCGCCTGCAAGGAGGGCTCGAGGATCATGGGCGTCAGTCCGAAGAAGGTCGTGACCGAGGTGAGCAGGATCGGCCGGAAGCGTCGGGTGCCGCCCGCGACCACGGCGTCGTGGAAGCTCATTCCGGATTGGTGGAAGGTGTTGACCGCGTCCACCAAGACCAGGGAGTCGTTCACGACTACACCGGCCATGGCGACCACACCCATCATCGAGATGAGCGAGAGCCCGTAGCCCATCAGGAGATGACCCCAGATCGCGCCCACGAAGCCGAAGGGGATCGCCAGCATCACGAGCAGAGGCTGAACGTAGCTGCGGAAGACGATGGCCAGCATGCCGAACATCACGACAAGCGCGATGCGGAAGCCGAGGGAGAGGCTGGCGAGCATCTCGGCCTGCGCCTTCTGCTCTCCGCCCATGTCCCAGGTCAGACCGGGGATGTCGCGCATCAACGCGGGCAGCTCACGCTGTCGAAGTGAGGCCACCACCTGGTTCGCGTTGGCCTGTCCCTCGACGATGTCCGCCGTCACCGAGATCACGCGCTTGCCGTCCACGCGCTTGATGCTGGTGTAGGCGCGCCCGCGCTGGATGCGCGCTGCATCCCCCAGGGGCATCTCGCCGCCGGTCGGTGTGCGCACGATGAAGCGCTCGACCTGGGAGAGGGAGCGGCGCTCTTCCGGCGGGTAGCGCACGAAGATGCGCAGCTCGTCCCGTCCGCGCTGCTGGCGCCCCGCGGCCGCGCCGTAGAAGGCGGCGCGCAGCTGTCGCGCCACGTCGGTCTCGGTCAGGCCACGCGCGAGGGCTTCGGGCTGCAGCTCCAGATCGAGCTGCTCCTTGCCGACGCTCACGCCGCTGTCGATGTCCGAGACGCCCGCGTAGCTGTGCAGCTCACTCGCGAGACGCGTCGCCGCCGCCTCGAGGATCTGCGGGTCTGCGTGGGTCAGGCGCAGGTCGATGGGCGCACCCGAGGAGGCGCCCGTGGAGTAGTCGAAGGTCAGCGTCTCGGCGCCCGCGACCTCGCCGATGCGTGCGCGCCAGCGTCGAGCGAACTCGCGCGACGAGAAGTCCCGCTGGTCCATGGGCACGAGGTAGACGACCACGTTGGCGAGGTGGCCGCCGATGCTGCTGCCGCCTCCGCGTGGACCGCCGCCGAGGGAGCTCGCGGAGCCCAGCTCCACGAACACCCCTCGCGTGGCGTTCCGGCCATGGGAGAGCTCGGTCAGGACCGCCTGCGCCTCGTGCTGCAGACGCTCCTCGACCTCGCGCGTCTCCGCGAGGGGCGTGCCCACGGGCATGCGCAGCGAGGCCGAGACGACGTCGCTCTCGATCTTGGGCATGAAGGTGAATTTCAACCTGCCGCCGGCGATCACCCCCACGGTACCGATGAAGGTCGCGAGGGCCAGCGCGATGGTGGCGTAGCGCCAGCGCAGCGCGAGCTCGAGGGTCTTTCGATAGAAGGTGAAGATGAACCAGTCGATGGCACGCTCGACCCGCTTCCCGTGGAGCAGACCCAGGGGGAAGAGGATGGGCCAGAGCAGGATCTCGAGCCAGCGCGGCATCGGGCGCGAGAGATGCGCCGGCAGCACGATCAAGCTCTCCACCAGGGAGATCAGCAACACGGAGATCACGACGATCGGGATCACGCGGAAGAACTTGCCCATCACGCCGGGCACGAAGAGCAGCGGCATGAAGGCGACGCAGGTGGTCAAGACGGAGAAGACCACGGGGATGGACACCTCGCGCACACCCGCGATGGCGGAGTGGATGGGCGAGTCGCCCTGGGCGCGGTGATGGTGCACGGCCTCGCCCACCACGATCGCGTCATCCACGACCATGCCTAACGTCACGATGAACGCGAAGAGCGAGATCATGTTGATGGACACGTCGGCCATCGGCAGGAAGAGCAACGAGCCCGCGAAGGAGATCGGGATGCCCAACGTCACCCAGAAGGCCAGCTTGGGCTCGAGGAAGAGACCCAGCGAGAGCAACACCAGCACCAGGCCCAGGATGGCGTTGCGGCGCAGCAGATCGACGCGGTCGCGGTACATCTCCGAGCGGTCGTGCCAGATGGTGGCCGAGATCCCGGCGGGCATCTCGGCGGCGTGGTCGTGCAGGTAGGTCTGGACCGCCGCGGAGACGCCGACGGGGGTCTCGTCGCCCACGCGGTAGACGTTCACCAGCACGGCTCGCTCGCCGTCGAAATAGGCTTCCTGATCGGTCTCGGCGAAGCCATCGATCACCTGCCCGACGTCGCGCACATGGAGCACGCTGCCGTCGGGGGCGGCGCGGAGCACGATGTCGCCGAACTCGGCGCCCCGGTCCCGTCGCTCGGTCGTGCGCAGGAGCACGTCGCCGGCCTGGGTACGCACCGTGCCGCCAGGTACTTCGACGGAGGCGGTGCGAATCCGCGCGGCCACTTGTTCGAGCGTGAGGCCGTAGTGGCGCAGGTTCTCCTGCGGGACCTCGACGTCGATCTCGAGCGGCCGCACGGCGGAGAGCTCCACATAGGTGATGCCGGGATCGTCCAGCAGACCCTGGCGCACGCGCTCGCCCTCGGCGCGCAGCTCGGACTCGCTGTGGTTGCCGTGGACCACCAGGCTCATGACCTGGCGACGCGTGTTGGCCAGGCTGATCACAGGGCGCTCGATGTCCTGCGGGAACGACGTGATGCGATCGACGGCGCTCTTCACGTCCGAGAGCGCGCGGTCGCTGTTGGTGCCGAGCAGGAGCTCGACGGCCACGACGCCGACGCCCTCGTTGGCCGTGGCGGAGACCTCCTTGACGCCATCGATGCCGCGCACGGCCTCCTCGATGGCGAGCAACACGCCTTGCTCGACCTCGGCCGGGCTCGCGCCGGGGTAGGGCACCTGGACCACGACCATGTCCAGCTCGACGGCCGGGAAGACCTCCTGCTTGATGCGACCGGCGAGCAGCACGCCGCCGATCAGGAGGATGAGCATCAGCACGTTGGCGGCGACGTGGTTGTTCGCCATCCAGGCCAGGGGGCCCTTCGCATCCAGGGGCTCCGCCGGGCTCGACGGCTGGGGCGTCGCGGGCTCCTCGGCCACCGGCTCGTCCGGCTGTTCCGGATCCGAACTCATGGCGTACCACCGTCGGCGGGCATGGAGGGGCCGTCCGCGAGGCGCAGCAGCGTGCCCGTGACGGGCGACGCCAGCCGACTGGTGACGATGCGGTCGCCAGCCTCGAGCCCCGAGCGCACGAGCACCTCGTTCTCGTCGCGCCAGGCCACGTTGACCCGTCGAACCTCGAGTCGCCCCTCACCGTCCATCAGGTAGACGTGGTCACCCTCGTGGATCTGGTCGCGCGGCACCGCGATGACGCCGGTCAGGCGACCCACCTCGATGCGGACCTCGACGTACGAACCGAGCAGCAGGGGCAACTCGCCGGGCGTGTCGCTCTCGAGCGGATCGTCGATTTCGACCAGTAGACGGGCCAGGCTGCCGCCGGGCTCGAGGTCGGGCTGGAGCTGGACCACATGACCCTCGCGCTCGACGCGGGTGTCGCCCGCCTCGAGCAGGATCTGGGCCGTGGCGCCCGGCTCGTCCCTTTGGGCGACGTCGATCCGGGCGAGCGCCTCGAGCGGCACGGGCACCTGCACGCGGAAGCTCGCGCTCGACACGGCGGTGATCAGCGGCGCGTTCGGACCGACGATCTGGCCGAGGTCGACCTGCTCCGTGAGCACGACCATGTCGAAGGGAGCGCGCAGGGTCGTGCGCGTGAGATCGAGCTGGGCGCGATGAAGGCCGCTCTCCGCCGCCGACAGGCCGACCGCCGCCGAGCGCTCTTGCGGCTGTCGCAGCGCCAGGCCCGTGCCCGCGTCCGTGCCGGCAGCGGCAGGACCGAAGCTCTGCCACTCGCGGCTGGCGACATCACGCCGGCTGCGCTCCAGCTCCACTTCCACGCTCGCGCGCTCCACGTCCGCGCGACGCCCCTCCAGCGCGAGCTGATAGTCCCGCGGGTCGACCCGCAGGATCGGCTCGCCGCGCCTGAAGCGTCCGCCTGGCACCAGGTTCGGGCTCTGCCAGACGACGCGTCCGCCCGCCTGGCTCGAGAGCGCGACCTGACGCGTCGGGACGACACGGCCATGGGCTCGCAGGGTGATCTGACGATCCTCCGCCACGGCCTCGTGGACCTCCACTAGCGCGCCGGCGGGCGGTGGCGTGGCTCGGGGAGCCTCCGCCTTGGTCACGACCAGGAAGCGGAAGACGCCGAAGCCAGCCGCGAGGAGGAGAATGGGGACGATCGCCTTGGCGGCCAGGGTCGTGCGTTTCATGGCTCTTGCTCCGGGCTTGGAGGAGGTGCGGAGTGGGGAAGGGGACCGCCGACGGCGCGGTGAAGAGTGACGCGGAGTGACAAGAGGCGCCGCTCGGAGGCCAGCAGCGCGAGGCGAGCGAGGGTGCGACTGCGCAGGGCGCCGAGCACGGGCAGGAAGTCGCTCAGGCCGAGTCGGAAGCGATCCTGCGCGGCGGCGACCAGGCGCTCGGCCACCTCCACCGAACGCATCAAGGCTTCGTGATGAGCGCGTTCGTCGCGCTCGAGGGCGAGGGTGGCCTCGACCTCGACCAGGGCGCCGAGCAGCGCGCGCTCGTAGCCGGCCTCGGCCTCCATCAGGTTCGCTCGCTGCTCGTCCACGCGAGCGCGGCCGGCGAAGCCGTCGAAGAGTGGGGCGCTGAGGCTTGCCGCGGCCGTGTAGTTGATCCCGGTCGACGTGCTGTTGCCGGAGGAGGACTCCGAGCGCACGGAGCTATAGCCCGGCGTGAAGCTGAGCTGAATGCTGGGGAGGCGGCTGGCGATGGCGGAACCCACCGCGTGATCGGCGGCGGAGACGCGCGAGCGCGCCGCGCGCAGGTCGGGGCGCTCCGCCAACAGGTCGGCGTGGACCTGCGCGCCCAGATCGGCCGGCGGCGGCGGCAAGGCGCTGCCCGTGAGCTCGGGCAGGGTGCTCGGCGGCATGCCGAGGAGAGTGGCCAAGCGGAGCCTGGCGCTGGTCTCCGCGCTCGTCAGCAAGCTGAGCTGCGCGTCGTCCGCGATCTCTTGCTGACGCGCCTGCTCGACGTCGACGGCCGTCGCGAGACCTCGGGAGAAGCGCAGCAGCACGAGCTCCGAGGTGTGCGCGTCGGCCTCGCGGTCCTCCTCGAGCAGGCGGCGTTGGCTGCGAACGTCGACCAGGTCGAAGTAGGCCTCCACGACCTGTGCCTGCAGCACGAGGGCGATGCCATCCGCGTCCGCCTCGCTCGCGCTGGCACTGCGCCGAGCGGAGGCCGCGGCGTTGGCGCGTCGGGCGAAGAGGTCGACCTCCCACGCGATGGGCAGCGATACGTTGGCGGAGCGCGAGTCGATGGAGCCGCCCACGGGGCTGTTGGAGCGCCCCACGCTGAGGCTGCCGTTGAGCGAGACGGTCGGATAGCGTGCGGCGCTCGCCTGCGTGGCCAGGGCGTTCGCGCGCATCACGCGGGCTTCGGCCGTGCGCAGATCCGGCGCGCTCTGGGCCGCCCGCGTCTCGAGCGCGTCCAGCTCCGAGACGCCGAAGCCGGTCCACCACGCGGGATCGTCATCGCGCGCGTTCGTCGGCGGGGACGCGGCACCCTGCTCGCCGCCACGGCTCAGCTCCGCGTCGAGGTCGAAGGGCTCCTCGGTCTGGCGGCCTCGCCCGTAGACGCAGCCGCTGAGGAGCAGGGAGAGGATGAGGGCGTGCTTCATCGGATCCTCTCCGGCACTTCGCTCGCGGTCGCGCGGATGGCCAACAGCTCGAGCTCGATGTGCGTGGCCACGAGATCATGAGAGTTCACGGGCAGGGGGCTGCGATGGCAGTCCTCCGCGCAGTCGTAGTGCATCAGGAAGACTCCCAGGAGGCTCGACCAGAGGTGCTTGGCCAGGACGCGCGTGTCGAGATCCTTCCGGATCGTTCCATCCAGCTTCCCGCGCTCGATGGCCTGGGTCACCAGGCCGATGTTCTCGCCGAGCTTCGCGCGAAACTCCGCGAACGCCTGCTCGTCCGTGGCCACATGCCGTCGGTGCAGGAGGCTCGCGAGCATGAAGGCGAAGTGCTGCGGATGGGCTTCGTAGAAGCCGACGTGCGCCTCGAGCAGCGCGCGAATCGCCTCGATGCCGGAGCCCGCGCCGCTGAGCGCGTCACGCAGGAGCGGCGTCATGTGGGTCGCGCTGCGCAGCAGGATCCCCGCCACCAACGCCGCGCGGCTGTCGAAGTAGAGGTAGAGCGCCGCCTTGGACACGCCCGCCTCGCGCGCGATGGCGCTCATGGACAAGGCGTGGAAGCCGTGCTCGACGGCGACGCGTTGGGCAGCCTTCAGGATGGCGTCACGCTTCGCCTCCCGCTCCAGCTCCCGACTCTCTTTGTTCGCGCTCTTGGACATCGTTGCTGACCGGTGGTCAGAACATGAAGTCGCCTAGGTAGCGCTTAGAATAGGCTCGTCAAGCCTTGCTGTGACCGGCGGTCAGAAAAACGGCTCTCTCAGCATCGACTCGCGGTGGGCGGGACAGGGGTCGAACCTGCGACGTCCGGCTTGTAAGGCCAGCGCTCTACCGCTGAGCTACCCGCCCGGGTCCGGCACTTATAGGGCGTGCCGAAGGCGCGCGCCAGAGGTGACGGCGCGCGTGCGAACGTGCCCTTGGTGCACACGCGCATCTCGGGATCCCGCCGTGGGACTTGGCTGGGCAGTTACTGACGCGCGCCAGGGGCGTCGACGGTCGGCTCGGGCACGTCCTCGTCCTCGGAGGCGGCGCGAGTCGGCGTGTAGAGCTTGCCGTCGCGATACTCGAGGGGTGCCTCGCGCGAGTCCCCGAAGAGGGCGTCGGGGTCGGAGACCGAGAGCGCCTCGCGCAGCACCTGATCCGTGTGCTCCACCAGCACGATGCGCAGCGCGGACAGGACGCGCGTGGGTACGTCGCGCAGATCCTTGCGGTTCTCCGCCGGGACCAGCACGGTGTCGATGCCGGCGCGGTGGGCCGCGAGCAGCTTCTCCTTGAGCCCGCCGATGGGCATCACCCGACCGCGCAGCGTGATCTCGCCCGTCATGGCCACGTTGCGGCGCACGGGGATTTTCAAGAGCGCGCTCGCGATGGAGGTCGCCATGGTCACGCCCGCGCTCGGTCCGTCCTTCGGCACGAACTCGGGGAAATGCACGTGGCAGTCGATCTTGTGATAGAAATCTTCGTCGAGCCCGAGCACGCGCTGGCGGGAGCGGATGTAGCTCATGGCGGCCTGAGCCGACTCCTGCATGCCCTTCTCGAGCAGGCCCGTGATCACGAGCTTGCCCTTGCCGGGAACGATCGCGACCTCGCACTCCAGCAGCGTGCCGCCGTAGGAGGTGTAGGCGAGTCCGTTGGTCAGACCCACCTCGTCGCGGTCGTGCAGCTTCTCGGGCAGGAACTTGGGCACGCCCAGGTAGACGGGGACGTCCTCGCGCTCGATCGTGCGAGGCATGCCGGCCTCGAGGCCGGAGGCGGGGCCGTGCTTGTCGGCGTTGGCCTCGCCCTGCTGAACGAGACTGCGCTGCTCGACCACCTTGCGCGCGATCTTGCGGCAGATGCTGCCGATCTGGCGCTCCAGGCTGCGCACGCCGCTCTCGCGCGTGTAGTGATGGATGATGGCGCGCACGGCCGCTTCCGTGAACTCGATGGGCTGCTCGGGTGTGGTCATCGCGGCCGTGGTCGTCTGGGCGATGGGAGCGTCCGTCGCGCGCGGCGAGTCGTCGTCCAAAAGCGCGGCGCTCGCGGCGTCCGCGGCCCGACTGGCCTCGCTCGGCGTCAGCCCCGCGGCTTCGAGCTGCCGCGGGATCAGGTAGCGCATGGCGATGTTGAGCTTCTCGAAGTCCGTGTAGCTGCTGAGCTCGATGATCTCCAAGCGATCCTGAAGCGGGATCGGGATCCCGTTGAGGGTATTCGCCGTCGTGATGAACATGACGTCCGAGAGGTCGTAGTCGAGGTCGAGGTAGTGATCGCTGAAGGAAGCGTTCTGCTCCGGGTCGAGCACCTCGAGCAGCGCAGCCGCGGGATCCCCGCGGAAGTCGCTCGACATCTTGTCCACCTCGTCGAGGAGGAAGACGGGGTTGTTGGTGCCGCAGCGCTTCAATGATTGAATCAAACGACCGGGCAGGGCGCCGATGTACGTGCGGCGATGTCCGCGGATCTCCGCTTCGTCGCGCACACCGCCCAGAGAGAGTCGCACGAACTCGCGACCGGTCGCGCGCGCGATGCTCTTGGCCAAGGAGGTCTTGCCCACGCCGGGCGGACCCACCAGACAGAGCACGGGCCCCTGGTTCTTCTCGACCAGCGTCTGCACGGCGAGATACTCGAGGATGCGCTCCTTCGGCTTCTTCAGGCCGTAGTGGTCCTCGTCGAGGATGCGCTGCGCCTCGAGCAGGTCTTGCGTCGGCTCGGAGGTCTCGCTCCATGGCAGGCACAGGACCCAATCGATGTAGTTGCGAATGACCGCCGCCTCGGCGCTCATCGGCTGCATCATCTTGAGCTTCTTCAGCTCCTTCTTGACCTGGGAGAGCGCCTCGCGCGGCAGGCTCTTCTTGGCGAGGCGTTCCTCGATCTCTTCGAGCTCACTCTTGAACTCGTCCTTCTCGCCGAGTTCCTTCTGAATGGCCTGCATTTGCTCATTCAGGTAGTACTCCTTCTGCGACTTCTCCATCTGCTTCTTCACGCGCGAGCGGATCTTCTTCTCGACTTGAAGGATCTCGATCTCGGCGTTCATCAGCTCGAGGAGGCGCTCGAGGCGCTTCGTCGGGTTTAGGGTCTCGAGGACACTCTGGCGGTCGTCGAGCTTGATGCTGCTGAGGTGCACCACCAGCGTGTCGGCCAGCCGGGACGGGTCGCCGATGGTCTGAATCGTGACCAGCATCTCCGGCGGGATGCGCTTGTTGAGTTTGACGTAGGCCTCGAAGGTGTTCTTGACGCTGCGCAGGAGCGCGTCGATCTCGACACCGACGATGGAGGGCTCCACGACCTCCTCGACTTCGCACAGGAAGAAGTCCTCGTTGGGCAAGAAGCGCCGAATGCGGGCGCGCTCCGCGCCTTCCACCAGCACCTTCACCGTGCCGTCGGGCAGGCGGAGGAGCTGGATGATCTTCCCGATGGTGCCCACGGGGAAGATGTCCTCGGGCGCCGGGTCGTTGGTCTTGGCCTTGCGCTGCGCCGCGAGCAGGATCTCCTTGTCGTGGCTCATCGCCTCTTCGAGCGCGTTGATGGAGCGTTCGCGCCCGACGAAGAGCGGCACCACCATGTGCGGGAAGACGATGATGTCACGCAGCGGCAGCAGGGGGAGCGGTCGCGCACCGCCGGTGGGCCGAGGGTCGTCGTCGTTGTTACGGTGGAAGAACATGCGGTTTGGCCTCGTCGGTAGGGTAGGCGCGGGTGCGCCTCATCTTGCGCAGATCGCGGTGCCCTATCAGGCCAGCCCGATCAGGCCAGCTCGGCTTCCTTCTCGTACACGATCAGCGGTTGCTCACCCTTGGTAATCACTTCCTGGCCGACATGCACCTCTTTGATGCCCGTCGCGGAGGGCACCTCGTACATGATGTCGAGCATGGCGTGCTCCATGATGGCGCGCAGACCGCGGGCGCCGGCGTTGCGCTCGAGGGCGACCCGCGCGACGGCTTCCAGGGCGGTCTGGGAGAACTTGAGCTTCACGCCGTCCATCTCGAACAGGCGTTGATACTGCTTCACCAGCGCGTTCTTGGGCTTGGTCAGGATGTCGACCAAGGCGTTCGCGTCCAGCTCGTGCAGCGTGGCGAGCACCGGCAGACGACCGATGAACTCCGGGATCAGGCCGGCGCGCAGGAGATCCTCGGGCTGGACCTGCTCGAGCAGCTCGCCGATGCGCTTCTCCTTCTTGGAGATGATGTCGGCGCCGAAGCCCATGGTCTTCTGGCCCACGCGACGCTCGATGATCTGATCGAGGCCGACGAAGGCGCCGCCACAGATGAAGAGGATGTTCGAGGTGTCGACCTGCAGGAAGTCCTGCTGCGGATGCTTGCGCCCACCCTTGGGGGGGACGTTGGCGACGGTGCCCTCGATGATCTTCAACAGCGCCTGCTGCACGCCCTCGCCGCTGACGTCGCGCGTGATGGAGGGGTTGTCTCCCTTGCGGGCGACCTTGTCGATCTCGTCGATGTAGACGATGCCGCGCTGCGCTCGCTCCACGTCGTGGTCGGCGTTCTGCAGCAGCTGGACGATGATGTTCTCGACGTCCTCGCCCACGTAGCCAGCCTCCGTGAGCGTGGTGGCGTCCGCGATGGCGAAGGGGACGTTGATGATCTTGGCCAGGGTCTGCGCGAGCAGCGTCTTGCCCGAGCCGGTCGGGCCGAGGAGCAGGATGTTGCTCTTGGACAGCTCGACGTCGTCCGAGTTGACGGTGGAGTCGATGCGCTTGTAGTGGTTGTGGACGGCGACCGAGAGCACCTTCTTGGCGCGCTCTTGACCGATCACGTACTCGTCGAGGATGGCCTTGATCTCGGCGGGCTTGGGCAGCGGGGCGCCCGTCGAGCGGGAGTCGTCACGCTCGACCTCTTCGGCGATGATGTCGTTGCACAAGCCGATGCACTCGTCGCAGATGTAGACCGTAGGTCCTGCGATCAGCTTCTTTACCTCCTTCTGGGACTTGCCACAGAAGGAGCATTGAAGATTGCCGTGTCCGTCGTCTCGCCGTCGATCCACTGAATTCCGCCAAAAAGGGAGTTGTTACTTGAGTCTAGCGCCGCCCGAGGGGCCGGGCAACGCCGCGTATGCGATGGGGTCGGGGGTGGGCGCCAGCGGAGCTCGCGCCCGAGGACGTCACTTCTTCTTGGGAGCCGTCGCCGTCTTGCGGGGCTCGATCACGTCGTCGATGATGCCGTACTCGAGGGCCTCGACTCCGCTGAGGTAACGGTCTCGCTCCGTGTCGTTCTTGATCATCTCCACGCTCTTGCCCGTGTGGTCGCTCATGATCTGGTTCATGCGCTCGCGCAGCTGGATGATCTCCTTGGCGTGGATCTCGATGTCCGAGGCCTGGCCGTGGACGCCGCCGAGGGGCTGGTGGATCATGACCCGGCTGTTGGGCAGAGCCTTGCGCAGACCGGCGCTTCCCGCCGCGAGGATCCACGCGGCCATGGAGGCTGCCTGCCCGAGGCAGACGGTGGACACGGGGCAGCGCACGTACTGCATGGTGTCGTAGATCGCGAGGCCGGCGGTGATCACGCCGCCAGGGCTGTTGATGTAGAGCGTGATCTCCTTGTCGGGATCCTCGCTCTCCAGGAAGAGCATCTGCGCGATGATGGCGTTCGCGACGTCGTCATTGACCTCGGTCCCGAGGAAGATGATGCGGTCCTTGAGCAGGCGGCTGTAGATGTCCCAGCGGTACTCGCCCCGATGGGTCGTCTCGACCACGGTCGGGATGAAGTAGGCGCGCGGATCGTCGATCTCTCGGCTCATGCTGATTCACCCTGCTGGTCAGAGGCCTTCACCGACGCGCTGCCCCCGGCAGCTGCCGCGTCGGCTGTTTCGTCTTCGATCTTGACCCGAGAATGGAGAATGGCCCAGATTTTTTCCTCCATCAGCTCGGATTCGATCTCGCCGGCCTTCTGCCCGGAGTGGTCGGCGCGAACCTTGGCGATGTGCTTGCCCGTCTTCTCGGCGATCTCGGCGAAGCGGGCGTCCATCTCCTCTGCCGTGACCTCGAGCTTCTCGAGACGCGTCAAGGCGCCAAGCAGGAGGCCGGCCTTCACGCGGCGCTCGGCGCGCTCCTCGATGCCGTCGAACAGGCCAGGCGGCATGCCGCCACCCTGTTGGCCGAGCATCTGGGCGAACTGAACCGTCTCGTACATCATGCGACGCTTCTGCCGCTCGAGCATGGTCGGCGGCACGGGGACCTCGTTGGCCGCGAGCAGGGCGTCGAGGATGCGCTCCTTCAACATGCTCTCGCTGCGGCGCTTCTCGCGCGTCTCGGCGTCCTTGCGGATGGACAGGCGCAGCTCGAGCAGCGTCTCGAAGTCTCCGCAGTCCTTGGCGAAGTCGTCGTCGAGCTCGGGCAGGACCTGCTCCTTCAGCTCCTTCACCTGAACGGTGAAGACCGCGGTCTTGCCGCGCAGCGCTTCGGAGCCGTGATCCTCGGGGAAGGGGACCTCGGCCGTGCGCTCGTCGCCCGGAACCGTACCCATCAGCGCGGCCTCGACCTCGGGCAGGAGGTGTCCGTCGCCCAGCTCCACGGGCCGACCCTCGGCCTTCATGTCGTCGCAGGCCTCGCCGTCGATGGCGACCTGATAGTCGATCAGGAGCAGGTCGCCGGCCTGGGCGGGCCGCATGGGATCCGGCTCCGAGACCGTGGCGTTCTGGCGCCGGCGCTGCATGATCTCGTCGTCGATCAGCACGTCGGGGATGTTCACGAGCGGGCGAGCCGCCGTCAGGCCATCGAGCACGAGGTTGTCGAGCTTCGGCTGCACCTCGATGGTGGCCGTGAAGCTCAGGTTCTCACCCTTGGTCAGCACGGGCTCGCCCACGGTGGGCGTGGCGACCACGGGCAGCGCGTGCTCGGCGATCGCTTCCATGCACGCGTGCTCGATCAGGTGGGCCGTGACCTCGGCCTCCACGGCTCGGGCGTAGACCTGGCGCACGACCTTGGGCGGCGCGTGCCCGGGGCGGAAGCCGCGGATCTTCGCCGTCGTGGCCAGCTGCTTGAAGCGCTTGTCCATGTCGGCCTTGACCGCGTCCCACGGGACTTGGATGGCGAGCTCGACTTCGGTCGGGCTGATCTCTTTGAGCTCGGACTGCATCTTCAAAAGCCTCCAAACGGGTTCGGCTACGTAACGCCCGTCCTGGGAGCCGTCAAGCGAGCGAGGGCGCAAAACGCGCAGATATCGCGCTTTTGCGCGCGGGCGCCGCTTTCGCAGAGCAGGGTCGGTCAGCGCCGCGTGTCGTCGCCGTCGGCGATGTGCTCGACGAGCTCGATCCCCAGCGCCTGGGCGACCTCGAACACGCGCTCGTCGCGATAGAATTCACCGAAGACGATGCGTCGAATGCCCGTGTTGGCGATGGTGCGAAAGCAGGGCCAGCAGGGCGACGCGGTGACGAAGAGGGTCGAGCCGTCGATCGCCGTGCCGTGGCGGGCTGCCTGCACGATGGCGTTGATCTCGGCGTGGATGGTGCGGACGCAGTGTCCGTCCTCCATCATGTGGCCGGCCTCGTCGCAGTGGGGCAGGCCGCGGACCGAGCCGTTGTAGCCGGTCGCGAGGATGGTCTTGTCCCGCACGATCACGCAGCCGACGTGCTTGCGATCGCAGGTCGCCCGGGCCGAGACCTCCCGGGCGATGTTCATGAAGTAGACGTCCCAGGACACTCGCATCGATCGAACCTCGCGTTGGGCGGAGGGCGTCAGGGGGAGGGCAGACCGGCGTCTCCGCCCGTCATCCCGCCACCGCCGAAGGGAGGCGAGCACACGGAGGGGCTACCGCCGAACCCTGCCGACCTGCAGGTGTAGCCGTCGGCCACGCGGCAGTCGGCGTCGCTCGAGCAGGTCTTCGCACAGTAGGCCGCGCCGAAGCCGCCGAACCCGCCGCCGAAGCAGGACGAGCCCGTGGGACAGCCATCGGGGCCGCCGCCGAAGCTCGGCATGCAGGTCTGGGTGCAGTAGCCGCCGGGGAAGTCCGCGCTGAAGCCGCCGCTGCCGATCGTGGTCATGCAGGTCGGGGCCGTGAGCATGTCGCAGTCCGCGTCGCCGGCGCAGGCGGCGCCCACGCTGCCGGGCACGGTCGGCATCGGTCCGCCGTCGGGTGCGGGACTGGCGTCCACGACGATCGTGCCGGAGTCGACGGTGCTGGCGTCCACGGACGTCCCGCCCGAGTCGCCGGTGCTCGAGTCGATGGGGGTGACCGAGGCATCGGTCGCGATGCCGCTATCCGGGAAGATCGTGGAGCCGTCGCTCATGGTCCCGCCGTCGCTGCCCAGCGGCCCGGCGTCGGCTTCCGCGACGGTGTGGGAGTCCCCGCAGGCGCCGAGGGCGAGCGCGAGGACGAGTGAGGTGGGAACGATCAAGCGAGGAAAAGACAAGCGCACGGAGGACCTCCTGGGTTCCAGGGACGGCGCACGCTATCACGCACGGCGCCGCGCCTTCAACGGGGGGATGGGGTCGCGGGGGGTCGCGGTGTGGGCGCGGGTGCAGCGGGGCGGCTTCGCTGGCGCATGATTCCTTCGAGCGCCGCGACCACGCCGGCCTGTTGCTCCGCCGGGACGCCGCGCAAGATCATCAGCGCGCGTCCGATGCGCAGCACGCGTTCCGAGTCCTGCTCCTCCACCGACGACGTGCCCTGGGCGCGCCGCGCCGCCTGCTCCGCCCCGCGCGCTTCGTCCTCGTCGTCCCAGGTCGAGAGCCACACCGCGGCGAGCTCGCGCGGGCCCTGGTAGATGCGCAGGCGGTCTCCGCCCCAGCCCGCCGCGGCGGCCTCGTCCACGCCCGACTCCTGCCCGAGGCCCAGATACACGCCCATCTCGAGCTCCCCCAAGGTGTCGTCGAGCAGGGGATGGAAACCGGCGGCCTCGAGGCTCGGAAGCGGCGGCAAGGCGATCGTCTCGGGCTCCTCGCCCGCCAGGTACTTCTGCGGATGCAGCACCTGCTCCATGGAGCGAGGAGGGTGCGCGTGGGCGGCGTCGATGGCGGCGAATCCCCCGCGCGCGTGCAGCACGGCGCAGAAGTTCAAGCCCTCCAGATAGGGCGCCAGCAGCGAGACCTGCACGATGCGCGGCGCGGCCAACAGGCGCTCTCCGCTGGGCGCGGCCATCTGCCTGAGCCCGCGCATCCGTCCCGGATCCTGCGTGAGATCCTCGAGTGGCTGCCCCGCCCGTGCCAGCAGCCAGCCGACCATGGCCAGGGTCGCGTCCCCTTCGACCAGCGAGTGCAGAGCGTCCTCGGCGTCCGTGTCGCGATCCAGGTGCATGGCTTCGCCCAACCCGAGTCGTTGATCCTGAAGGGCGTGGACGATCTCGTGCGCCAGGGCCGCGCGCCCCTCCAGCGGTTCGGGGCTCAGGCCGATGCGCGTCAGGCCTCGCGCGGCGTCGTCACGGATCACCAGATCGTCGCGCTCGGGATCGTAGAAGCCCACCACCTGCTCGGCGAGCAGGTCCTTCAAGAGCGTGCGCAGATCGAGCTGCGGCGGAAGCAGCCCGAGCGCCGTGTACTCCGCTCGCGCATGCTCCACGTCCTCGGGCTCGATCTGACCGGCGAGGCGGGTGGCGATCTGCTGGGCCCTCGCCACGCGGATGGTGATGGGGCGAGTCGGCTCGAGGTGGCGCGTGGCGACGGTCTCGTCGATCAATCGCTGTACGGCGCTGCGCTCGACCGAGTTGGGGGCGCGCCCGACGGTGTCGTCGGACGCAGCCGCTTCGGGGGCCACGGGCGTCGGTGCCGCTTCGGGGACGCTCGGGCTCGGCGTCGTGCTCGCGGGCGTCTGGGCCCCGCCGCACGCCGCGACGAAGAAGAGCGCGACCAGCGCAGCCGAAGGGCCCAGCCTCATCGCTGAACCTCGACGACCGCCACCGTGATGTAGGGGGCGCTTCGCTTGGCCTTGCGCAGGAAACGTCGCAGGGCGCGGCGGGCGCGGTCGCGCAGCGCCTCGTGATCCTCACTGGCCTCACCTTGGGCGAGCTCCTGGGTCACGCTGCGGCCGGCATCGGCCAGGAGCTTCTCCGTCGCCATGCTCTCGGGCATGAAGCCACGCTGCTCGATCCGCACCAGCCCGCGCGGGCGCATGCGGGCGTCGACGGCCACGGCGATCATGGCGTGGCCCAGCTCGAGCATCAGCCCACGCGCCTTGCGCATCTCGTCGTCGAGTTCCTCGCCCCAGCGACGGTAGACGCGGCCGACCGCGATCGGCGGCAGCAGCGAGAAACCGTCGTCGTCGATGGCGAAACCCTGGCCGTTCTCGACGATCTGCGTCTGCTCTACGCCCAGGCTCTCGGCCATGCGCGCGTGGCGGCGCAGGTGATGGAAGGTGCCGTGGACGGGCACGAAGAAGCGTGGTCGCAAGAGCCGCAGCAGCTCCGCCTGCTCCTCGCGCGCCCCGTGGCCACTGCAGTGCAGGCCGGGATCCTCTCGCCGCGTGATCACGTGGACGCCCATGCGCTCGAGGCGATCGAGGACCTCGTGCACCGCGAGCTCGCAGCCCGGGATCACGCGCGCGCTGATGATGGCCGTGTCGCCGGGCTCGAGCTCGAGGCTGCGATGTTCGCCTCGAGCCAGCGTCGGCAGCGCGGCGGCCGGTTCCCCCTGCGTGCCCGTCGCCGCCACCAGAAGACGCTCCCGCGGCAGCTTGCGCGCCTCACGCTCCTGGACCTGAACTTGCGCGAGCCCTTCGAGGTGGCCGAGCTCGGAGGCGATGCGCCCGTGCATCTGCAGCGAGCGACCCAGCAGGCAGAGCTTGCGCTCGCTCAGGCGCGCCGCCGCGACCAGCGCGCGCAGGCGATGCACGTTGGAGCCGAAGAGGGCGACCACCGCGCGTCCCTCGACCTTCGAGATCGTGTGCGCGAGGCGCTCGGCGACGCCAGCCTCACTCTGGGTGTGACCCTCGCGATCGATGTTGGTCGAGTCGCTCATCAAGAGCAGCACGCCCTCGTCTCCGACCTCTCGAAAACGCGCGGAGTCGAACGCTTCGCCATCCGTGGGTGTGGGATCGATCTTGAAGTCGCCGCTGTGGAGGATGGTGCCGGACGCGGTGCGCAGCACGAGGGAGGTGGCGTCCGGGATCGAGTGGGTGACTCGGATGGGCTCGACCTCGAAGGCGCCGACGCGCACGCGTTCGCCGGGCAGGATCGGTCGCAGATCGGCCGAGTCGAGCGTGCCGCGCTCCGCCAGGCGCTCACGGGCGATGGCCAGCGCGTAGGGCGGACCTATCACGGGTGCGGGACAGCGCTCGATCAGGTAGGGCAGGGCGCCCACGTGATCCTCGTGGCCGTGGGTGAGCAGGATGGCGTCGAGCGCCTTCGGGCCCTTGCCCAGGCAGGAGAAGTCGGCGTGGGCCACGTCCGCGCCCGCGCCATCCTTGCCATCCTTGGGGAAGGTCACGCCGCAGTCGATCACTACCCGCGTCCCCCCGTATTCGATCAGCATGCAGTTCATGCCGACCTCGCCGAGCCCACCGAGGGGCGTCACCCGAAATGCTTCGCTCACGGGCGCAGCTTGCCGCATTTCTTGGCAGGCGCTCCATGATTCGTAGCGTGGCTCCGCGTTGACCCTCTCCTCCACTGCGTGCTAACCCCGGCACGCGCTGAGGCCTGAAGCGACTACCGTTTCGGCCCCTCCGCGAGCGAGCTCATCATGCGTCGTTGGAATCATCTCCTTAGCCTCCTGATTCTCCTGGGTGTGGCCGGACTCGGCCTGCCGGGTCTCGTCTCCCGCGGACACGCACAGCCACCGGCGGCCACGCCTCCGGCAGCGGGCAGCGACGCGGCCACGGATGACGCGGCAGCCGCCGATGCAGACGCCGATGCGGACGCAGATGCGGACGCAGATGACGACGCCGTCGATGAGCCTCGTCTTCGCGCGCCCACGCTGGAGCCCGTCGATCTCGCGGGCATGGAAGCGGACGAAGACGGCGACGCCGATGCGGATGCGGATCAGTCGGGAGACACGACGGATCAAACGGGAGACGCGACGGGCGACGACGCCGGACGTGACGCCGCCATGCTGGGCAACGGCACACCGCCCTCCAGCGATCCCACCGACCCCGATTGGACCGCGCCCCAGGCCGTGCTGACGCTGCACGGCTACCTGCGCATGCGCACCGAGCTCCAGGACACCTTCTTCCTGGGACGTACGGACGCGCCGTTCAGCGCTTTCATCCCGGCCGACCAGGGCGCGCTGCCCGCCGGTGGCTGCCGGGGCACGGCGGCCGTGCCCGCCGATCCCAGCGCGGACGCCTGCAGCACGGGCAGCGATCGCCTGCGCTTCGCCAACATGCGGATGCGCCTCACCCCGACCCTGGCGCTGAGCGACGACGTCAAGGTCCACATGATGGTCGACGTCTTCGACAACATGGTCCTGGGCTCCACGCCCAACGGCCTGGCGTATGACGCGCCATCGGGCGGCAATGGCTACACGCTACGCTCCCGGACCCCGGGCGTGCCCCTCGACAGCTTCAGCGCCACCAGCAACCCGCCCCAGGCCTACCGCAACTCGACGCGCGACTCGATCTACGTGCGCCGCGCCTGGGCCGAGGTGACGAACCGAGGCCTCGGGCAACTGCGCTTCGGCCGCATGGGCTCGCAGTGGGGCCTGGGCATGCTGGCCAGCAGCGGCGACGGCATCGACTCGGACTACTCCTCGGACGTCGACCGCGTGATGGCCATGACCCAGCTCGCAGGCTTCTACCTGGTGATCGCTCGCGATTTCGCGGGCGAGGGCTACGTCGTCCAGAACCAGAACGACCTCTCCGGCATCCCCTTCGACGCGACCCAGAAGGACGACATTCGCCAGTGGGTGTTCGCGGTGGCCCATCGCGAGGACCCCGAGACCCAGCGCGCTCGCCTGCAGCGTGGCGATTGGGTGCTCAATGGCGGCCTCTACTTCGTGATGCGCAAGCAGTTCCTGTCCAGCCAGGGCATCACAGATCCCTTTGGCACGTCGTCGAGCATCAGTGACCATTTCGTGCGGCGCAACGCACAGGCCTACATCCCCGACCTCTGGGGCCAGTTCCTGTGGCGCAAGCTGCGGCTCGAGGTCGAGGCGGTCTACATCGCCGGCAGGATCGAGAACACGCAGGTCAGCAGCTTCAGCCTCGAGAACTACAAGGTGCGTCAGTTCGGCGTGGCCTTCGAGGGCGAGTTTCGCCTGCTCGACGATCACCTCGGCATCTCGCTCTACGGCGGCTACGCCAGCGGTGACGCGGACGTGAACGGGCTCAGCTCGGGGGATGGCCTACCCGCGCAGCAGACCGACAACCGCACCATCTCGACCTTCAGCTTCCACCCCAACTACCGCATCGACCTCATCCTCTGGCGCACCATCCTGGGCCGCGTCTCGGGCGCCTACTACTTCCGCCCCGGCATCAGCTACGACATCATCCGCAACCCCTTCGGTCAGCTACTCGGGGCGCGCATCGACGCGGTCTACAGCCGCGCGTCGCAGGAGACGCAGGCGTACGGCGCGGATCCGAACCTCGGCTTCGAACTCGACGGCAGCGTCTACTACCGCAGCGAGGACGGCCCGGGACCCACGGACGGCTTCTACGCCCAGTTCCAGTACGGCCTGCTCTTCCCCTTGGCCGGTCTGGGCTACGCCAGCTACAGCCGCGATCCGAACGTCGCCCAGAACCCGCAGATCACCAATGGCAACCCCAGCCTGCGCAAGGCCCAGACGCTGCGCCTGATCCTGGGCGTCCAATACTGACCCAGCGTCGAGCCCCGAGCGGGCGAGGCGTCGGCGTTCGAGCAATCGGCGCGCTCCGGGGCCGATGAGTGGCCATGAGTGAGAAGCGCGTGAAGACCGTCTTCGCCTGTGGCGAGTGCGGCGCGACCAGCCCGCGTTGGATGGGGCGCTGCCCCGGCTGCGGCGCCTGGAACACCCTGGCGGAGGAGCGCGCGATCAAGCCGCCCACGGGTCGCGCCGGGCGACGTGGACGCGCCGTGGCGCCGGTCGCTCTGGGCGACGTGGGCGGCGAGAACGACGCGCGCATCTCCACTGGCCTGGGCGAGCTGGACCGCGTGCTCGGAGGCGGCCTGGTCGAGGGCAGCGTCGTCCTGCTCGGCGGCGAGCCCGGCATCGGCAAGTCCACGCTGCTGTTGGCCGCGCTCTCGTCGCTGACGGCGCGCGGTCACGCCTGCCTCTACGTCAGCGCGGAGGAGAGCGCCGCGCAGGTCGCGCTGCGGGCACGGCGCCTGGGTGGCGAAGGCATGCAGGCGCTGCGGCTCTTGCCGACCACGGAGCTCGAAGACCTCGAGTCGGCGCTGGAGGCGGCCTCCTACAGCGTGGTCGTCGTCGATTCCATCCAGACCTTGCGCTCCTCGGCTCTGACCTCGGCCCCGGGCAGCGTCGGACAGATCCGCGAAGTCGCGGGCAGGCTCCTCGATCGGGCCAAGCGCGATCTCTCGAGCCTGATCCTCGTGGGCCACGTGACCAAGGACGGTTCCCTGGCCGGACCCAAGGTGCTCGAGCACCTCGTGGATACCGTGCTCACCTTCGAGGCCGACGCCAGCCAGGCCTATCGCCTGCTGCGCGCCGACAAGAACCGCTTCGGACCGAGCTTCGAGGTGGGCGTGTTCGAGATGGCCGGCGACGGGCTGCACGAGGTCGACGATCCGAGCGCGCTCTTCCTGGCCGAGCGTCCCCGCGGCGCTTCGGGCTCGGTCGTCCTGCCCTCCGCGGAAGGCAGCCGCGCGCTCCTGGTCGAGGTGCAGGCGCTGGTGGCGCCCGCGCTCTACGGCGCCGCCCGTCGTGTCGCCTCGGGCCTGGACGCCCAGCGTCTGGCCATCCTGCTGGCCGTGCTCGATCGCAAGGCCGGCGTGCACGTGCTCGATCAGGACGTCTTCGCCTCGGTGGCGGGTGGCGCGCGTGTGTTCGAGCGGGCCACGGATCTCGCCCTGGCCGTGGCCATCGTCTCGAGCTTCCGCGATCGCCCGCTGGCGCAGGGTCTGGCCGTCTTCGGTGAGGTCGGACTGGCCGGAGAGGTCAGGGCCGTGCCGCGCGCCGAGGCCCGCGTGCGTGAGGCCCAGAAGCTCGGCTTCGAGCGCGTGATCCTGCCCCGCGCCAACCTCGAGCGCTCCGCGCTCGCGGACATCAAGGGTATTGAGCTGGATCCGGTCGATACCATCGAGCAGACGCTGGAGCGTATCTAACGTGAGTCCTGTGGGCGCCGCAGGAGCCGGATCGCGGCGCCCAGGCCGCTCACGTTCCGCACCCGCAGGCACTCGTCCTGAGTGATGCGCTTGGGCCCGAGCACGGTGGGCTCGCTGCTGTCCGCGTCCATCAAGAGCCAGGGGCGATCCGGGCCGACGTTGTCGGGATGATACGGCTCGTCGAGCAGTACGTGTCCTAGCTCGTGGCTCTGGGTCCAGGCCGCTCGCGCCTCGCCGACGCCGTTGCGGTCGAGGATCAGAGCGTCGAGGATCGTGCCCCCGTCGGCCTCGATGAAGGACTCCCCCTGTCGCGTTCCACGCGCGAAGCTGGGCACGATCACGATCTCCACGGTCGTGGGGTCGTCGTCCTGGATGGCGTGCACCAACGTGCGCTCCTCGAGCGTGCCCGCGACCGCGGTCATGTTGTCGAACTCGCTCAGTCCGTCCCCGAGGTCGACCTCGCCCAGCTGAAGTCGCTGACGTGCGTCGCTGCTCAGCGGGGCGTCCCCGTCGGCGCTGAGCGTCGCCAGGGCATGGTCCGCCCGGCGCACGAGCACGTCGGCGCTCCCGGCGGCGCCCGGCTCCGTGCGCGGGTTCTGGAGCACTCTCGGTGCGTAACCGAGACGTCTCAGCGCGTCGGCGACACGGAGCGCGGTCTCGATCGGAGGGTCGCCGGCCCGGGTGGTGACGACCGGCACGACGCGCCCGTCCACGCGCAGCCGGATCTCGCCTCCACCGGCTGCGGGCAGACCGTCTCCGTCGGCGACGGAGAGCAGGTAGGGAGGCGGCGGATCCACGACCGCGACGTCCGCGTCGGCGGGCGCCCCGAAGTCGATGAAGCACTGCAGCCAGATTTCGTTCGCGATCGCGACCTGCTCGCGGCCCAGGTGGAGCGCGCCCTGGTCGTCTCCCCCGATCGCCGGGCGTCCGCCCGGTATCGCCCGCAGGATGCGCACCCGCAAATGACCACGGCGGACGGCGCGCACGCCATCCTCGCTGCCGGGCCGACCGACCCGCGCGCCCTGTCTGAGCGTGCCCGAGGCGGCGCGATACACGACCTCGACCTGGTCGCGCAGCGCCACCCGCAAGGTCTGGGCGCCGACGCCGGGCGCGTGTTCGTCCACTGCGTCACCGACCAGACGCATCCAGGCGCTGGTCCAGGCGTGCGCGCCCGCAGGAGCGACGGCCAGGTGCGGGCGGTTCGATCGGGGCGCGTCGCCCGGGGCTGAGGAGCGAACGGCGATCTCGGCCAGATCGGAGACGCCCACGTCCTCGACGCGAAAGCGAATGGCCTCGACGTCGTCCGGCGCCTGCGCGCTGCCGACCCCGCGAGGCAGACCCTCGTCGTTGGTGATGGCGTGGGAGACGCCCAGTGCTTGATGAGAAGCGTCGAGCGGGCTGCCGTCGGCGCGCAGGAAGCTCAGGCCGACGACGGTGAAGCGCGCGATGGCCTCGTCGCCGTTCGCCGTGCGCAGGTGCACGCTGGCGTCGCCCGCCGTCTGTGACGGCGCGAGCCCCTGCACGAAGAAGGAGACCTCACCGCGCAGCTCGAGCTGACGCTGCGGTCGGCCGTCCGCCACGATCCGGATCGGCCCCTCGGTGGTCAGCGTGCCCTGTTCGCCCGGGCCGCCCGCGCGCATCGCGAATAGATCGCGCTGCGGCACGTCGTGGGTCTGACGCGAGTCGGCCACGCCGTCGTCGTCGTCGTCGTCCAGGTCGGCCACCACGTCCCAGCCCGTGGCGGGCGGCGGGCCGGGCGCGCGCGCGCGCAAGGAAGGCGGTTGCCTCGCCACGACTCGCGCGGCGGCGGGCGCGGTGCGTGCGAAGAGGAGCGCGAGGATCAGCAAGGGCAGGGCGGGCCAGCGTCTCTGCCACGCGCCGCGGGACAGCCGCTCGCTCGTCACGCCTTTTCGTCCAGCTTCGTCGCTGCCCGTAGCAGCGCCTCCGCCGTAGGTGCTCGTCGCGACCGCCGACAGCGCTCCGCGGCCAGCACGCCCTTCAGATCCGCCAGCGCCGACTGCAGCTCGTCGTTCACGATCAGGTAGTCGAAGAAGGGGTACTGGCCGATCTCGTCCCGCGCCTTGGCGAAGCGTCGCGCCAGGCTCTCGGGCGTCTCCGTGCCACGGCTCTCGAGTCGGCGGCGCAGCTCCTGCATCGACGGAGGAAGGATGAACACGCCCACTGCCTGCGGGAGCTTCGCCTTGATCTGCCGTGCTCCCTGGTAGTCGACGTCGAAGAGCAGGACGCTGGCGCCCGCTCGTTTGGCCCGCTCGAGCTCCGCCACCGAGGTGCCGTAGAGGTTTCCGTGCACCTCGGCCCATTCGGCGAAGTCGTCGTCGCGCACGATCTCGAAGAAGCGCTCCTGGTCGACGAAGTGGTAGTCCTGTCCGTCGACCTCGTTGGGGCGCGCCGCACGAGTGGTGTGCGAGACGGAGAAGGCGAGACCCTTTTGCTCCTGCAACAGCCGCTGCGTGAGCGTGGTCTTGCCCGCACCGGAGGGCGAGCTGAGGATCAACAGCAGCAGTTCGTCGCGCGCATCTTTCACGCTCGACACTGTATCAAAGTCCACGAGCGCGTGCGCCTACACGACGTTCAGGACGAGCTCGCGCATGCGCTCGACGTCCGCCTTCAACTCGATGACCAGGGTCGCGATCTCGCCGTCGTTGCTCTTGGCGCCAATGGTGTTGGCTTCGCGCGCCATCTCCTGCAGCAGGAATTCGAGCTTGCGACCGAGGACGCCCTCGCCGGACTGCATCAGCTGCGCGAACTGATCCGCATGGGAGGCCAAGCGTGTCGTCTCCTCGGCGATGTCCGTGCGCTCGGCGAGGAGCGCGACCTCGAGCTCGAGGCGCCCTTCGTTCAACGCCGCGCTGGCTCCCTCGAGCAGGCGCGTGAGCCTGGCGCGCAGCCGTTCGCGGTGGCTGGCGAGTGCACGCGGTGTGGCCTGGCCGAGCTGCGCCAGGTGAGCTCGAACGCGTTCCAGAGTGCCCGCGAGCTGACGTGCCATGGCCTCGCCTTCGCGCTCGCGCATGGAGACCGCGCCGTCGAGGGCCGCGCTCACGGCGGACTTCAGCGCGGGGAGGGTGTCCTCTTCGCTCGCAGGGTCGCAGGCTCGGAACAGGCCGGGCACGGACGACAGCAGGCTGAGCGGCAACGGATCGTCGGGGCATACGGCGTCGCGCAGGTCGCGCAGCTGCTCGAGGGCTGCTCGGGCGCGCTTCACGTCGAGGATGGGCGCTCCGAGGCTCGTTCCGACGAGCTTCACCACGAGCTCCACGCGGCCCCTCGACAGGCGCTCGCGCACCATGGCCTCGGCCACGCCCTGGTGGACGCCGAGCTCCGGGGCCAGGTGCGCCCGCAGGTCGAGGAAGCGATGATTCACGCAGCGCACGCTGGCGTGCAGCGTGCCGTCTCCGAGAGACGCCTCGCCGACGCCAAAGCCGGTCATGCTCTCCAGCATGCGGTCAGCCTACGCGCACCGGGCGTGCGTGTCAGCCAGAGTGCGTCCGCACGCGTGGCCGTCCTCGAGTCGCCACACCAGGCGTCGGCGCCCGACCTCGGCTCTCGTCGCTGGCGCGGTCGCGCCCGTCCCGCCCACGCTCAGCGTCCGGCACGAAATAAACTGGCCTTCCTGCGCCGACCCATCCCCGCTCGCTGCGTTGCTCGTCGCTCACATACCCCCGGTATGCTCGCTCCTCGCGCCTTGCGAGCGGGGCGCCTC
>Ga0100379_10001366_pt1 | contig 24816 bp, 23 predicted proteins | sample CryGeymeta201503_FD_80418 | JGI IMG/M metagenome (GOLD analysis project Ga0100379, IMG submission 80418) | Groundwater microbial communities from Crystal Geyser aquifers in Utah, USA - Crystal Geyser metaG 2015-03 | ecosystem: Environmental > Aquatic > Deep subsurface > Groundwater | place...
TTCTTGAGGCGGATTCCGTGGTCTGCTGGTAGGAAAGAGAAAGGAGTTCAGTGGTATGAAAAACGAGATCAGGATTGATAAAGAGATCAATATCAAGGGCGAGGTCTGCCCGTACACCTTTGTAAAGACCAAGCTGGCCTTGGAGACCATGAAACCCGGTCAGGTTCTGCGGGTGATTGTTGACCACCTGCCCGCTACCGAGAGCGTTCCGAAGAGCCTGAAAGGGGAGGGGAATGAAGTGCTAAACGTCAGCCGGATCAATGATACCGACTGGCAGATCATCGCCAGAAAGGGAGGGGGTGCGGAGTGAAGCCGCAGGTTTTCCCACATGCAGAGGAGAAAAGGGCCTTACGGCGCCATCGGATTTATAACGATATCACGGAACTGATCGGCGATACGCCCATGGTCCGCCTGAATCGCATCATCCCCCCGACGTCCGACAGGACGGCCTGCGCCAAGCTCGAGTTTTTCAACCCCGTGGGCTCGATCAAGGACCGGACCGCTTACGGCATGATCACCGGCGCGATCCGGGACAGGGATCTCGGTCCTGAGACAACCTGTGTGGAGCCTACGTCGGGCAACACCGGCGTGGCCCTCAGTGTTTTTTTAAATCTGATGGGTTTCAAAAAGCCGATCATCACGGCCGGTGAGCAGATCCCGGCAGGCAAGAAGGCGCTTCTGACCCTGACCACAAAGGCCATGGATCTTGCGCCGGACGACGCCTGTCCGAGGTTCCCAGGAGAAGGGGCCATCGCATCAGCCTTCGGCTATAAGAACCGGAAAGATCACTTTGTCCCTTATCAGTACGGCAACCCGCATAATCCGGAGATTCATTACCAGACCACGGGGCCTGAGATCTGGGAGCAGACAGGCGGGAAGATTACGCATTTCGTCTGCGGTGTCGGGACCGGCGGGACCATTACGGGTGTCGGAAGGTTTCTCAAGGAGAAGAATCCCAGGGTCAAGATCATCTCCGTGGAACCGAGCGAGAAGAGCCACGAGTTTTACGGCCTCCGGAACACGGAATATACCATGAAACCCGACGTCTATGACGAATCCCTTGTTGATGAAAAACTGCTCATTGATTCGGACGATGCCTACCGGACCTTGGTGGAACTGATTACCATGGAAGGGATCGTGGCCGGGCCGTCTTCGGGTATGACGGTCTATGGCATGAAGGTTCTTGAGAGACGGGGTGAAAAAGGGCTCTTTGTAGCCATTGTGGCCGATGAATTCTTCCGATATGCAAACGAGATCCTTCCCAAGCTGCAAAAATATCTCTGATTTTCTTAACGGGCCGCCTGAGTCAGGCGTTCTTTATCGAGGATGGTGATATACCGTTCCTTGATTTCGATCATCCCCTCCCTTTGGAACTGCATCAGGGTGCGTGAGACCGTTTCCCGGGCCGTGCCGATGATCGAAGCGATATCCTGATGCGTCAGTTCCATGGGGAAACGGATCACCTTTGAGGAGAAGGGGTCTTTCTTCTCGGCCATGTCCAGAAGGAAGCCGGCCAGCCGGCATGAGGCGTCTTTCAAGGTCAGATCGGTGACCATGGTCGTAAAATGACGGAGGCGCTCACCGACCACCTCGTAAATCTTCTTCATGATCGTTGGGTTCGCGGATAAGGTCTTGAGAAAATCTTCACGGCTCAGGCAGAGGAGGGTGCAGTCCGACAAGGTTTCAGCGGATGCGGGGTATTTCCCTCCATCCAGCAAGGGGAGTTCCGCAAAGAAATCGTCCGGGCCGAAGATGCGGAGAATCTTTTCTTTCCCATCTGAGGAGAGTTTGTAGACCTTCACATTGCCGGAGCGGATCAAGAATAGAGAGCGCCCCGGTTCCCCCTCATGGAAGAGCGCCTGATTCTTTTTAAATTTTTTCTCTTTGAGAAACGGGAGGAGCGAGCGGAGTTCCTCTTCCTTGAGGGGAGCGAGAAACGGGATTTTTTTTAAGAGCCGGAGGTTTTTTTCATTCGATCTTTCAGCCATGGGAAATCCATTCTTTGAAATTCAAAGCCCGTTCTCAGGGCAATTTAACAGAATTTGTTTTGCCTGTAAAGAAATAACAAACCGACTTGATCGGAGGACCGGACAATGACAACCCTATGTAATCCGGACGTGTACCCATCCCCCGATCCGGTCGGAGGACAGGCATTTTTATCGCAGACCCGGGGGCACTTCTCAGTTGACAATAGTGTTTTAGAAATAGTATTATTATCAAACAGTTATACTTATTTCATACGAGGCCCTCTTGAATATTCCGAACATGCTGTCCGTCTTGCGGATTATCTTGATCCCTTTTTTCATTCTCCTCTTACTTCCTGCCGGGCCTGGAACGGTGTGTGTGTGGCCTTTTGTTGTTTTTTCATTGGCCTCGATCACCGATTTTTTTGACGGGTATATTGCACGAAGCACCAATCAAATCACCAAACTGGGCAAGCTGCTGGATCCTATTGCGGACAAGATCCTGACTTCGGCGGCCCTGATCTTTCTGGTGCAGCTTCAAAGGGCGGTGGCGTGGATTGTGATCATCATCATTGCACGGGAGTTCGCCGTCACCGGCATCCGTGCCATGGCCTCTGCAGAGGGGGTCGTCATGCCTGCTGACCGGATGGGCAAGTATAAGATGGGCGCGCTGATTACGGCGATCCTGATGCTCCTGCTTGATAACCGGTTCTGGATATTCAACTGGCATATCCTGGGAACCCTTTCAATCTGGACGGCCATGATCCTGTCCGTGATTTCAGGTTTCCAGTATATCAGACGCTTCGTGAAAGAGATGGATCTTGTATGACGGCCTTGACTCCTCTACTCTCGGCGCTCTTGTCCTATCTGCTCGGTTCGGTTTGTTTCGGGATCTTGATTTCCAGGAGGCTTGGAGTCAACCTGAGGGAGCATGGGAGCGGGAATATCGGATGTACCAATGTCTTCCGGGTGATCGGAAAGCGGGAAGGATGGATGACGTTGGCCGGGGATCTGCTCAAGGGGACGGTTGCGGTCTGGATCGCCAGGGCTATGACCGATCAGGAAAGGTGGCTGGCCTTGTCGGCTTTCTTCGCGATCCTCGGCCACAATTTCCCGGTTTATTCCGGATTTAAAGGGGGCAAAGGTGTGGCCACGACCTTCGGCGTGCTTCTTGGATATATGCCGGGAATCGGATTCCTTCTCCTTCTGATCTGGGCTGCGGCGTTCGCACTGACCCGCATCTCGTCTGTGGGCGCGCTGACCGTGTCGGTCATGCTGCCCGGGCTTGCCTTGTTCATGGGAGGGAGCCCGGTTAAGACCTGGTTCGCGCTTCTGGTGGGGCTGATGATGCTGGTTCGCCATAAAGACAATATCAAACGCCTCATCCGTGGAGAGGAGAGGCCGCGTTGATCTTCATGCTTTTACATCAGGCAAAACGGTTTTCTCTGAGGCGTGGATCGGCTGCCCGCCTTTTATCCTTTGTCCTGTTCGTTTGCGGGATTCTGATCGGTCTTCCGGGAACCGGCGCTCCCAACGAGTGGATCGATGTGGTTCAGGATCAGACGTCCCTCAACGTCCCCATGGAAATCCTTCGGCGCCCGCTGTCCGATCTTGAGGCGAATGATTCCCTTCGCCCTTTCGACAGGCTGGAGAAGGAGTGGTTCCTCAGGAAACGGTATCTCGCCATCGGCGACAGAAAAGTCAGCGCCGGGCTTCTTGAGAAATTGTATGAACAGATGATTGACCTGGGAGCGGTTCGAATGCGCCCTTATTCGGCCTCCCTGCTGCGAGAGGCCGGGACCCTCTCTGAATTGGGGAGGCATGAAGAGGCCGTCTCCCGCTGCAATTTTGCCGAAGCCTTCTCCCCCGGGCTCCCCGAACCCCATAAAATTATGGCGCAGGTCTACTGGAAGCAGAGTAAATTGAACCTGTATCGAATTGCCCTCGAATGGATCATGGCCCTGCGGTCCGTCCCCGAGAGCTTTGATCATGCCGTTTATTTTATCATCAATGTCAGCCTGACCCTCATGATCATCGGTATTGCCTTTTTCGGGGCCTTTTATCTGGTTCAGCTCATCCGATATTATCCGCTTTTAATGCACAACATTTACGAGGCGCTGCCTGGAGAACCTCATCGAGCAGGGACGGCGGCCATGACGGCCCTGATCCTTGCCGCCCCTCTGCTGTTCGGACTGGGAATCTACGGCTTGTGCCTTTTCTGGGCTTTGCTTTTCTGGAGCTACGGCAGAAGCAAAGAGCGGTTCCTGCACCTCCTGTTTATTCTGTTCACGGCGGCGGGTCCCTTTTATATGGGAGGTCTCCAGCGGGGGATGGAGCTTCTGCACAGCGACTGGATCCAGGCCGTCATCCATCACCAGGATGGGGTTTCAGACGATGCCGCCGTCGCCGCTCTCCTCGGTCTGACCGCTCATCATCCCAAGGACGATTCCCTGTTTTTCATGCTCGGAACGGCCTACAAAAAACGGGGGGAATATGCAGAAGCAGAGGCAAGGCTCGAGAAGGCCGTCTCTTTGAACCCCGATATGGCCGTCTATTACAATAATCTGGGAAACGCCTTTTATGCCGGTCGTGACCTTGCAAAAGCCGTCGACATGTACAAGCAGGCGATCGCCCACGATCCTCAAATTGCGTCATCTTATTTTAATCTCAGTGCGGCGCACCGGGATCAGCTGATGCTCCAGGAGAGTGAGGCGGAGTATAATAAGGCCAAGGAGCTGGATCCGGACCGGATCTCTTATTATGTGAATATCCTGGGCCCGAGTTACAACCGTATTCTCATTGATGAGACCTTCACCAAGGAATGGCTCGCCGGACGATTTACGGATCAACTCTTATCCATGGCCGGAATGCATACGAAGGGGTTTTCTTTTCTTGGGGGAAAAGTCTTGTATCTTGTTGCCCCTTTGGTCATGCTCCTTGCTGTTTTTTCGCTTCATTATGTACGGAAACGCTTCGGTATTGCCCGCCGCTGCGTGAAGTGCGGGGCGGTCTACTGCAGGAGATGCCGGACCATCGTTGAGATGGATTTGGTCTGTTCACAATGTATCCATGTGTTTGAAAAACAGTCCGGCGTGGAAGTCAAACAGAGAACGAAGAAGATCATTGAGATCCGAAGATACATGGATAAAAAAATCGAGACGAGAAGGATCCTGGGGCTATTGATACCGGGGGGAGGATACATCTACTCCGGCCGATTTTTGAAGGGCTTTTTCGTGCTCTCTTTTGCCGTGGTTTTTTTCGTCTACGCGTTTTTCCGGGACTTCCTTTGTCAAGACCCGATGACGGTTCGGGCTTTCTCCTTAAGCGCACGGTTCTGGTTCGCGATTCCGGCATTGTTCCTGTACGGGCTTTCGGTCATGCATCTTTACAGGCCGAGGGGATGATCTGATTGCATATCTTTTATTGAGGTTGCTCCATGGCCCTTGAAGGCAAGATCAAGGATTTCGGCATGACGGACATCCTGCAGCTCATCGGGATGCAGAAAAAAACAGGGATCTTGACCCTGACCTCGGATCAAGACACCGTCACCGTGACCTTTGAGAACGGCATGGTCGTGGCCGCCGAATCCTATCATAAGGGCAAAGGCCGGCTCCTGGGGCAGATCCTGGTCAGGGCGGAACTGATCACCGATCAAGACCTTGAAAGGATTCTTGCCGTCCAGAAGGAGACGGGGCAAAAATTAGGACACATCCTCATACAGGAAAAGATGGTGCACCGCAAGGATCTCTCCTCCATCATCCAGCTTCAGGTCAGAGAGACGGTTTTCAAGATCTTCGAGTGGAAAGAAGGGGACTACAGATTTGAGCAGGTTCCCGTGAATTATGACAAGGATAATACGGCCCCGATTCCCTGTGACGGGATCCTCATGGAGAGTATGCGTCTCACGGACGAGTGGCCGCTAGTACGCCGGGTTGTATCTTCCGATGTCCTCGTCTTCAAAAAAGCGGATGAAAAACGGGCAGACAAAGCGCTTGCGGGTGACATTGACAGCGCCATCGACATGATGTTTGATGAGTCACAGCAAAATAAATCCCTTAAGGATAGAGGGAAGGCCCTGCAGAAAGATTTCCCCCTGAGCCATGAGGAAGAGAAAATATACAGCCTCGTGGACGGTGAAAGATCCGTCCGGAAACTGGTCGATATCAGCCTGATCGGAGAGTTTGAAACCAGCAAGGCGCTGTTTAATCTTGTCTCCGCCGGATTGATCCTGCCTGTTGGAGAGGAGCCCCCGGTCTTAGGAGTTGAGGAAATCGACAGGAAGAGGCGGCGGGTCAGAAAAATCTTGAGGAACCTCGCTGCTTATGCCATCATGTTGTCGGCGGTGCTTTTCTTGTTCACGGCTTCCAGGCGGCCGGGCGCCGGGATCTTGTTTGATGTGACAAGGAATATGGCTTATCGGTTTGAACTGATCAGACAGGTCCATGCCTTACAGGAGATGGACCGGATTCTTTCGGCTTCCAAGGTCTACTACCTTGAGACGGAATCCTTCCCCGGCGCTCTGAATGATCTGGTTCAGGAAATCATTCTTGAAAAGAATGAGGTCGTGGACCCGTGGGGGGAGGCATACCGTCTTGAGGTGAAAGGGAGGACGATCACGGTAAGGAGTTCGGGAGAAGACCGGCGGGAAGGCACCGATGATGACCTGCTGGCCGAAACGCGTCTCTGACGGATTGAGGGAGATATGAATTCAAGAGAAATGCTGGAACAGTTGGAAGCCCTGGCTCAGAAAATGTCCATCAAGGTTCGTTATGAAAAGTGCAAAAGCCGGGGCGGCCTCTGCCGGATCAAAGGGGAACCGATGATGATCATCCGGAAGGATCTGACCGTTCCGGATAAGGCCGATCTGCTTTCTCTCCTCCTATGCCGGTTTCCTCTGGAAGACTACTATTTGATTCCGGAGGTCAGAAAGGCCCTTGAACGCGCAGCGTCCAGGATCGCCAAGGATGAACCCGGCCTTTTGGAGGAGTCCTCTGATCTGGAGGAAGAACTCGCGGATATGAACGGATCCTGAATTCCCGAAAGGAAATATCCCGCATATCCCGGCGGATGGACGTTCAGGGTTTCTTCTTTGCCGTCTCTGAAAACAAGCTCTCGTTGTCCGCGAACTTGATGGCCTCTTCGTAGAGGATCTTTCCCTCGTTCACGAGTCTGCCGAGACTCGCGTCGATGATTTCGAAATCTTCCTTGTCGTTCATCATCTGGGTGCGGATCAGATGAGTCTTCTTGTTCCGGATCAGGTTTTTGACCCGAGTCGAATTGATGAGTTTTTCGTACGCCAGGATCCTTCTTTTCCCGTCCGATGTCGCAACAAGACGTTGAGAAAGAATCAGGAGCAGCGATTCGGCGAGTTGTGCGCGGACCTGATTTTGCTGTTCTCCGGGAAAGACGTTGATCAGCCGGTCAATGGTGCTGGTTGCGTTTAATGTGTGGAGCGTCCCCAGGATGAGATGCCCGGTTTCCGCCGCGCTGACGGCGATGGAGATGCTCTCATAGTCTCTGAGTTCTCCGATCATGATCACATCCGGGCTCTGCCGGAAGATATGTTTGAGCCCCATGGAGAAGGATTCCGTATCCGTACCCACCTCCCGCTGATTCACATTACTGTTTTTGTGCTGCAGGAGAAACTCGATCGGATCTTCGATGGTAATGATGTTGCATTTTCTGTGGCTGTTGATGTACTCAATGATCGAGGCGATGGTGGTGGATTTTCCGTGGCCGGCCGGGCCGGTGATCAGGATCATTCCCTGGGACTTGAGGGCGAAATCCTTGATCCATGCGGGGAGCCCCAGCTCCTGGAATGACGGGATGTTATCCATGAGGTTCCTGGCCGTCAGGGAGAGGGAATTCCTCTGCTTGTAGACGTTGACCCTGAAACGCCCCACATCAAAGAGTGAATAGGCAAAGTCAAGCTCGGACTGTTTGTCGAATTTCAGTCTCTGGTTCTCGGTCAGGATGGAAAGAACCAGCTCCTCCACCTGGCCCGGCGTCAGCGACGGGTAATCCAGCCGGATAATTTCATTGTTCAGTTTCAGACTCGGCGGGACCCCCGCAGTGATGAGCAGGTCGGATGCTTTTTTCTTGGCGGTTGCCGTCAGGAGTTCTCTCAGGTCGAGTTTTCTGTTCATTCTCGATGAGCTCTTTGCGGTTTTAACGTAGGTCTTGACGCCGTATCCTTCTCGTTCGAAGAATTCAACGGCTTCCAGGATTTCTGTTTCCGAAGCCAGGACTCCCCGGACCGAGCGGTTCAGGGTGTATTCCAGGTCATTCTGGACCTTGAGGTCCGTGGGGTCGGCCATGGCGACGATAAAGGTGTTTCCTTCCAGGGCGATGGGGAGGACATTGTGGAGTTTCACCTTGTCGAACGGGAGCATCCTCTGGAGCATGGGAGTGATTTCTATCCCGGTCAGACTGATGCTCTGGATTCCGAGCTTGGTGCTCAGGATATGCAGAAGGGTCTCTTCATCGATATAACCCAGCATGACCAGGTTGGTCCCGAGAAATCCCCCCTGCTGATATTGACGTTTCAGGGCCTCTTTTAATTGCTCCTCGGTGATGATCTTGTTCTGGATCAGGAGAGCGCCCAATTTCGTGCCTTTGATGGTCTCCGTTCCGGTCATGATACCTCCATAAATGAGATATTCCAGCATTTATAAAGATTTCCGATTTATTTAATTATATCAAGAAAGGCCGCAGCGGGCAATAAACTTTTTGCAAGAATCATCATGGGAAACTCCTGCGCGGCTTACACCGTGTACAGAGGAATGTGGACATTTCGGTGTTTCAAGGCGATGGAGTGTCCGTTATTCTGGGGGGGTTAACGATGAGCTAAGGGGCGCGGCGGCTTTTTAGCCGCGTCCCTCTTGAGCGATTGGTTAGATACTGCGCTTGTTTTTCAAAGACGAGCAGACCTTGTTGGCTCTCAAACATCGCAGCATCTCTGAGGTATGAACGTGCTTCTCTTTCTAAACCGAGCCTTTCTGCCACTCGTTTCAAATCAATACGATTAAGCACGTCAATAGTAACTGGTCTCTTTGCATCGAAGAACACGAGAGAATGAAGGAACCGCTTTGCGATGTCGGAATTGAGCAGAAGACTTGCGAAAGTTGCCTCTTCCTCGGAACCACAAGGAATGGAGTAACAGGTATCGTCTAAAACCACCGGCTTGTTCTTGTACTTTCCGACGACTACGAATCGGCAATTCTTGTAGAGGCCGGAGATCGCCACCTTCCATGGAGAGAAAGTATAGTCTCCGACGCCGAATACAGAGAACCGCGGTCGCTTCTGATAGATTATGCTCTGACGCCGATCCAGAACCTCCGCGTGACGCAGCAGGTAAGCCCACGTCTTCGGAGCGGCTCTCGCAATAGACTCCGTGTCATCACCGGGCTTGCGTTGAGTAACAAGAACAGAGCGTTTCGGTATAAGCCTGTCATTGGCGAGGTCGGAAGACTTCAACAACGGATAAAGGTAGGTCGGTTCAATCTTGACCTGTTCACCAGAACCGTTGACCAGTGTCTCGCCGGACCTACTGAACTCCATGACGGAAGCCGCATCGTGTTTCACGCCAGAGCGCCATGTATAATAGGCAATACCGTCGAGCTCGCGCAACCGTTGATATTCGTCAACATCCGCGACCAGGTCTCTACCTACGAGACCGAATGTCGTCAGTTTATGATCGAAAGAAAGGTCTGCATATACACCTGCCGTAGACAACAGGTCCGGAACGCCGGTGTGAACAATTAGCAAACAAGCGTCAACCGAAACATCAAAATGCTTAGCAGCGTCTATCAAATGAAGGCTTGCCTTACCGATATTAAACCGATTGAGCCAGCCATGCCTGAGCACTTTCCGCGCGGTTGAAGTCTTACAAAGCATGGCCAGGCTGCCGCGCCGTCCATCAAGGGCTTCGAGGAGTTTGATCAACATCCATTCTGAAATGTCGAAGTCGGCCTTGCCGGTCTTCGCGGCAAAACCGACGTGATTTTGGAAGTTTGTTTTCTTAGGAAGATTGTCGCTTCCCAATGCTCCGAGAGAGGCATTGGTAACCCATGGAGGATTTCCCAGGACGAGAATTTCACCGCGAAACGTCGCGAAGAACTCTTTCCAATTGTAGGCGAAGAAATCCTGCCGGGTCACATGCCAATAAAAGCCGTGTGCATCACGGACTTCTTTACGTAAAGCTGAGATATAGGCGCCATTTATGTCGAAAGCGAATATCTGACGCGCTTTAGAAAAAACATCATGTGCCGCAAGTACAAAACTGCCGCGGCCGCACGTCGGTTCCACGATAACGGACGGTGAAATGCCCGCGTCGCGGAGGAAGGTCGTAACAGCGCTGGCCAAATCGCGGGGCGTCTGAAAATCTCCGAATTCAATTTTTGTTTTTTTGATCGTCATGCTATGCGCTGTACGCCGCTGACTTTGCCGGCCTGTTCAATGACCCGTGCGTACTGAAGCCTCCGCTGTAAAGCGTTTGAGATGGTCAGATAGCCGACTTTCGGTCTGGTTTTGAGGATTTCTTTCGCCAATTCCGCAGCTTGAATCTCGTCCACAGGCAAAAAACGCTCCGTCATGAAAGCGACAAGATCATCAGCGTTGCCGTTATTGTCCGATATTTTAAGGATTCCCGTCGTGGTCTGAAAGTCGCCGGTCTGACTGCTCTCGATAAAAATAACATGTTTGATGTCCAATGTAGCGGTGCGCGTTTTCCGCTCGTCCTTCTTGTCGTATACAAAAACTAAGAGAGAATAACCGAGTCCATATATTTTTTGTCGTGCCGATTTAAAGGGGCAGGAGGATTGTGGCTGCCGAATGCTTGTCACTTTTATGTCTACATCCAGTTTTGGAAAGTCTATTCCTTTCGCCGAGGAACCTCACGCGTACTCGTATTTCTTCTGTAGTGCTTCCTGGAACTTGTATTCCAGATAAGTCCCGACCGCTTTGCCGTCCGTCACACCGAAAAGCGATTTCTCTTTGTGCCCTGATTCCCGGTCGGCAAAGGCTTTTGCTTCGGATTTCAGAAGTTGGACTGTGAGTTTTTGCATATCATTCTCCCGATGTTAACGCTTGCGTCATTGGTTCTTCATCCGTTTGTTTTATCTTCATTTGTCGACATGTTTCACCATTATATTAACCAGGGGTTATTCGTACCGGATGGCCTCGACCGGGTCGAGTTTGGAGGCCTTGTACGAGGGATACATGGTGGAAAAGAGGCTGATCAGGAAGGTGACGAGGACGACCAGAAAGACATCCATGGGGTTGACCTTGGAAGGGAGCTTGTCAATGTAATAGACGGAACTGTCGATGATCTTGAAGTGGAAGAAATTTTCTATGGAACCGACGATCGTTTCCAGGTTCAAGGCCACGAGAAGTCCGAAGATGCACCCGAGGGCGGTGCCCAGAAACCCGATGATCAGCCCCTCCACCATGAAGATCCGCATGATGCTCTTTCTCCGTGCGCCCATGGATTTCAGGATGGCGATCTCTTTGCCCTTCTCCATGACCACCATGGTCAGGGTGCTGATGATGTTCAGGGCGGCCACCAGGATGATCAGCGAAAGGATGATGAACATGGTGATTTTTTCCAGTCTCAGAGCTGAAAAGAGGTTCCGGTTCATCTGCATCCAGTCCTTGGCCCAGTAGTTTGGACCGAGAGACGCCTGAATCCTGTTCCTGACGTCCTTGGCCGCATAGATATTGTCAAGCTTGATCTCAATGCCCGTCACCCGGTCACCCATGTCAAAGAAATTCTGCGCATGAGGGAGAGAGATATAGGCGAGCCCGGTGTCGTACTCATAGAGTCCGGAATCGAAGATCCCCACGACCCGGAACTGGGTCATCTTGGGGACCATGCCGAGGGGGGTGATCCTGCCGAGGGGGGAGACCACATTGACCGGGTCTCCGAGGTAAGCGCCCAGCGACATGGAGAGCTCGCGTCCGATGACGATCCCGTAAACCTCGCTCTTATCGGGTTGATCGGACTTTCGGGAGAGGTCCATGATGTCTCCCTCGACCATATTCCTGGTGATGTCCGTGACCCGGCCTTCCTCTTCGGGGATGATCCCGCGGATCACGACGCCTGAAACGTTATTCTGGGTGGTCAGCATGACTTGGTTCAGGACAAAAGGGGTCGCTGAAACCACATGGGGGGTCCCATGGATCTTTTTCATGATTTCCGAGTATCCGGACATGCCTTCTTTGCCGGCCTGCAGGACCACGACATGGGAGTTGGTCCCGAGGATCTTGGACTTGAGGTCCTCCTCAAAACCGTTCATCACCGCGAGGACGATGATCAACGCCATCACCCCCACGGTCACGCCGATAATGGAGATCAGGGTGATCAGAGAGACGAAGGCATTCTTGCGCTTGGATTTGAGATACCGGAGGCCGATGAGCAGTTCGAACTTCATCATGGCGTCGTTTCCTCCGGCGGGAAATTCGTGCCGGAGGATGATGAAATTCCGGCTTCCGGGCGCATCTGCGGAAAGAGGATCACGTCTCGTATGGATTCGTTGCCGGTCAGGAGCATGACCATCCGGTCAATCCCGATTCCCTCGCCCGCGGCCGGGGGCATCCCGTATTCCAGGGCCCGGAGGAAGTCCTGGTCCATGAACATGGCTTCTTCATCCCCTCCCGCCCGGCTCGCCGCCTGCTTTTCGAATCGTTCCCGCTGGTCTTCGGGATCGTTCAATTCGGAAAAGGCATTGGCGATTTCCTTGCCCCCGATAAAAAGCTCAAACCGTTCCACCAGATCGGGCCGGTCCGGTTTCCGTTTGGAAAGGGGCGATACCTCTGTGGGATAATCGGTCACGAAGGTCGGCTGCATCAGACTGGGCTCCACCAGAATTTCGAAGATTTTATTCACGAGCTTGAACCTCGGCATCCTGCCGGGATTCTGGATGCCGAGTCCGGAAGCGGCCTTCAGGAGCCCTTCTGCATCATTCAAGATTTCTTGGGGGTAACCTTTCTCATGGAGAGCGGATGACAGCGCTTCGTGATAGCTCACTCTCTTATAGGGCGGCGTCAGGTTGATCACCTCCCCCTTGAAGTCAAGGGCCAGCGTGCCCCGTGTTTCCCGGCAGACCTCGCTCAAAAGGGATTCGGTCAGCGGGATCAAATCCGTATAGTCTGCATAAGCCATATAGAATTCAATCATGGTGAATTCCGGGTTGTGCTCCAGGTCCATCCCTTCGTTCCGGAAGTTACGGTTGAGTTCATACACGCGTTCCAAGCCTCCCACCAGGAGTCTCTTGAGATAGAGTTCCGGGGCGATCCGAAGATAGAGGTCCGTGCTGAGGGCGTTGTGGTGTGTCTTAAAAGGGCGGGCCGCGGCCCCGCCGGGGATCGGCTGCATCATGGGAGTTTCCACCTCGAGGAAACCATGGCCGTTCATGAATTCCCGGATGGACGAGATGATCCGGCTCCTCAGGGTGAAGGTCTCTTTGACCTGGGGATTGACCACCAGGTCGAGGTACCGCTGCCGGTACCGGATCTCCTTGTCTTTGAGGCCGTGCCACTTCTCGGGGAGCGGGCGCAAGGATTTGGTCAGGAGTTTGAGATCCCGGACTTCCACCGTAAGCTCGCCGGTCTTGGTGAAGAAAAGGCCGCCTCTGACGCCGATGAAGTCCCCGATATCCATACGGCGGAAGAGTCCGAAGGCCGTCTCTCCCAACGTATTCATGGATATAAAGATCTGGATCTTCCCGCCGGCATCCTGCAAATGGGCAAAGGCGCCTTTGCCGAACCGCCGCATGGAGATAATCCGGCCGGCGATCACCGCTTGGGGTTTTTCGGCTGAGAGTTTTTCTGCGGTGGACGAGCCGTAACGATCCAGGATCTCCCGGGTGGAATGTTCGGGATCAAACCGGTGGGCATAGAGCTCGATCCCCTCCTCCATCATGTCCCGGATCTTTTTCTTCCGCTGCTGGATTAATTCGTTGTCGTCTTGCATCGTCTCCCTTACTTCTTTTTTTTCAGCAGGAAGGCATTGATGAACTCATCGATATCCCCGTTGAGCACCCCTTCCACATTTCCCGTCTCCAATTTGGTCCGAAGGTCTTTGACCAGTTGGTACGGCTGAAGCACATACGACCGGATCTGGCTCCCCCAACCGATCTCCTTTCTTTCTCCCATCATCTCTTCCAGCCGCTCCTGCTCTTTTTTCTTCTCGAGTTCGTATATCCTGGCTTTCATGACCTTCATGGCCGAGGCCTTGTTCTTATACTGGGATCGCTCGTTCTGGCATTGAACCACGATCCCCGTAGGGATGTGGGTGATGCGCACGGCTGAGTCGGTGACATTGACATGCTGGCCTCCGGCGCCGCTCGACCGAAAGGTATCGATCCTGAGGTCTTCCTCACGGATCGGCACTTCGACCTTTTCATCCAATTCCGGGCTGACCAGAACCGAGGCAAAAGAGGTATGCCGCCGTTTTCCGGCATCAAACGGGGAGATACGGACCAGACGGTGTACGCCGTCTTCGGCCTTAAGCAGGCCGTAGGCATAGGCGCCCTCCACAATAAAGGTGACGTTCTTGATCCCGGCCTCTTCGCCGTACATCAGGTCCAGCACGGTCGTTTTGAAGCGTTTGTTTTCAGCCCAGCGCTGGTACATCCGCAGGAGCATCTGCGCCCAGTCCTGGGATTCAGTCCCCCCGGCGCCCGAATGGATGTTGACGATCGCGTTGTTCGGGTCGTTCTCCTCGCCCAGCATGGTCTTGAGTTCCAGGCGGTTGAAATTCTCTCTGAAGCCATCAATCGTCTGGCGGATTTCCGGGTAAAGGGACTCGTCTTTTTCCGTATCGGATAATTCAACGAGGGCTTCCAGGTCTTCATAAGACTGGGCCAGGTTTTCCCATTCGCTGATCTGATTCTGAAGGGCGGTCCGTTCTTTCAGTATTTTCTGCGCGGACTGGGGATCCTGCCATAAATTCGGATCCGTGATCCGTTTTTCGATCTCTTCCAGACGGTTTCTGTTTTCTGTAAGGTCAAAGATGACTCCGAAGGAGGTGATAATTCCTGGTGATTTCCTTGATTTCTTGCCTGAACTCGTCAATCATGCCTTGACTGCTCCTTCCCGCCTCTCTTCGCATCTACCTTATCATAGAGGATTCCCGGTCCCGTTGGAATCTCGTTGATATGGGAATCCATCTATCCCGTAAGAAATCCGCTCATGCCGGGATATGCTTACAACGGAATTCATACCATATTCTGCAGGTCCTTTGCAAGAGGTTATCGCTATATATATTTTGTTTGACAGCCTCAAGACGATTATTTATAATACCACGAAAAAATTGAACATTTTAGAGGGCATGATCATGGAGAAAGAACAGGAGCCTAAGAAATTCAGGATTGAAGAAGATTGGTTTTCTTTTTATGTGGGCATTATCCTGGGCTTGCTGGTCATTGCAGGGATTATAAAACATATCCCTTGGTAAGGGAGCCGCTTCAGAAGCAGGAGATAGATTGCCATGGCGAAAATCCCGCCTGAAAAGTATAAGAATGGGTCAAGCTATCTCAAGGCCTTAATGCCCGGCTTAATTTATTGTATGGGTCTGGGCGTCTTGTCCTGGTATCTCGAGAAAGCGGCCTATGCCCACTGGGGGAAAAACATCCCTTTAAATTATGTCTTTATCGCCATCATTCTCGGCATGCTGACGAAAAACATCTTCAAGATGGGTGATGTTTTTCAGGAGGGAATCAATTTCAGCACAAAGGTCTTTCTCTACATCGGCGTTGTTCTCATAGGAGCCAAACTGAATCTTGTACAAATCTTCAAGGTGGGAAGCGGCGCGCTTGTCATGGTGTCTATCTCCATTACCATGATGGTCCTTGGCGCCGGTTATATTTCCAATAAATATCAAATGGGACACAGATTGGGTCATCTAATCGGCACCGGCATCGGTGTTTGCGGGGTATCCGCTATTATCGCGACAGCGCCGGCCATCAAGGCAACCGATAAAGAGTTGATCATAGCGATCGGAGCTTCGCTCCTGACGGACGTCATGTGTCTTTTCGGCATTCCCCTGCTGGGCCACTACTTTGGCTGGAATGATGTGTTTGTAGGGTACCTTTCCGGCACGACGCCGTCGAATACCGCCCAGTGTATTGCCACAGGTTTTGCCTACAGTGATATGGCCGGAAATGTGGCGACCATAACCAAGTCGGCGAGAAACGCCCTGATGCCTGTTCTTATCCTGGCGCTCGTTTACTACTATACCAAAAAGGGGTTGCCCGTCGGCGAAAAGGTGAGGCTTGGAATCCTGTGGTCCAAATTTCCCAAGTTTGTGCTGGGACTGCTGGTCCTCTCCGCCTTGGCAAGTTTTGGTTTATTCACCCCGGAAATGGTCAAGACGACCACACACCTGTATCAGTGGTTCTTCTCATTCTGTTTCGTTGGGATCGGAGCGGCGGTCGATTTCAAACAATTCCATAAGAGAGACCTTGCCCCTATTGCGGCGGGCTTTGTATTGACTTTTATCCTCTTCGCGTATGCATTCTTGTTCGCGGGTTACGTGCTGGGGGCGAAATAGCCGCGAAAAGATGGGGTCAGACTTAGATAATTTGATATTTAAACTGATCCCCTCACCGAATCGCCTTGGCAATTCTTTCAATTTCCGCTGTTAAAAAGGGAGAGATACTATCTTCATCGGATCAATATCAAATTATCAATGTTTGCCCCTTTCCCCCAGAATATTGTTCAGGATGGCGCCGAGTTCTTGAGTTGTGTAGGGCTTCATCATGACGCCGGAGATGCCGTGGTCTCGATAGTCCGCCATAACGGGGTCATTGGAGTAGCCGCTGGATATAATGATCCTGGCCTCTGGGTCCATCTGAAGAAGAAGCGATGCCGCCTCTTTGCCGCCCATGCCTCCGGGTACGGTCAGGTCCATGATCGCGGCCTGAAACGGCGATCCGGCCTCCCGGGCGGCCTGGTAGACCGCGATGGCCTCGGCGCCGTCATGGACACTCTCTACGGAAAAACCAAGCCGGATGAGCATGGCACAAATCGTCTTTCTTATCATCTCTTCATCATCCATGACCAGGATCCTTCCCCCGGCCGCCGGCAGGACATGTTCCGGCTCCCTGGCCTTGGCAACCGGCGCCGAGGATGCAGGAAGGTAGATCCGGAAGGTGGCGCCCGCTCTTAGTTTGGACTCGGCTGTGATGCAGCCGCCATGTTTTCGGATAATGGAATAGCAAGTGGCCAGGCCCAACCCGCTCCCGGTTTGCTTGGTTGTGAAGTAAGGGTCAAATATCCGGGAGAGATGTTCTTCAGGAATGCCGCAGCCCTGGTCCTGAACGGTTATTCGTATATAATTTCCTTGTTCCAGGGTGACCGGTTTGTCGGCGCCGTCCTGGAGATTCTCAGCTGAGATCCGGATGGTCCCGCCGTTGGGCATGGCCTGGTGGGCGTTGATGACCAGATTGTTGATCACCTGACTGATCTGTCCCTCGTCGGCATCCAACGGCCAAAGATCCGAGGCCAGATCGAATCGGCACCGAACATTGGATCCACTCAATGCGAACGTTGCCGTATCCCGGATCAGATCCGCCGGAAACATACGCTTTTTCACCGGAGCGCCGCCCGTGGAGAAGGTGAGGAGCTGCTGTGTCAGGGCCTTGGCCCTGACGGCCGCCTTTTCCGACTCCGTCAGCGTATCATGAAGGCGCTCCCCTGCCGGGGTCTCCATCTTTGCCAGAGAGATGTTGCCGAGGATCCCGGTCAGTAAATTGTTGAAGTCATGGGCGATCCCGCCGGCCAGCAGGCCGAGGGATTTTAGTTTTTCCGCCTGCAGCAGCTCGTTTTCGAGCCGGGTGCGCTCGTCTATTTCCTGCTGAAGCCTTTGGTTGGTGAAGCTGAGTTCCCGGGTCCGCTCCGCAACTTTTTCTTCAAGCTGTTCCTTGTGTCGTTTTAAGTTTTCTTCGACGCGCTTTCGTTCAAGGATTTCGGACGCCAATTCCCGGTTGATGATCTCCGTCTCCTCCTTGGCCTCAGTCAGGTGGACGATCAGATCTCCCTTCTCAAATTGGAGAGAGATATTGTTGATTGTCGTGGCATGGATCCGTTTCGCGGTGAATGTCATGAGTACGGCAAAGAGAAATGTCATGCCTCCCATGGCGACGTGGATCTCGTCTCCTGCCGCTAAAAAACGGAAAATCAGCGGGATCAGCACCGGGAGGCTGAATGCCAGAAAGGCCGTCATCATCACCGAGTAGAGGCCTGCGGCCCCGGCCACCATACCACCGACCACGAACGCCATGAAGGTCTGGTGGACGATGGAATCCGTCGGGAAAATAATCAGGGAGGCCGAGCCCCAGGCCGCGCCGGACAGGCCGGCGCCCGAGATCAGGAATACGGCCAGACGGCGTGTCGAATCCGGACCTGAAAAAAGAGGAATTTTTCGGTAAAGAAGGGGGAGCCTCAGGAGGGTCACCAGGAGTACGGCCGCGAGCCATGCCATAAGATGGGTCTGGGGCGCCTGGTTTCTCAGAATCCAGACCAGGATCAGCGCGTTGATCGCAGTCCCGATCAGTCCCAGGGGGGCGTGCTGGTCAAGTTGGGCGACTTGTTCCCGGAGGAGGCGGTTATTCATCGTTACATCATCTTTTTAACGACACGGTCAGACATGGGTCATTGAATCCAATCCCAAGATAGAAAAAATGTCTCCAAGGTTGCAGAAAGATTCCCTTTGAATGTTATGCTTTCTTGCGGAAAAATCTTTCGGTCAGGAATCCGGCCCCTTTTTTTTCAATCCGGTTCAAGTATTCGATGGCTTCCTGGACATACGGGTCTTGGGGGTCCCACTTGAAGGCCGTCATAAACTGCTCCCTTGCCTGCCGCGTCATATTACGATTCAGATAAAGATAGCCAAGGGCGAGGTAATACCTTGGGTTGTAATTCTCCAGACGGATGGCCATCTTGAGCATTTTTTCCGCCTCCTTGTTTTGTCCTGGGATGTGGTCCAGGGCAAGTCCAAGATAATAGTAGTAAGCCGGCTTCCTGCTGTCCGTGCCGATCAGGCTTCTGAGCTTGTTGGCCGCAGCGCTGTACTGTTCCGTGGAGATCAGGAATTTGGCCTCTTCCATCTGATTCTCGAAAGTGACGGGGGTTGATGGAGACCCCGCAGATGGAGTCTGAACCTTGGACTCTTCAGGATCTCCGGCATCTGAAGCCGCTGTGACGGCGGCTTCTTCAATCAGAGAGAGTTCAAAAGGTTTGTTCTGTGCCTTGAGGATCTTGAGGGCCAGTAGAGGATAAAGAGTTTTGTAGAAGCGGTACTCCCACATCTTCGACTCTTGATAGATTTCCTGGAGTGTCCGCCGGCCGTCGGCGAGAGAGAATAGAAGGCTTTCGTCCTGAGTCATCCGGATCCTGTCGGCCAGGGCTTCATACCCCGGAGAGATCTCGAGGATCTCCTCCTTCCGAGGAAGGGCCTCATAGAGAACCGAGAGATTGTCCACGCTCCGGATCCCTGTGATCAGGGCATCGAACAGTGAAAGCTTCGGGGTTGTCTCCATGGATCTGTCCGGCGTGAATTCCGAGACATTCATCTTCCAGTCCGGATGTTCAAAAAGGCTGCAGATGATCATGATCGCCTGGTCCCGGAGTCCCTTTTCCACGTCCTTCTTGGAGAGAAATCCTTCATGGATCAATATATCACCGGTTCTTTTTTTAGTCACGATACTGAGTTCCGTGGCCAGCATGTACTGTTCCCGGGTCAGCTTCCCCGCCTTGAACAGGATCTCCGTGAGTTTATCTTTCAGGAGGTTGGATGTGGCGAACAGGATATGGTTCCGGCCGATGCAGATCTCCTTGGTCTGGCGCCGTCCGTTAAAGAGGATCCTGAAGCGGCCGTCCCGCTTGAGAAGAGTCGTCAAGGCTTTGATCAACAGGATTTCTGACGTGATGACCTTCATCTTTTTATGATACTCCTGATGCCCCTGTTTCGGCAACAAGAAGAAGATGGGGTCAGACTTAGATAATTTGATATTGATCCGATGAAGATAGTATCTCTCCCTTTTTAACAGCGGAAATTGAAAGAATTGCCAAGGTGATTCGGTGAGGGGATCAGTTTAAATATCAAATTATCTAAGTCTGACCCCAGGCACTTCCATGAAACTGCAAAACTCATGTACTGAGGCGCTATCTCTGTTACTTCTCTATTTTAACCGCACACGACTTGTATTCCGGGGTCCCTGTGATCGGGTCTTTGTGCTCTGATGTGAGCAGGTTTGAAAGCGCTTCAGGAAAATGAAACGTAAGAAATACATTGCCCGGCTGTGAACGGTCGGTCACTTTGACTTTGACCTTGATTTTACCTCTCCTTGAAGAGATGTTCACCCTGTCGCCGTTTTTAATATTAAGCTTCATAGCGTCTTCGGCATGAATCTCAAGCAGCTCTTCAGGTACAAGCTCCATAATGCCTGGAGACCTTCTGGTCATTGAGCCGTTGTTGTAATGCTCTCGTATCCTCCCTGTTATGAGGACATACGGATATTTTTCATCCGGCACTTCGCCGGAACCCTTGTGATCGAGCGCCATAAACTTTGCCAGACCTCCGGGCCTGGGGAAAAGATCCGTATAAAGCGTAGTCGTGCCGGGATGGTCTTTTGTAGGACACGGCCATTGCAGGCTTTCTTTCTCGATACGCCCGTAACTGATACCGCCGTAAATCGGCGTCAGACTCGCTATCTCATCCATGATCTCAGACGGGTGGCGGTAGCTCATGGGGTATCCCATCTTCGTAGCGATTTCGCAGATGACCTGCCACTCTGCCTTCCCGGCTATGGGCTCAACTGCCTTCCTCACGCGCTGGACCCTGCGCTCGCCGTTGGTGAAGGTGCCGTCTTTTTCGGCAAAGCTTGCTCCAGGGAGTATCACATGCGCGTGCTTTGTGGTCTCGGTATGAAAGATGTCCTGCACCACAAGGAATTCGAGTGAACTCAGCGCCTTTTTTACTTCATTGATATTCGGGTCGGTCTGGGCCGGGTCTTCGCCGAGTATGAATATGCCTTTAAATTTCCCCTCGCAGGCCTTTTCAAGCATCTCAACGGATTTAAGACCTATCTCAGTTGACAATGAAACGCCCCAGGCCTTTTCAAATTTCGCACGCGCCTCGGCGTTTGACATTGCCTGATATCCCGGGAGCGAAGAAGGCAGCGGTCCGAGGTCTGACGCGCCCTGGACATTGTTCTGTCCTCTCAGCGCCATGATGCCCGTTGACGGCCTGCCGATGTGGCCGCAAACAAGGGCCAGGTTGGCGATTGCCATCGCGTTTTCAGTGCCTGTCTGGTGCTCGGTTATCCCTAGACCGTATACGATCATCGCCCTCTCCGCGTGTGAATACAGGCGGGCGGCCTCAATAATATTCTCCTTTGAAACGCCGGTCAGTTTCTCGACCTTTTTGAGATCATACTCTTTTACCTTTTTCTTTAACTCCTCAAAGCCCTCGGTGCGTTTCGCAATGAACTCCTTGTTCTCCCAGCCTTCCTGCAATATCACATTTACTATGCCGTTCAGCAGGGCAATGTTGCTTCCGGGGCGAAGATTGAGCCATACGTCCGCGCGCTTTGCCATCCATGTCTTCCTTGGATCGCCGACAACAAGTTTGGCGCCGTTGCGAAGCGCTTTCTTCAGATAAAAGGAAATGATAGGGTGCGCCTCCGTCGGGTTGGAGCCGAACAGGAAGAGCATATCTATGTCCGGCATCTGCGCGAGTGAATTGGTAGCTGCGCCTGCTCCTAAGCTGGTGGCCAGACCGGCCACAGTAGGGGCGTGTCAGACACGGGCACAGTTGTCTACGTTGTTGTTCCTGAATACGGTCCTTGCAAATTTGGCGATAAGAAAGTTTTCTTCATTTGTGCAGCGGGACGATGAAAAGGCCCCCACTGACTTGTTACCGTATTCCTTGATGAGCTCGGTAAATTTGTTTGCGATCAAGTCAATGGCTTCATCCCAGGTCGCTTCATGAAAACTGTCGCCCCTTCTTATAAGCGGGGTCTTTATCCTGTCCGCGCTGTGGATAAAATCATATCCGTACCTGCCCTTGATACAGAGGTTGCCGTGATTGACAGGCGCGTCATAGGCTGACGTCACTTTTATCACTTTACCATTTTTAACATTTAAATCAAAATTACAGCCGGTCCCGCAGTAGGAGCAGGTGGTCCTTACCTTCGTCATATCATAAGAGCGGCCTTTGCCCCTGCCCTTCCTGTCAGTAAGAGCGCCGGTCGGACACGTAGAGACACACTGTCCGCAGAATTCACAGTTATCCAGAGAGCGGGGCTTCCTGAACGCGGTGTCGGGCATGGAGTCAAACCCCCTGCCGACAATGTCTATGGTCCCTGCCATAACAACTTCATTGCAAATCCTGACGCACCTGCCGCATAAAATACACTTGTTGGGTTCATATGTAATAAACGGGTTGTCTTCCCTGATCGGCAGGTCCCACTGCTCACCTTCAAAACGCGAGCCGTCCACCTCATATTTATAAGCAAGGGCCTGAAGGTCGCAGTCCCCGGTCTTTTCACACCTCATACAGTCATTGGGATGGTTGGACAGGATAAGTGAGATCAGGTTTTTTCTTATCCGCGTGATTGTCTCGTTATCGGTGCAGACTTCCATGTTGTTTGTCACAGGCGTTGAACACGCCGGCAGGGGCCTGCCTACTCCCTTGACCTGGACAATGCATAAACGGCAGCCGCCATAGGGCTCAAGGCGTTCATCATTGCAGAGTGTCGGGATTTCAATCCCGGCCTTTTTCGCGGCATCGAGGATCGTCTCATCCCTTTCACAGATGACCTCCCTGCCGTCTATTCTAACTTTCTTGATTTTCTTCTCGGCCACAACCAAACCTCCATAAGCAAATGTGAATTGACTCAAAGCTTACATTTTAAATAATGCAGGCGTTGGGAGAGCAATTATTTTTCGATACCTTAAACGCAATATCAACCAATCTGGGCATCCATCTTTTATTCAAAGTCACGTGCATAATTTAAATAATATATCGAGTTAAATAATTGATCGAGCAATGACTGCATTATTTAAAATTACTCCCAAACGTAATTTACCAGCTTCATAAACTTGTCATTCATCTCGCGCAAAATCTCATTGATCGCAATCGTCATCTCCCGGACTATTTTATAAGCCGTCACCGGTTTTTCATCAAGGAGTTTTTCCATATCTTTTTTCCGGAGGACCAGCACCTTCGTGTCCTCAAGGATGATAGGAATTTGCTTTCACAAGCATATCAGAAAAATACCCCCAAACTTGCATGCCGTCAAGAAAAATATTTGGTGTCAAATCCCGGGTGACATTATGTTGTCTTTTTCTGCATTAAACCGGAGAACATACAACTGATCAGGGGACGGTTGGCAAGAACTCAGGAGAAAAAGGCCACACCTCTCCTCATCCGTGAAATGAAAAACCGCGCACGGCGGGAATTCACATTACGAAACTGGGCTCCTCATAACCCGGCCATCCGTCATCAAAGGGCTCACAGACGACTTTCTGCAGGGGGTTCTCCTTGGGCGGATCCCTGGAAACACCCCCTCTCCCCCACAGTCCCAGATGCTCCAGAATCTCCCGGATCACAGGATGCTCGGTGATGAAACTGATGATCCGCATCTCTCCGCCGCAGTTCGGGCAAGATAGCGGATCCACCTCGTAGATCTTTTTGATACAGTCCCGCCATGTCTTTGAGGGGATCTTCCTTACCTCATGCTCCGTTACATCAATGATCTCGAAGGCCTGGTCGGATTCTGGAGTCTCATCCCCCGGTCTCTGAATACCCTGTTTCAATCGCATACCTCTGGATCGGTTGGAATACCATCCGTAATACCGGACCATCTGGAATGATTTCTGCGGAATGTGTTGCGTAATGGCGGCAATAAACGCCGCGGCCTCATAGACCTCGAAGTTCTTTTATGGGAAAGATTATCCGTTTCAAAACATCAAAAGAGTTTTAATCGGCAACGATTTAACACTTGCAAATTTGGAAGGCTCTTTTACAGATTTTCAGCCCAAATCGCTTAATCCCGATAATATAAATTTTACTTTCGATCCTAGCCTAATCCTAACATTAAAAAAGATTGGTTTTAATATTTTTAATCTCGCCAACAATCACTCATTAGATTTCGGCGAAAAAGGATTTACTCAATCTCAAACATACCTAAAAAACAATAATATAGACTACTTTGGAAGTCCGTTAAACAACAACCACCTTTCTGTTATAAAAAATATAAGGGGGATAAAAATTGGTTTTATCGGCTATAATGAATTTGCTAAATCGGATTTTAACGAGATTTTGGAAGAAATTAAGAAAATAAAACAAGAAACCGATTTCACGGTCGTTTATGCTCATTGGGGCATAGAATATCAGGCGACTTTTTCTAAAATTCAACAGGGGGAAGCCCACCAATTTATTGATGCGGGCGCTGATGTTATTTTAGGCAGTCATCCTCATGTCATTCAGCCGATAGAAGTTTATAAAAATAAGGTTATTTTTTATTCTTTGGGTAATTTTTTATTTGACCAGACTTTTTCGCAAAAAACACAACAAGGATTGGGCGTGGGTGTTGTTTATAATGAAACTAATATAGATTATTATCTACTCCCGATAGAAAATAAGAATTTTCAAGTAAATTTGCTTGGCAAAGAAGAAAATGATATAATTTTAACTAAATTTGCTAATCAATCTTTAGTTTCAGAAAATATTAAAAAACAAATTATTAAAGGCAAATTAAGCATAAATATTTTTTAAGAACAGTAAAATTATGGATAATCAAAATATTATTAGTCCAGAGCAACAGGTGAATTTTCAGGAACAAAA